>Ga0209414_1001000_pt1 | contig 13565 bp, 13 predicted proteins | sample LakVidmifraction_4_FD_181154 | JGI IMG/M metagenome (GOLD analysis project Ga0209414, IMG submission 181154) | Hypersaline microbial communities from Lake Vida, Antarctica - Brine Hole Two &gt;0.2 micron (SPAdes) (version 2) | ecosystem: Environmental > Aquatic > Non-marine Saline and Alkaline >... | reverse complement strand
GAAGGACAGACTTAAAGAAATCAGTAACGCTCAAATAAACTAAAATCACATGAAAACAAATATAATTTTATCAGGTGTTGGCGGCCAAGGAATTTTAACCATCGCAGCCGTTTTGGATACTGCAGCTTTGGCTAACAATTTAAACGTAAAGCAATCGGAAGTACATGGAATGAGTCAACGTGGCGGCGCCGTACAGTCTCACGTGAGAATTTCAGATAAACCTATTTTTTCTGATTTAATTCCACAAGGAAAAGCAGATATGATTATTTCTGTTGAACCAATGGAATTGTTACGCTATTTACCTTATTTGAAAAAAGACGGATATTTAATCACTGATTCCAATCCGTTTGAAAATATTAACAATTACCCGGAATTAGAAACGCTTTATAAAGAAATTAAATCGCATAAAAATCATATTTTAATTGACGCGGTGAAAATTGCAAAAGATTTGGGAAATTCAAAAGCAGCTAATATTGTATTATTGGGTGCTGCTTCTTCCTTAATTCCGTTAAGTGACGAAAGTTTTCAAAAAGCGATTGCCACACTTTTTCAAAGAAAAGGAGAACGCATCGTTGAAAAAAACTTAGAAGCTTATTTAAAAGGCAAAGAAATTGCCGCTGAAATAGTTTCCTAAACACCCATTTATTTTATGCTGAACAAAGAAATAATCAATCCCAAAAGCATTGTTGTTATTGGTGCTTCAAATAATATTCACACACCTGGCGGAAGCGTTTTAAAAAATTTAATCGCCCATCATTTCAAAGGTGAATTATTCGCTGTAAATCCCAAAGAAACAGAAGTTCAAGGGGTAAAATGCTACCAAAACGTGACTGAAATTCCTTCAGTAGATCTTGCGATTATTGCTATTGCTGCAAAATTTACTTTAGAAACAGTTCAAATTTTAACGCAACAAAAAAACACCAAAGGCTTTATTATTTTTTCGGCAGGATTTGGGGAAAAAGATGAAGAAGGCAAAAAGCTGGAAAATAAAATTGTACGAGAAATAAACGCCGTTGGCGGAACACTGCTGGGTCCGAACAATATTGGATTAATTAATCAGCATTATGCCGGCGCATTTACCACACCCATTCCTAAATTAAATCCGAAAGGCGTTGACTTTATTTCAGGTTCCGGCGCAACTGCCGTATTTATTATGGAAGCTGCTATGGCAACCGGACTCACTTTTTCAAGCGTTTATTCCGTTGGAAATTCAGCTCAAATTGGCGTAGAAGAAGTATTGGAACATTTAGATGAAACTTTTGAAATCGGAAAAAGTTCAGAAGTCAAATTATTATATATTGAAAGCATTGAAAACCCACAAAAACTTTTAAAACATGCAGCTTCATTAATTGCTAAAGGATGTAAAATTGCCGCGATAAAAGCAGGAAGTTCATCTGCAGGAAGCAGAGCGGCCAGTTCACATACAGGAGCACTGGCCAATTCTGATGTTGCAGTGGATGCTCTGTTCAAGAAAGCAGGAATTGTTCGTTGCTTTGGTCGAAATGAGCTGATTACGGTTGCTGGAATTTTTATGCATCCCGAACTTAAAGGTAAAAATATTGCCATAATTACTCACGCAGGTGGACCAGCAGTGATGCTTACGGATGCTTTATCTAAAAATGGCCTAAACGTTCCCGAAATAAAGGGAAAGGAAAGTGAAGAATTGCTTGAAAAATTATTTTTAGGATCATCCGTTTCTAATCCGATTGATTTTTTAGCGACAGGAAATGCAGCACAGTTGGAAACTATTATCGATTATTGTGAGGATAAATTTTCGAATATTGATGCCATGGTTGTCATTTTCGGAAGTCCCGGATTGTTTGAAGTTTACGATGTATATGATGTTCTCGACAAAAAAATGCGAGAATGCAAAAAACCAATTTTCCCTGTTTTACCTTCCGTTGTGAATGTGAAAAAAGAAATCGACTATTTTATTTCAAAAGGAAATATCAATTTTCCTGATGAAGTTTTATTTGGAAATGCCTTGGCTAAAATAAATAAAACGGCCAAACCAATTGCTTCAAAAATACCAAAAACAGCTATTGATTTAGTGGTTATCAGAAAAATAATTAAAGAAGCAACCAACGGTTATTTAGAACCTCAGCAAGTAAAGGAATTGTTAACAGCTGCAAAAATTCCAATCGTAATTGAGACCATTTGTACAGATATAAAATCCTGCATTACTGAAGCCAAAAAAATGGGATTTCCTGTGGTGATGAAAGTGGTGGGCCCCATTCATAAATCGGATGTTGGCGGCATTGTTTTAAACATTAAATCTGTTGAAAAACTGACGGAGTCTTTTGAGAAAATTATGCAAATTAACGGTGCAAAAGCAGTGTTACTTCAACCGATGAAAAAAGGAATTGAACTTTTTATTGGAGCTAAAAAAGAGGATGATTTCGGACATATGGTTTTGTGTGGTTTGGGTGGCATTTATATTGAAATTTTAAAAGACATCAATGTTTCGTTAGCGCCAGTTTCAAAAATAGAAGCCTCAGAAATGATTCAAAATTTAAAATCGTATAAAATAATTCAAGGTATTAGAAATCAGGAAGGCGTAAATGAAAATCTTTTTGCAGAAATTATAGTAAAAGTTTCCAATTTATTAATGGCCGCTCCGGAAATAGCAGAATTGGATTTAAATCCGCTTTTAGGAAATTCTACAGAAATTTTTGCTGTTGATGCCAGAATCAGTATAGAAAAAAATAACTAAGTCGTTTTAAATTATAAAGATTTTTCAAACGGAATTCTGTTCACAATACTTCTGCCTAATGTAACCTCATCGGCATATTGAAGCTCATCACCTACCGCTATTCCTCGCGCTATGGTAGAAGTTTTAATATTTAGCGCTTCTAATTGTCTAAAAATATAAAAGATTGTAGTGTCTCCTTCAATGGTAGAACTTAGCGCAAAAATAACTTCTTTTACCATTCCTAATTTTACTTTTGTAACCAAACTGTCAATGGTTAAATTATGGGGTCCGACGCCTTCAATTGGAGAAATTTTCCCACCTAAAACATGATACAAGCCCTTAAATTGCGAAGTGTTTTCAATGGCCATAACATCACGTACATCTTCAACAACGCAAATAATTTCTGAATTTCTGGACCGATTTGCACAAATTTCACAAACCTCCACATCAGAAATATTATGACATTTTTCACAAAATTTTATTTCATCAACTAATTTTGTAAGTCCTGCCGCCAACTGATGCGTTTGTGATGCGGGTTGTTTTAGCAAATGCAAAACCAATCGCAATGCGGTTCTTTTGCCTATTCCGGGCAATTGAGAAACTTCATTCACCGCATTTTCTAAAATTTTTGAAGAAAAGTTCATGCTGCAAATATACAATTAGGAATAATATTCTCAATAATTTTACTTTCTTTGTTGAATTTAATATTAAAATTAGTTAATGAAGCCAATTTATATTCTTTCACTCATTGCCGTTTATTTTTGTATACTTCTTTTAATAGCTTATTTAACGGGGAAAAACGATAGTAATGAAACCTTTTTTAAAGCCAACAAAAAATCACCTTGGTACATTGTTGCATTTGGAATGGTTGGAGCTTCCCTTTCCGGCGTTACCTTTATTTCGATTCCCGGCTGGGTACAAAGCTCGCAGTTTAGTTATATGCAAATTGTAATAGGATATTTATTTGGCTATTTAGTGATTGCTTATGTGCTGATTCCTATTTATTACAATTTACAGGTTACTTCAATTTATGAGTTTTTAAAACATCGTTTTGGGCCAATCACCCATAAAACAGGTGCTTTTTTCTTTTTTGTGTCCAGAGTTTTAGGTTCTGCTTTCAGATTATTTTTAGTTGCTTCGGTTTTACAGTATTTTATTTTTGATGCATGGAATGTTCCGTTTGAAATTACCGTTATTCTTTCTATTCTCTTAATTTGGGTTTATACCTTTAAAGGGGGAATTAAAACAATTGTTTGGACGGATACTTTGCAAACTGCTTTTATGCTTTTTGCTTTATTTGCTACCATTTTTATAATCCTGAACAAATTAAATTGGTCTGTTTCAGATATTTTTGCTTCGGAAGAATTCAAACATTACAGTAAAATTTTATTTACTGATGATTTTAATGGCAAGAAACATGTTGTAAAATCATTTTTAGGTGGAATGTTTATTGCGATTGCAATGACTGGTTTAGATCAAGACATGATGCAAAAAAACCTGACCTGTAAAAACACTAAAGAAGCACAATGGAACATGATTTCATTGGGCCTTGTACTTATCCTTGTCAATTTTATATTTTTAACTTTAGGCGCTTTGTTGTTTATTTATGCTGAAAAATTTGGCATTGCAATTCCTATGGTGGATGGTTCAATTAAAACCGATTTATTATTTCCTGAAATTGCGCTTAAAGGCGGTTTAGGAATTTCCGTTGGTATCTTTTTTATTTTGGGGTTAATCGCAGCAGCATATTCAAGTGCCGACAGTGCATTAACTGCTTTGACTACGTCCTATTGCGTTGATTTTTTAGACATTGAAAATAGAGAAAAATCTAAGCAGACATCCATTCGGAAAAAAACCCATATTGCAATATCTATTGTTCTGATTATTGTAATCATTATTTTTAGATATGTGTTGAAAGAAAATGTAATCAGCAGCGTTTTGCAAGTTGCTTCTTATACTTACGGTCCTCTTTTGGGATTATTTGCTTTTGGAATTTTCACAAAAATCCATATAAAAGATTCTTTGGTATGGATTGTGGCTATTTTTTCTGTGGTATTCACTTATTTTTTAAATGCCTATTCAACCCAGCTTTTAAATGGGTATGTTTTTGGCTACGAGCTTTTAATTGTAAACGGATTGCTTACCTTTACAGGCTTGCTTTTTATTAGGAAAAATAATGAAAACATTGCCGAAAAATAAATATTTAAAGATTTTCTAATTTTGATATATGGAAAGTGATTTAAGCAATTATAGAAGAAATTACCAAAAAAGTGAACTTTCTGAGGAAGGAATTACGGACAATCCGATAGAATTATTTCAAAAATGGTTTTATGAAGTAGAAGAATTTGGTGGTGATACGGAAGTGAATGCTATGGCAGTTTCAACAATTGGTATCGACGGATTTCCTAAAACCAGAATGGTTTTGCTAAAAAAATACACTTGGGAAGGTTTTATTTTTTATACAAATTACAACAGCGAAAAAGGAAAAGCTATTGCTTTAAACCCAAATGTTTGTGCTTCCTTTTTTTGGTCCAATATAGAACGACAAATTATTATTAAAGGAGTGGCAGAAAAAATTCCTGAAAATTTATCGGATGGTTATTTTGAATCCAGACCTGATGGAAGTAAATTGGGTGCTTGGGCTTCAGACCAAAGTGAAGTGGTGCCATCTCGCAATTTTTTGGATGAACGTTTGGCTTCCTTTGAAAAAAAATTCGAAAACAAGGAAATTTCCAGACCGAAAAATTGGGGCGGTTTTATTGTTAAACCCATAAGTATAGAGTTTTGGCAAGGACGGCCAAATCGCATGCATGACAGAATTATATACACACTTCAGGAAGATTTTAATTGGAAAATTGAGCGATTGGCTCCTTAAATATTATCTTTGAAACTCAATAAATAAAAATGAAAACACTTTATATTGTTAGGCACGCAAAATCTTCTTGGGAATATAAAGGAGTTAAAGATATTGACAGGCCTTTGAAAGAACGCGGAATCAATGATGCATATTTGATTTCAAGTGTGCTTCAAAAAAAGATTTCAACTCCAGATGTGTTTATCGCAAGTTGCGCAAACAGGGCATTGCATACGGGAATGATTTTTTGTTATACTTTTAATTTTCCGCTTGCAAATCTTAGAATAAGCAAATCGTTATTCAATTTCAGCGATGGGTATTTAATAAAAACCGTAAAAGCATTGGATGATGGATTTGATTCGGCCATTATTTTTAGTCACGATCACGGCATTAGCGATTTTGTAAATAAATTTGGAAGTATTCATTTAGATAGTGTATCAACTTGCGGGGTTGTTGGCATTAAATTCGACACCAATCATTGGAAAGACGTTAAATCAGGAAAAACAATTTTAACAGAATTTCCTAAAAATTATAAATAGCACTATTTTGAAAATTGAAAAACTTGCCGGGATTGATATTGGTTCTAATGCCGTAAGATTGTTGTTCGTGAATGTCATAACAGAACAAAATGGTAGCCAGGAACCAAGTTTCAAAAAATCGGCATTGGTTCGCGTTCCAATTCGATTGGGCGCAGATACGTTTATCCACAAAAAAATTTCAGAAGAAAATAAAACAAGAATGATCAAGGCCATGGAAGCTTTCAAATTATTGATGGAAGTACATGGCGTCCTAAACTATCAAGCCTGTGCCACTTCGGCTATGAGAGAAGCTGTCAATGGAACAGCAGTAGCCAAAGAAATTTTTGAAAAAACTTCGGTTAAGATTGATATCATAGATGGAAAAAAGGAAGCTGATCTAATTTTGGGGACAGATTTAAGTACTATAATCACTATTCACAATTCCTATTTATATGTTGATGTAGGGGGCGGAAGCACAGAAATAACGCTTTTTTCTAAAGGAAAAATCATCAAATCCAAATCATTTAAAATAGGAACTGTGCGTTTATTGGACGACAGCAAAGAATTTAAAAATATTTGGAAAAGCATTGAGCTTTGGATTAAAGAAAATACTAAAAATTTAAAAAAAATAGCTGTAATTGGTTCGGGGGGAAACATTAATAAAATTTTCAAACTCTCTGGAAGGCCAAAAGGCAAACCATTGTATTTAAGCTACATAAAAAATCAATTAGAATTTTTAAGTAATTTAACTTATGAAGAAAGAATTATTAAACTGGACTTAAATCCAGATAGAGCCGATGTAATTATACCGGCAACCAAAATTTATTTATCGATCATGGAATGGAGTGGCGCAAATAAAATATTTGTTCCAAAAATTGGTCTTGCGGATGGTATTGTAAAAAATTTATATTTCGAAAATTCAGAAGTGAATAAAGAGTCTTGAAATTTTAGAAACTTTTTCCTTTGACCTTTAATCTTTTATAAATTCCTCTACCAGTTTACCTACTTTTTTTTCTGCAATTTTCGCCACTTTTTGCACTTCTTCGTGAGAAACGGCTTCCACAATTCCTTCAATGCCCAAATCAGTAATTACGGAAATCCCAAAACAAGTCATACCTAAATGTTTTGCTGCAATAACTTCAGGCACCGTCGACATTCCTACCGTATCTGCACCTAAAATTCTCACCATTTTATATTCTGCAGGCGTTTCAAAAGTTGGTCCCTGCAAAGCTAAATAAACGCCTTTGTGAACCTGAATATCCAATTTAAGTGCTATTTTCTCCATTTTAGCAATCATTTTTTTGCTGTAAGCCTCGTGCATATCAACAAATCTTGGACCATAACGTTCGTCATTTTTACCGTGCAATGGATGTACGGGCATTAAATTAATATGATCGGTTATGATCATAATATCACCAACTTTAAAAGCCGGATTTACACCTCCTGAAGCATTTGAAACAATTAAATTTTCAACGCCCAAAAATTTCATCACGCGCACCGGAAAAACGGTTTGATCCATAGTCCACCCTTCATAATAATGAAAACGGCCACGCATCGCTATCACTTTTTTAGTGCCAATTGTCCCATAAATCAATTCACCAGAATGGCCTTCAACCGTTGAAACTGGAAAATTAGGAATCTCTTTATAGGAAATTGAGAATTCAATATCAATTTTCTCTACTAAATTTCCCAATCCTGTTCCTAAAATAATACCGTAATCTGCTTTTGAAATTCCTTTATTTTGTAAGAATTTAACTGTTTCCTGAACTTTGTTCCACATAATTTTTTATAAGATTATCAAACTCATTTTTATGAGTTATAAATGTTGTTTTTATTGAGATGTAATGCAAGTTTTTTAGTTTTCCAAAAATACGGACATAATCCTTCTCGGTTGTTAGAATTATTTTATTTTTTGAAGTTAACGAATTATATGCCGAATTTATTTCAGCAATGTCATTTAAATTAAAATAATGATGGTCAGGATATTCCAAATGTTTAAAGTTAAGCATTTTACTATTTAAATACTCAGTAAATGGCTTTGGATTTGCAATTCCTGTAACCAATATGATTTCAAAATCAGACAATTCACTTAAATCCAAAGTTGATTTGCCTTTTAATTGTGTGTCATAAGTTATGGTGGTAAAAAATACCTGCTGATATTCTTTCGGATATAACTTTTTGATTATTTCTGTTTGCTCATTTTCGGAAAGATCAAATGGACATTTAGTAACAATAATAGCTTGTGCCCTATTTGCTCCTGAGGACTTCTCACGTAAATTGCCTGTTGGCAACATCATATCATTTACATATAAATGAGAACAAGTCGTTAACACTAAATTAAATCCCCCCTGTACTTTTCTATGTTGAAAGGCATCATCGAGCAAAATAATTTCTGGCGGATTTTCCATTTGCTCCAATTGATGAATTCCGTTAGTCCTGCCGGCATCAACACAAACAATTATTTCAGGATATTTTAAATGAATTTGAAAAGGTTCATCACCCATCATTTCAGCAGTCACTTTATCATCGGCAATTAAAAAACCTTTGCTTTTTCTTTTATAGCCTCTGCTTAAAACTGCAATTTTGTGGCCATCTTTCAGTAAATCGACTAAATATTCAATTTGCGGTGTTTTTCCGGTTCCGCCAACGCTTAAGTTTCCGACAACAATAGTCGGCGTTTTAAAATGCGTAGATTTTAAAACAGTAACATCGTATAAATAATTGCGAAAACTTGTAATTAATCCATACAATATTGAAAACGGATATGCTATTTTTCTTAAAAAGTCCACCACAAGCGAAAATACGAACAAATCGCAAAATTTCTGTATAAATCCTTAAACTTTCTTTGGTAAATTTTATCTTTGTTTCCCTAATGCTTTTGAAACTATGAAAATTAAAGATATTGCAGCGTGTATTGAAGAAATTGCCCCTTTAAATTATGCTGAAGATTTTGACAATGTGGGCTTATTGGTAGGCGACTTTAACAACGACGTAACTGGAGTTTTAGTAACATTAGACACTTTAGAAACCGTGGTAGATGAGGCTATTGAAAACAATTGCAACTTAATAGTCAGTTTTCACCCCATTCTGTTTTCCGGACTTAAAAAACTGAATGGCAAGAATTATGTAGAGCGCGCAGTGATTAAAGCTATTAAAAATAACATTTCTATTTATGCGATGCATACGGCTTTAGATAATTCAATTGAAGGCGTAAATGCTAAAATTTGTAAAATGTTAGGTCTGAAAAACAAAAAAATATTGATTCCACAAAAAAATACGCTTAAAAAATTGATCACTTATGCGCCAATTGCAGCGGCTGAAAAAGTAAGGCAAGCACTTTTTAAAGCAGGTGCAGGAAATGTGGGCAATTACGATAATTGCAGTTTTAACACAGAGGGCTTTGGTACTTTTAGAGGAAATGAAAACTCCAATCCATTTGTTGGAGAAAAAGGAAAATTACATACTGAAAATGAAACCTTAATTGGGGTCGTTTTTGAAAAACATAAGGAAAGAAATGTCCTTTCCGCATTATTTAAGTCACACCCTTATGAAGAAGTTGCCTATGAAATTGTTTCGTTGGAAAATGCAAACCAGGAAATTGGCTTGGGAATGATCGGGGATTTGGCAGATGAAAAAAACGAAATTGACTTCTTAAATTTTTTAAAAAACACCATGCATGCAAAAGGCATTCGCCATTCGCAATTGTTGGGCAAACCCATTAAAAAAGTGGCCGTTTTAGGTGGCTCCGGAAGTTTTGCCATTGCGAAAGCCCTTGAGGCTGGTGCAGATATTTATGTAACCGCCGACCTAAAATATCACGATTTTTACAAAGCCGAAAATAAACTGGTTATTGCAGATATTGGTCACTATGAAAGTGAACAATTCACAAAAAATCTTTTAGTTGACATACTTACGAAAAAATTTCCTAATTTTGCAATCATTTTATCGCAAAAAAACACAAATCCGATTTATTACTTATAATATGGCTAAAAGCAAAGAAGTTACTGTTGAAGAAAAGTTAAGAGCTCTTTATGATTTGCAATTAATTGATTCAAGAATTGATGAAATTAAAAACGTAAGAGGTGAATTACCTTTGGAAATTGAAGATTTAGAAGATGTAGTTATTGGTTTAAATAAAAGACTTGTTAATTTAGACGAAGAAGTAACTGTCCTGAAAAAAGAAATTACTGATAAAAAGTTGGTAATTGATGACGCAAACACATTGGTTAAAAAATATACGGAACAACAAAAGAAAGTTCGTAACAACAGAGAATTCAATTCAATAAGTAAAGAAACTGAATTTCAAGAACTTGAAATTGAGCTGGCTGAAAAAAGAATTAAAGAGCACAGAGCTAAAATTGAGCAAAAAAACGAAGTTATTGAAGGCACAAAAGAAAACCTCGCCAGAAAAGAAGAGTTGCTTAAACATAAGGCAGCTGAGTTGAATGATATTATGAGCGATACCGAAAAAGAAGAAAATATTTTGGTCGCAAAATCTAAAGAATATGCTGAATTAATTGATGATAATTTATTAACAGCCTACAATAGAATCAGAACAAATGTTAAAAATGGTTTGGCAGTTGTTTCCATTGACAGAGGTGCTTCAGGTGGGTCATTTTTCACAATTCCACCACAAAGACAAGTTGAAATTTCAAGTCGCAAAAAAATCATTACTGATGAATACAGCGGAAGGATTTTAGTTGACGGTGCTTTGGCTGAAGAAGAAAAAGTAAAAATCGGAAAACTTTTAAAGTAAATTCCATAAAAAGGCTTCCAAATCGGAAGCCTTTTATTTTTTAGTTGCTTTTATGGAATAGAGCAACGGGAATAATTTTTCACCACCATTTTGAACAAACATTCCATCGGTTGTCTCCATCATTTCCGGAAAAATATGATAAGGCGATTTTTCAAATTCATGCAAAAATTCAATATGAAGTCCGGCTGCTGTCAATGCTGAAACAACTTCACCCAAGCCGTGATTCCATCCATATTCCTTACTCATAATAGCTGCATCTCTATTGGTATATGTTCCTTTGTATTCCTCATAAATTACCTCACTATTCTGATAAGGATATTGTAGTTTTGGCGGCGTTTGCAAATAATCAAACATCCAAACAACAGGGTGAAATTCAATCAAATAAAAAACACCTCCATGTTTAAGTTTTTCCGCTATAATTTCTCCCCAAATCTTTAAATCAGGCAGCCAGCCAACTACGCCGTATGAAGTGAAAACAATATCAAATTCATCTTTCACTTTTTTGGGCACATCATACAAATTACTTTCAATAAAAATGGCGTCTAAACCCAATTCTTCATTTAGAAATTTGGCATTTTTTATTCCTTCATTAGAAATATCAATGCCGGTACATTTCGCTCCCAGCCTGCTCCAACTTAAAGTATCCTGACCGAAATAACATTGCAAATGCAATAACGACTTTCCTTTCACTTCCCCCAACTCTTCCAATTCATATTTGTTTAAGGACGTTTTTCCTTTTATAAAACCCTCAACATCATAAAATACCGACTTCATATGAATATCCACTTTTTTGTTCCATGTGTCTTTATTTACTTCAAAATATTTTAGATTTTTATTTTCCATAAAATTTAATTTAAATTTTTAAAACAAATAATTATTAAAATACACTAAAAATCCCAACCAAAATATAGGTACGGATTCTACCCAAAAACTTGTATAATACCGAGACCTTTCCGGCGAGGAAAACCATAAAAAAAGACCCGAAATAATTGAGACTATAAGTACTATCAATAAACCAATGTACGTAAAATTTTCTTTGAAAATTTCCAATAAAACAAATCCAAACAACAACAAAGTTCCCAAAACTTTCGAGTTGGTTATTCCCAAAATTTGAGGCAACGTTTTTAACTCTTTTAAATCTGCCTCAACATCACGAATATCAAAAGGAATTGTAATTACCAAGAGTATGAAAAACCGTTGAATAAATTCCAAATAAACTTCGGATGTAAATTGGTAACCCGCTTCATACAATGGAAAAAATACTGAAATACCTGCCCAAGCTACGGTAATACTAAAAATCTTTATCACCGGAAAATTTCTAAATGAAATCTCAATTTTTCCTATTTGAAATAATGGAACGGCATAAAATAATGTCATAAAAGCAAAAGGAAAAAGGATTGTCAATGATTTTAGGTTAAAATCGGCAAAAAAAGAAATATAACCCAATCCCAAAATTGACAAAATCGAAAGCGCCATTATTTTATTAATATTCTCAACAAACCAGCCTTTAAACCAAATCAATCTTTGCGTTTTAATGTCATAATATCGAATAAAGTTATAAGAAAGCAGTATAGAAAAAGCCACAAAAAATGGCGTTAAATGACTTTCTATTCTAAAGTTAATCAGCGTGATTTTCGTTATTGAAAATCCGGCCAGCGCCACATGAATATTGCTGAAAACATAAAAATCAAGTATTTTTTTTAATAACTGCATGAAACAAAAGTACTTATTTGCTACTATAATAAATTTCTTGGTTAACAAAATATTATAATAAAGTAATCTGAATGGCATGTGCATTCTATAATTTTCATTAAATTTGGAATCATTAAAATAAAATAATACCAAAACATAAATGAGAACAGATTCCTTTGTTTTAAGACATATTGGACCTCGAGAAAATGAGGTGAAAGAAATGGTTGCGACTATTGGTGTTCAATCATTAGATAAATTAATTGACAAAACAATACCAACAGATATTCGATTGGCTCATGAGTTAAATTTACCTAAAGCAATGAGTGAGTTTGAGTTTTCAGCATTCATTCAAAAACTGGCCAACAAAAACAAGCTATTTAAAAATTATATAGGCTTAGGGTATCACCCAACCATTTTACCTGGAGTTATTCAACGCAATATTTTAGAAAATCCGGGATGGTATACTTCTTACACGCCTTATCAGGCAGAAATTTCACAAGGCCGGTTAGAAGCTTTGATCATTTATCAAACAATGATAAGTGATTTAACAGGATTAAAAATAGCCAATGCATCATTATTGGATGAAGGAACAGCCGCTGCAGAAGCTATGTTAATGCTGTTCAATTCAAGATCACGCAAGCAGATAAATGCCAATGCATCAAAATTCTTTGTTTCTAATGAAGTATTGCCACAAACTATTGATATTTTAAAAACGCGATCTACTCCATTAGGTATAGAACTGGTATTTGGAAATCACGAAAATTTTGAATTTACCAATGAAATATTTGGGACACTTATTCAATACCCAGGAAAAAGCGGACAAATTTATGATTATACAACGTTTGTTGAAAAAGCTAAAGCTGTTAGCGCCAAAATAGCTGTTGCCGCTGATTTATTGAGTTTATCACTTTTAACGCCTCCGGGAGAATGGGGTGCAGATGTGGTAGTTGGAACTACACAACGATTTGGAATACCAATGGGCTATGGTGGTCCGCACGCAGGTTATTTTGCAACAAAAGAAGAATACAAGCGTGCATTACCAGGGCGAATAAT
>Ga0209414_1000998_pt1 | contig 13571 bp, 16 predicted proteins | sample LakVidmifraction_4_FD_181154 | JGI IMG/M metagenome (GOLD analysis project Ga0209414, IMG submission 181154) | Hypersaline microbial communities from Lake Vida, Antarctica - Brine Hole Two &gt;0.2 micron (SPAdes) (version 2) | ecosystem: Environmental > Aquatic > Non-marine Saline and Alkaline >... | reverse complement strand
TCCAGTACCTATAAGTGGCGGTAATAATAAAGATTGCGCTTTTGCTCTTTGTATTCCTAATGCGGTTTGTATTGCAATATCAGCTAAAGCAAATGCTTTTCTTTGTTTAGCCGCTTTTTGTTCCTCTTTTAATCTTTTTTTATCTAATATTGCTAACGCAGCATCTTTTTCTCGTTGTATAGATTCAGATTGAGCCTTGTCATCACTTGCTAATTGTAGTAATCTATCATATTTATTTTCTTCTGCATTAATTTCGGCATCAATATTTTCTAATCTTCTTGCTGAAATAGCATCAAATAATCCGCCTAATTCATTAGTAAATTCACCAGCAAACTCTAAAACTTCTTGTAATGAAGCAACAAACTTTTCTTTATTAAGTTCAACATCTATTCCTATTGGTCTTGTTGCTGCTAATTTTTGGGTTAAATCCCTAACGCCATTCATCCTATCAATCATTAATTGTAGGGCTTCATTTTCTTGCCTAAGCTTATCTCTTGTTGTTTGGTCTGTTGATAAATCTATTAATATCTTATTATCAGAAATCATTTCTTCAAGATATTTTATAGAACCAAACAACTGTTGTTGCATTAATTCTGTATTTATTTTCTCTACTTTTGCTCTTTTTGCTCTTTCTCTATTTTCAACACCTAATAAAGCATTTAGCTTTTCTTGTAACCTATTAACCTCTGCTTGTATAGGAATTATTTTAGCCCTGTCTTTCTCTAACTCAATTAATGCTGTTACCGAAGATATTTGTTTTCTATACCAAGCTACCGTTCCTTCCGTAGCATCTGATAATCCTAAATCGGCAATTTGTAATTTTCCTATTATGTCTAATAATTCTAAATATCTTTCAGATTGAACTTGTATAACAGTATTTCTTATCTCGTATGCCTCCGTACCTTCTTCGAAACTTTTTAAACTATTTTTATAAGCCTCGACAGTTTTTCTTACGGTTTCTAATTCAGATTCTAATAAAATTATTTTTGCAGCAGACTGTGCTTTCTTTAACTCATCAATGTCATTTTCATTTTTAGATCCAGCGATTAACGTATTATAATAATCGTCTATCGCTTTAATTTGAGAATTTCTGTTGCTTAATATTTGCGCATTTAACTTTTCTTGCTCCGCTTTTGTTTTTTCAATAGCTTCTGTTAATCTTTCTTGTGATATTGCCGCAAAATCTAACACATCTTTAAAAGACCAAAGTATCGCAACGGCAGCAACTAAAACAGTAACCAATGCGCCTATTGGATTAGCGGCAGTAGCGACATTAAGTTTCCACATTTGAGCAGTAGCGGCTTTTAGACCAATCGTTCTTGCTGATTCTATAAATGTTAATGCTATAAGTCTTGCTTTTGCGATTTGTAAAACTGCCGAATAACCAATCATTAATGCCTTATAAATAACAAATGCTTTGACAGCCCTAAGAGCATTAACTATTAATGTTTCTAAATTTTCAGCCACAAAATTAATAGCCGAACTTAATTTTTTAGATATATCGTTTCCTTGTGTAAATTCCTGAACTAAAATTGTCCAAGAGTTTTTTAATCGTGCTGTTGAAGCAGCCAAAGTATCAACTCTATTAATTGATTCTAAACCAAAAGCTATTTCAACTTGTTTTGCGAATTTAGGTAATGTTTCAGCAGAAAGCACTTGACCTTTCTTCAACATCTCGTCTAATTTAGGTATGGTAACACCTAAAGCATCAGCCATAATACCCATCGCCCCCGGCAATCTTTCTCCTAACTGTCGTCTTAATTCCTCTGTTGTTACCTTTCCTTTGGATAACATTTGTTCTAATGCCAAATAAATACCACGAAGTTCATCAGTTTTCAATCCTAAAACACCTGCTGCTTTAGTCATTGTGCCAAAGATTTCTTGCGTGTCTTTTGCAGATAAATTAGATTGTATTGCCGCAGCCCTAAATTTAATATATCTTTCGGTTGTGTTAACTAATTCAGCACCATAGTCATTTGTTATTTTCTTTAACCAATCTTGTGTTTGACCTAATTCAATAGTGTCCTTTATAATAGCTTCCATTGCAAACCTTAACGAATCTAAGGTTTTAATCAACTCAAAAGTATCTTTAATTGTTTGGATAAACATTCTAACACCAATAAAGGCAACCATTGAGCGAAGTAGGTTTTTGAATGTGACCATTAACCCCTTACTTGCTTTTTCTTGTGTTTCTGTCGCTTTAGTATTTTTTTTATGTGAATCTGAAACTTTTTTATTAGCGTTTGCCACATCTTTTGAACTGTCTGCTAATTCTTTGAATGTTTTTGTTGTCTTTTTATTTATATTAGATATATCTTTAGTAGAAAGTCCCGCCTTATTTAATGCTTTTGCATAATTATCAAGTTCAGATGCTAATCTTTTAAGGTTTCTTATTCCATCATCAGCTAATTCTTTATACACATTTGATGCACCACCAGATACTAAATCTTCTTTTCTAATTTTACCGTCCTGTGAAGCCATTATTTTGTAGATTTTTTACTATTAGCCTTAATTTTTTTAATCAACTGTTTTCTGTAAAATATGTATTCTATTGTGGTTAATTCATTTGCTTTAAACGGCATATCTAAGCCCATAAATAAATTAGTTAGAACATCATAAATATTTATATCTTTTTCATCTGTAACATCTGAAAATGCTTTTATTTCACTTTCAATTCCATCTATTTTTGATTTTAGGTTGGAAACCTGCTTATATACTTGTTCTAGTCCGTTCCAATACTCTCCTTTTATAGCATATCCGTAGCCCTTTATAATTTCAAGCATATCATCATCACTACCGTATTTAAGTACCTCTAAAGCGGCTATAATAGCAAAATACTTTCCTTGCTCTTTACTTAACTTTATTTTAAGTTCTTCAACCTTTTTTGATTTCTTATTATCATCGTGTTTTGAGTATTCTTCCCTCAATAAATTCCATTTTTCTTCTAACTTAAAAACCCAAACAACAAACTTCACTAAATGCTTGTTACTTGGATAATGTTTTAATAATCGCTGAATTTCATTAGTTTCTGCAATTTTAACAAAAGTAACTATTGGTAAGGTTTCAATTGTATAAATCATATCTTTAATGTTGTTCTTGCAAAATTATTAATGAATGGCAATATTTCTTCTCTTATGACATTTGATAGATTCTTGTCATTAAGCCCAAAAAGATTTTCAGAAGTTAAAAAGTCTGCTTTTTCTCCACTTCCAATACCTGTTGAAAAGATGGTGGCTTCACTACCACTTATAGATAACGAAAAACCTTTGTAGAAGTCGCCAGTCCATTGAAAGTTGTAAGGTGAGTTTGGCGTTTTATCAGTTAAAATACCGTCCCTATCAGCAAAACCCTCTGTATATGGTGAATATTCGCCAACAACATTACCTTCTTGATTTTCACCCTTTAGCAACTGTCTTTTATTCAACTCAATAAACTTATTCTCCGCTTTCTTTACCGCTATGAATAGTTGCTTTGTTATCTCCGCTTCGTTTAGCTTTTCTAACCTTTTTATCTGTTCGAGTATCGTTGCCATTTAGCTTATCGTAAATCTTTGTTAATTCTTCGTCACTCCCAACGCTTGAATACGTTTTTAAAAACCGAGTTAAGGACTTCGGTTTGAAGCCCTTATTAAACTCGATTCTATTTTTACCTATAACAAACTCCATTATACAGTAGTAAAGTCTATTCTCAATGATTGATAATTATCATTACCAATAGTAACAACATTCAATAAACCAACTTTTCCAGCAACCGCAGCATCAGTAGCTTCAATAACATAAGAGCCAGTAACGCCAGTTTCGGCTACACTATCAATAGTAACAACTGCCCCACTTGCGTCTTTAACTTCAAAATCAGTAATCAATAATCCAGTCAATGGCGCGTTTGTACCTTTTACAGTAACGGCAGCAGTAATGGTTAATGCTCCAGCTAATTGAGTTGCAGAAGCTACAACAGAAGCTTGGTAAACACCTTCCAAATCTTTCATATCAAAATCAGGTTGCAAAACACCATATTCCATATCCCAATCGTCAACATCATTTTGCTCGATTATTACTGGCGTATGAGAAGGGTCAGAAAAGTTTTGAGTTGTTTGTGCATTTACAAAGAAACGGGCAGCTTTTAAACCTTCAAAAGAATCAACACCTTTTGTGTGGCATCTTAAATATCCTTTTTCTGTGTAATACCAAATATTCCAACTTCTGTCAGAGTGAGATTTCATTCCACTATGGGTTACAATATTCTCAATAAATTGAAACATTGTTTTACGTTTTTCCTCTTTCACAAGGTAACTTGACCCTGCCGCTGATTCAAAGTATGAAGCCTCAACATCTTGTGGCTCGATTTCTTGCACCGCTGGGAATGGTATAACCGTCTTTGCTTTAATAGCAGCATCCCAATATGCTTTTGTTTTTAGTTCTGCGGCAGTACCCGTAAAAGTATCTTCTGCTAAGAAAAACTTAACATCAGCACCTAACGATTTAGCGCAATTTCCAACACCAGTTCCTAAAAGAGCCGCATCAGATACACATAATTCACTATAATTACTCATTATTTTTATTTTTTAAAATTCCTTAATTATTACTCTTAATTTAAACACAAAGTATGGAAATATAAACTGTAATTGGCTTATATCAAAACCATCTAATGCTTTTTCTCCTTTAGTTACTGATATTATTTTATACCAACTCTTAACAAAAGATTTAATTTGCTCTTTTATTTCTTCGTCTGCATAATGTGTAATATCACCTCTTACTTTAGTTAAATCGTCAATTATAAATATAATATCTACTTCCGTATCAGACATACAGGTACGTGAAACAACATCGGCAGTATCATCTTCGATAAAGAAAAAATGTAAACCATTTATCCTATCATCAGTCAATAACTCTTTGTAATCAGTTTCAACGTAGGCTAAAGGCTTAACGCTACCATTTTTGTTATCTACATAAGCGCGACCATAAGCGGTGACATCGCAACTAAAGGCATCAGTCAGTTTAGTGTATAAACTTTCTTGAAGCATTTGGATTGGCTTGTCAATACCCACCGGGTTGGCTTTTGTATATATCATGTTATAGTACTTACTCTTATGCCGTTATTAAAATAACCTCTTTTTATCTTATCTATTTCGTTAGATATTTGTTTAATCTCTCCGATTAATAAAGATCGCAATCCAACAAGTTTCAATGGACTATCGCCACTTGTTCCTTCAATTTCTGCTAATATTTTAAGAGATTGTTTCTCCGCATCCCTTTGAACACTATTTGTTCTTAACGAATTAAGTTGTTCTCTAAGAATAGCAATAGAAAGTTCTAATTCTACTGCCCTCGCGAAAAGCATTTCATTTTGGATAATCAAATCAGTATAATCCTCATAAACTGTAATATCAGGGTTTATTCCGATATTCTCGCTCAACCCTTCTTCTAAATTCAAATTAAATAAAGTTTCAGTCGAATGACCTTTAACTTGTACTTTCTGAATCCTTAAATGAGTTATTTTGCTCATTATACTGGAGTTCATATAATCTCTTTTAAAAGGAATTGGAGTTGTTACCGTTTTTACATATCCTAAATAATAATCTCCTTTATATGTAATATCAGAGTTGTCAACTTTCCAATCTAAAACTACTTCTTGTGTTTTATCGGTTATAGTAATTGCTTTTTCAAAAATTGGTGCTTGCTTTGATGTATTAAAGAGCATTAACTTAAAGTCGCCCAACGTGTCGAAGTCTAACAACACACGCTTAATCTCAAATGCAATATCACTATCTCTTGAAACCTCTATCCTATATCCAACAAAACCATCTATTAAAGATTCTTGATTGACCTTGTTTTGTGCGTTTGTGTAAAGTAGATTTCTATCCAAATAATCAAACCTACTGAATACTCTATGGCAAACATTAACAATACTTGAATTTTGTAACCTTTTCAAATATAAATTAAAGTTGGCATCAGAAATACCCTTGTAATCTTGTGAATCTTTTATGTACTCTAACTTTACATAAGCATTGTCAGTCACATAATAGCCACTTCGACTAATTTGATTATCTGCATCTAATATAGCGTAGTCAGGGTTAAAAGAATCTCTTAACCCGACTAAACCATTTAGTTTTGTTGATATTTTGTCTACTTGAAACATACTATACTAAAGAAAACGCTAAAAATACTGTTTCGTTAACCGTCGTTAGTGGTGCTTTTGCAAGAGCAACATCAATACTAACTTCATATTGTGTTACTGTATCTTGTGGAGAACCATTATTAGCACTATCATTAGCGCGACTTTCGTAACTGTGGACAGCATACATATTGTTATCAATAGGATTAATCATAGAAGTGTAAGTGTCAACAGAAGTTTCTACGCCATTTCTATTTTGTTTAGGAATCCAAGGTAAAACACCAAACGTTCCCATTTCAGCCATAATCCAAAATCCTTTAGTAAAAGTAGCATCAAGAGCAACAGCCAAAGCACCTAATTCAACAGAGTGTACGTAAGTAACACCATTAAATTGAAAAGATAAGTTAGTTGAGTTTTGCGCGCCTTGTGCAGCATCAAATAAGAATTTATTATATGCAACGGTATCGCAAAAAGCTACTAAATTAGAATCTGAATACTTATTAACGTGCATTACAGATTTAGATATTTGAATCGCTCTGTTTCCGTTAGTTGCTTCATCAATCTCAAAAGAATTAACGCCAAGTGCGGTTTCAAAAGCACCCTCAGAGGTTGCAATATTCACACCACTTCTTTGTGCGAAAATATATGCAGTTGCGATAGTTTCCAATCCTTCTGCAAAGTTAGAAGTAATTGTTTGTAATTCTTGCGCCAATTGTTCGTCTAAAGAATAAAGCGAGTTATCCGCTTGTTTTAAAGAGATATTAAATTCATCTGTGTATGTTGACCAAGATGGTGTCAATACCGCAGTATCTCCTTTTGTTCCAGTATGGTTGAAAATTCTACCACCTGCGCCTAACGCTCTACTTGAACGTATTTTGTAGTTCGTATCAATTGCTCTATCCTCACGTAATCTTAGCTCTTCATAATTAGGGAACATAATATTACTTGACATAAGGAAGGCAAGATATGTTACAGGATTTCTGTAACGTAATTCTTGTGCTTGAAATGCACCTAATAGTCTTGCTTGTGCAGTACTAAAATTAGCTAATGTTCTATTTGCCATTATTATTATTTTAAAATTAAACTCTATTTATTTTTAATATTTTGCTGACACGCAATAGACCACGCTTTTAGCACAAAGCACAAATGTCTAAATATATTGTAACAAAGATAATAAAAAAAATCTATATAATAATCAAACTATATAGATTTTTTTAATACTTGTTTTATTTATTACATTTTAACAACACCGTCTTTTATTGCTTTTTGTAATGCGATTGAGTATGCTTGACCAGAAAGCCCTTGCTCTTTCATTTGCGCATCCCAAGATTCAAAAGTTCCTTCTTTGGCGTTTCCCTTTTGGTCGCCATCACCTCTACCGCCCTCAACAGGCTTGATGTAGGGCTTAACAAAAGTTTTAAGAAATTCTGCGGGCGTTAAGTTATTCATAGATGTTTCATTCTTTAGAATCTTACCGCCATCAATAATTTCAAGACCATCTTCGCCAATATTAAAATCATATTTAGCTTTCATAATTGCTAAAATATCATCTTTACCTATCGTGGTATTGTCAGGAATATCTTTCATCAACGTTTCATTAATCTGACGTGTTTGGCTTTTTTTCTTATAATCAGATTCTAAATTAGTGTATTTTTCTTCCAAACCTATATTAATACCTTGAAGTTTCTCAAAATTTGTCTTTAATTCAGAATACTTTTTTTCTGGTTCAATAGCGTTTTCTTTATCCCTCTTTTCACCATAGGCTTTAAGTAGGTTTTCCATTGTTTTACCCTGAAAATCTAATTCATTGTCCTTACGTGCCAATTTAACAGCCTCCTCAACTGAATTAAACTTTGTTTCTTTTTTAATATTGTTTATTCTCGCTTCGTAGTCATCTTTTGTGAAAAACACTCTGCTATCTAAATCAATATTATGATTTTCTTCACTTGTAAACATTTCATTAAGCTTTCCCGCTTCTAATCCCAGCGATTTTTCCACCGCTTCTAAATTTTCGATTGCCATTATTGTAGTTTTTCTTTTAATTTATCAATTCCCCATAAGTGATGTGCTTTTTTACCGAATTTCTCTTGGTATTCAGCTTTTAGAACATCTAATTCTTCCGTGCTATCTACTGCTTCTTCTTTTTTAGTAGCAGATTTTGTCGGTTTATTAGATTTATTGGCATTTTCAAGAATTTCAGACATAACTTCTGTTAATTGTCCTTTTTTCCTTTGAGCGTCTTGTTTTGCTTTGTACTTTAGCTCTTGCGCCTTATAAAAAGCATTTGTTTTTTCTTCGTCTTTTTCGTGCCAAAGACCGTTAGTTTCCCAACTGTAATTTTTTTCTTCAACATAACCTCTTGGCAAAATTATGTCGGTTCTATCCAACTTTTTACCATTTTTAACATAACGGCTACCTTCTTTGAGAAGCTTGTACACGCTACACGATACCATAACTGTTTCTTCCATTTTACTTATTTATTGATTAACTATTGGTTGTTTTTCAACCACTTTTTCTATTACTTTTTTATTAGATTCAAACCATTTATCAAATTCAACTATTAGAATTTCTTTTGTTTTTGCGTAATCGGGTTTTTTTAGTGTACTCCACCACTTGCTGAATAAAATCTTTCTTTGCGCTTCCTCACTACCAAAAATATCTGAAACATCCTTTAGTGTTTGGTGTAAATATGGCTCAATTTCAGACTTCATAAGGTTTTTAGACAACTCAACAGGGTTTGTACGGTATGCAGCCTGTAAGTATTGTCTAAATAATTCATCCATTATGACGTCATTCTCTTGCTTTCCTTTAGCTTCTTCATATCTTGCTAAAATAGTATCACTTGGCTCAATTACATAATCCCTTCCATAGTTAATAACTATCTTGTTTTCGTTCTTCTTTTTCTGTAAATCTATGAAGTTTAATATCCATTCTGACATTTTCCACTCTATAAATTCACCATAATCAGCATATTTATTTAGTCTATTTTCGATAGGTTGCTTATTGAATAATACTTCTGTGGTTGTTTTACGACCTCCAAAGGTTTCTATTGAATTAAGTGGCGTTCCCCAAAAAGTAATCGTTGCTATACGTTCTAAATTAGCTAATTCTTCCGTATATTGATTCCAAGTTTCGTTATCCGGTTTAATATGCCCAGCAATATTTGGCGCAATAGTCGGTTGGTCGGCAGTTGGTACAGGTAAAGTTACCATATCGGTAACATCGCCCTTTGTCAAATATCCTCTACCATCACAAGAATCACAACTATTACCATCTTCATCTTTTCCGCGCCCTTTACATTCTTCACATTCTGTAACATATCTCCAATGGATAGGGAAACCTTGCGTAAATTTATAGATAGTTTTTATTGATTGGTCGCGAGAATATTCTTTTGTTAGACCTAATATTTTAGATATTGGAGAAAGCCTATAATCCATTCCAGTTTTAATGATGTTAGAATTTAACAAAGCAGGGACTTCACCGAACGGATGTGAGAAGCTCATTTCATCTGAATAAATTATTTCTTGCCCAATCTCAACGAATGTCATATCCATTAAATCGTCTACCACCCTCCAAAGTTTAACATCTTGACCTAAAAATTTAGCCTGTGTGGGTTCAAAAATAACCCAATCTAATAACTGACCTCTTTTTTCATAGGCACGAATGTCATTAATAGATTTATAGGTTGGGTAAACTTCTTTCTTTGGTGAGGACGTATATTCTAAAAACATTATTCCATTTGGATCTACGTGTGATAAATTAATACCTACATTTTGAATCCAATGTGAAAGTGTATTACTGTCTTTTATGTTTGAAATTGTGAATAGAAACTCTTTTTTTGTTTCCTCATCATCAATATCATAAACTTTATTTCCACCAGTCGCGTACCAAATATTTTCTAAAGGTTGGAATAATCTCTCAAAAAAGTCTTGAATATCTCTTGAATACTTTTTACGTGCCGATGCTTTTGCTGACCCCTCGATAAACTCTATTTGGTCAATAAGTTTTTCTTTAAAATCATCTCCTTCTACCAAAGCATAAAGCATAGATGATTCTTTTCTCAATTTTTGAATTAATGGATTTTGAGCTTGATTGCTTTTAATTAATTCTAAAGCTTTTTCTTTTGATAGTATCATTATATGATTTTAATTTACAAAGTTACTAATAATATTGCATATACGAAAATTTATTTTAATTACCAAATTATTTTCTGTGCAATTAATGTATTTACCTCGGTTAACATACGCATCATCATCATATCGGCAAAATCAGGACTTCTCAATAATCTTTTCTTTAAATCGCTCTTTCTTTCTAATCTAATTTTTCCATCATCTGTATTAGGTTGGCGACAAATCTGTTCAAGTTCTTGTACTATTTGTTTCTTAAATTTTAAATCAGCAATAAATATATCACCTTTTTTAGTCATTTCAGCCAACTTAAAGTAGCATTGTGTTTTAAGATTGATATAGTTTTCCTTTCCAAAGACCTTTCCGTTATTATTAAACGCTTTTGCGCCCTTTAAATGTCCGTTTTTAACACTACTTTTAACAAATGTTCGTAGTCCATCAGCATCATAGATGACATTACTTATTGGTATTCCGTACTCTAATCTTAAATTATGTATTGTTTGAGCAACAAGTACTTCACTTATTTTATCAATTTTTATTACTTTCTCTAAAACAAAACCATCCCAAATACCAATAGCAAATATATCACTACCCTCATAAGCAATATCAGCAGTAAGATATTTTTCACCAGTTTTTGGTACGTATTCATTAGTGAATAAGCCAATAATCTTTTCGTAATCAAATATTGACAACTCATTATCATCATATTCCCAATTACCGTACACTAATCTTTGTAGGGCGGAAGTGTCTTTTGCCATACGCCTAATCATATCGTCTATTACATCTTGACCTAACGCTATATTATCACCAACTAAAGCTTGTATAAACGCCCTATGTGGCTTTAATTCTTTTGCTTTATATGGTAGGTAGTATTCTTCGTATAGATAGTTTTTGGCAGGGTTACAAGTTTGTAGTAATTTAGGTTTCAACCCAGTTTCCTTATTTCGCCAACGACCTAAACTATTTGCCAAAGAAGTAACACAACGCTCATCCTCAAACTCACCAGCTTCTTCAATCCATCCTCTCGTCATTTCCATTGAACCAAATCTCGCGTAAGTAGGGTCAGAAGGAATCCATTTAGCATCTAAAAAGAAAACCTTACTTCCGTTATGTAAATTCCAAACGTTATTTTTTCCGTCATAGTGATACATTTCTTCGGTAATTCCCCAATCAAGGAACACCTTGCCAACAGTACCAGAAGTAAACTTAACTAAATCGGCTAATGTCTTACGTGCAATAAAATAACGAGTGTTAGGATATAAGAAAGCATCCCCAAAGATAAGAGAAACACCAAGCCAACTTTTACCGCCAGCTTTTCCGCCACCGTATAATATCTCGCTTATGTCATCATTTATCCACGCCTTAGCACATTCTAATTGCTTTCTATTTCCCCTTACGTTAAACTTAATATCCAAATCTAAATCTTTTGTTGTGGTATAATTCTAAAGAATCTTAAAAATCTTTTTATGCAAGTATCATCTTTACGAAGTGCTATGAATGTTTGTTTTGCAAAATCATCGGCATTTTTCAAAGCATCTAATCTAACTTTAACATCACTACTTTTTCTTGTTCTAAAACTGCTCATATTGTTCTTTTATTTTAGATTGTAATTGTCCTATTTCATCATTCAGTAACTCTAATTTAATCCGAAAACTCCCATCAGTTTTAAAGCTAAATGTATTGTTCTTAATATTTGTATCTATTAATATTATCCTCTCTAAGATTTTATCTTCTAATTCTTGTTCCATAACCATACCATTATTGGAAGTAATAAAAGTGTAAGCGTGATAGCAAAAAGCACAACTAATGGAACTTGCCAAAAAACATTATAATTTAAAAAGCCATATCCAGAAAAATAGGATGATAAGTTACCTATTAAAACGATAAATTCTGATAATAATAATAAAAAAACCGTTAATTTTATACTATCTTTTAAGTTTAAATTTTCCATAATTTAATTAAAATATACGTTAGCAGGAATACCCAAATAATCTAAAATCGATTGTATGTGATTGCCGTTGCTTGGAACTTTCTCGCCATTAATAATTAGCGAAGATGTACTGTAAGCAAAGTTTCCATCATCATCGTTTTGGTCATTGCTCTCGATAATAATCTCTAATTCCTCAAATATGTCATCCATAATAAACATTTATTTATCAAATGTACTAAATTAAATTGAAAAACCCACAACTTTTTTACGATTGTGGGCAAACTTAAAACCAATTTAATATGAAAACTAAAACTAATCAGTCAAATATACGTAATATTTAATTAAAACAAACATTCTATTCAATTAAATCATCTATTAATATTCCGTTTTCATCCATTAACTCGATAATTGCACTTATGGTATCTTCAATACCCGCATTATACCCAGTTTCTCCATCATCTTCTAATTTCTTCCCTAAATTATGCGTAACCTCAAATAAAACAATAGCCATACCTAAAGATTTAACACATCGTAAATGCGCCAACCTATCATCCTTGTTGTCTAAATCAAATTCTAACCTTGCTTTCATAAACCAAACACGTCCATAATATTATTAAAATCATTACCGCCGACCGAAACAATATCCACTATCTCTATCTTATTCCTAAGTATTTTCATAGCATCAAATTTACTATCAGCCTCTATATCGGTCTGCATTCCCTTTCCGTATAATTTAAACCTAATCCTATATTTCATAACCATAACATCTTAAATATACATACTATTAGTTTATATTTTGTCACAAATTTAAAATATTTTTGTGAAAAAAGTTCTTTGTCAAATTTCAGTTGAATATTTAGTCAACAATAAGTCTATTTCGCCTTACGCCTTTAATACCTATACAATAAACACAACCGACTGATACGGTCTAATAAATCAGTTTGTTCCTCAGCCGTGGCTGTTTTCCATTATCGTTTATCTTCAAGCAAAGAACTTTTATTCGGACTCCCTATCCAAACCCAAAGATAATAAAATAATCTTATAAAACAAATATATTTACCAAATACGTAACAATAAGACCCATTTAATTAGTCTTATCTAAACACAAGTGGTAATACATAAATTTGCAATTCGCAAATCACGAATCCGTCACATATATTGACTATATTTGGGACGAAAATAACGTTAGGAAATACCAACACTAAACAACTAAACAAATCACAATGACGGGAAATGCCAACACAACGCGTAAGCAATCGCGACTTTCTTTACCAACCCTATTCACCAACAACAACGAGAAACAGCCTTAAATCAACTCCGTTTCCAACCTCATTACGATATCCCGATAACAATCAGAAGCAAAATGTTTGAAAATACTTGAAAATTATTGTGAGGGGTTGGAA
>Ga0209414_1000997_pt1 | contig 13596 bp, 4 predicted proteins | sample LakVidmifraction_4_FD_181154 | JGI IMG/M metagenome (GOLD analysis project Ga0209414, IMG submission 181154) | Hypersaline microbial communities from Lake Vida, Antarctica - Brine Hole Two &gt;0.2 micron (SPAdes) (version 2) | ecosystem: Environmental > Aquatic > Non-marine Saline and Alkaline >... | reverse complement strand
ATAGAAGCTGCTGTTGAAAAAACAATATCAAGCGGAATAAGAACGGGCGACATTGCTGTTGCAGGCATAAACCCTGTATCAACTTCAGAAATGGGCGATGCTATCGTAGCAAATCTATGATTTAGTTTGTTAGTTAGTTAGTTAGTTCGTTAGATGGTTAGATAAACAAAAGAATTATGGCTCTGTCACAGTTTCCGTAGGTGAGACGTTTTTGTTCGACCCAGCTACTAAAAGAAATGAGACTGTTGATTTTAAACGTAACATGTTTTAGATTAGTAGCTGGGTCGTATTGTTTTATTATAACTAACCCCGCATTGCATGCGGGGCTATTGAAGTTTGACTACTCCGTAGTCTTAGAACAGCGAAGCTGTTCAATTTTAATAGCCATGCATGAAATGCATGGTTAATTAATCATTGTTATTGACCGACTGCAACGCAGTCGAATTTAAAGAATTTAGGTTCACCCACATAAACCGTGATAGAATCATAAAAAACAAGGTGTTAATATAAAATGAGTGAAATGATGAATGCTAAATGATGAATTGTGGAAAAGCTCCGCAGGTATTTATTTGATTCGACGACCAACGGTCGACGCTACAACACACTACAAGAGATACAAACGCTAAACTGTAGCGGCGAGTCACCTGCGTGACAGCAAGTAATTATCGCCGAAAAGGGCTGACAGCCCTTAAGAATAATCTAGCCTTGTCGAGCCGTAGACAGGAACTGCGAAGGCTGAAGCTCGTAGAGCGAAGGCTGAAGTGTCTTGGCTAATAACTATTGATTGCTGAAGCTTGAGAACAATTACGGAACGGTGGCGAGAAAGATATGAAAATTTATGTTGATGCAGATGCATTTCCAAATGTATTAAAAAAAATTGTTTTTCGTAATGCCGAACGAAGAGATTTGGAAGTTATATTTGTGGCCAACAAACATATTAAACTTCCAGTCAATCCGCTTTTTAAAAGCTTAGTTGTTCCAGGTGGACATGATTTTGCAGATGACAGAATTGTTGAACTAATGGAGATGGGCGACCTCGTAATAACAGCAGATATCCCATTGGCCGATAGAGTTGTGTCACAAAATGGTTTTGCAGCAGACCCTAGGGGTGAAATGTATACCGAAGCAAATATAAAAGAGACTTTGGCAATGCGAAACCTTTTTACACAACTTCGCGAAGCAGGTGAAATATCAGGCGGAGCTCCTGCATTCAACAACAAAAACATCGCAGACTTCACAAATCTCCTTGATCGATTCCTCACCAAATACTGCAAATAGAAAGAAAGCTTCATACAGACGAGATTTATCGCGGTGCTTCCCTATTCGAGCACTTACGCATTACTATAATTGTTTTCTTACTTTATTTATCAACCACAGCCATTCCATAATTGTCAATTAAAAAGTGATAATGTCTATGATAGAGTCTGATACTCAGGCTATATCTGATAACATTTTGTGGATAAACGCTTTGGTGTCGGCAGGTTTTAATTGTATTATTGTTTCCATTGTATGTTGGAGAGTTGGACGCAAGCCTATAGCATCAGGCAGCTTAGATGAATCGAATGGACACGACGGGGGCAAACATCAAAATAAAAAATAGCGATTAAATGTCACCTGTTACGGACAAAATTAAAGCTGTACGGAAAAGGGGTGATTTCCACATTGTGGTCTTATTTTTATGAGTTCTTGTTCTCATGAAGTGTTCTCAACTAGAAAAACAGGTTTTTTTGAACGTTTCGAGCTTAGATTTCTGGTTGAGAGCATAAGCATACATTTTAATCAATAGAATCAAGTAGTGAGTTTGTTCTTTTTCTCTTTTTGGGTGATCCCGCAAGGCGGGAGGGAAAATATATTTTCGCCGGTCAACGCCCGTCGCTACAGCAGCAATATGCAGTTTAAGGGTTATTTTGCAAATTGGCATTTGTAGCGGCGGGCGGTGACCGCCGAAAAGAGCCACCAACCAGAAAAACAGTTTTTTTGAACTTTTGACTCCTTTTTCGTTGACAAAAAAAGACTTTTTAAAGTATTATCCACTTAAGTAGAAGAAATCTGTTGTAATATTGTTATATTAGAATGAAAATAAACTAATATTCGCAAGCAAATAACATGATGGCGTTACTTAAATTACTGAGAAATGAGTTTAAAACAGCAATTTTTTGCTTAAAATAAATATTTGGAGAATATTCGTGAATTATAATAAATGTGAATTTTATAAATGGTCAGAAATTAAATTTTTATTAAACTGTTTTGTTTTAATAATGTTTTTAACCCCACTGTTTTTGCATGGACAGGTTAATACTGTATCAAAACCAGTTGGTCTAATAAGGATGGTTGTCCCTACAAATAGTGAAACAGTAGTTAGTGCACCGTTTGACTTGTTGCCATCTGCCGGCATAAATGATGTGTTTGGTAATCAGTTGACGGGGTCAACAAATGAGATAGATTCCGATGCTATTCGCGTTTGGGACTCTTCATTGTTTCAGTATGTTAATGCTTATAAATTTGATACAACAACTAACAATAGTGTTTGGTTGTCTGACTTTTCAGGTGTCAGCACATCGTCCTTGTCTTTTTATCCAGGAAATGGGTTTTATATAGCGAACCGACAATTTCAACCTCAAACTATTCTAATGTATGGTTATGTAGTACTTGATGATGAGTTTACAATACCTGTTTATCCTGGATTAAATTTGTTAAGTTATCCTTATGCTTCAAAAGTTGAAGTTAATGCTACAACTCTTTCTGAAATAGGACAAGAACTTTGTGAAACATCGGGCGTAACCAATAAAGAGTATATTCTGCAACCAAACTCTGGTGCAGAAGCTTGGTTAGAAAATGATGTTTATAGTGATAATTATTTAAAATGGCTTAATTCTTTTGGAGAACTCTCAAACTTAGAGTTAAATATTGGTGAAGGCTTTTGGTACATGCAGCAGTGGACAAATGTTTTGTACTGGGCTGAACCAATTCCTTATGAAAATTATTTTCCAGCAAACACAAATCCACCTATTGTTATAGGGATGAGTCCTAATGCTGAAAAAACGCAAATTACTTTAGAGATAGAGACGACAGGCGACTATGAAGAACAAATAGAAATATATTATCAAGATTTGACAATGTCACAAAGTTTCCATTCGCTTGGATGGAGCATAGGTGCAACAAATATATTAACACAGGGTTTAACTTTGGTTGAATGGACAGATGCAGGTTCATCAAATAGACCAAGCATTGATAATGTGTTTTCTCGTTACTATTTAGTTGGTAGAGGTGATATCGATAGTGATAATGATACCTTACCTGACTCTAGAGAAACTTTTGTTTATGGTACCAGTTCCCAAAATGCAGATTCCGATAATGATACTCTTAACGATGGTGATGAGGTTTCCATTTATAATACAGACCCGCTGCTCTCCGATACTGATGCTGATGGACTTGACGATGGTCTAGAAGTTAAATATGGAAAAGATCCTTCTAACAAAGGAAACTACAGTTTTCTGCCGTTCATTGAAAATTTTGAAACAAATACTGTCCATGCTGGAACCATTAATAACCAGAATAATTGGGAAGCCGAACCTGAATCATTTGCAAACGTTCAAACAGGGGTTGTTTATAATGGAAATCAGTCAATGAAAATTTTAAGTCAGGACACAAATGTTGTGGTTCGACACCTTTTTGCCTCTCCTGAATCTGCTATTGTCTGGGTCGACATGGTTATCCAGGTTTTTCCGGCAGTACTACATGATGATATTACTGATGCGGCTGCATGTTTTGCATTTGGACAAAACGGACGCCTTTGTGTTTACGATGGAGTTTCTAGTTCGTGGATTGAGCTGACAAATTGTGTTGCTTTTGAAGAAGGTGAATGGGTGCGTATTACAACGATGTGTGACTATTCAAATCAACAGTGGTTGATTTGTCTTAATGGAAAGAAAGTTGCGGATGGGCTCGCATTTGCGTCTTATATAGAAAAATTCTCCAGTTTAACGCTTTCAGGAAAAAGAGCATATACAGACAACATTCACATTTCAACAGATGTTCCAGAAGGAGTGGATGCTGACTCAGACAACATTGATGATGCATGGGAACTAAGGTATTTCGGAACAGTTAATGTTTTGCCTGACGAAGATCCAGATGGTGATGGTCTGTCTAATCTTGAAGAATTTAATGCTGGGACAGATCCTCATAATTCCGACAGTGATGATGATGGGATAAACGATGGAATAGAAATTGAATATTCTAATGATCCATTAGTATCAAATAGCTATATGAATCTGCCATTTGTTGAAAATTTCGAAGAAGATACCGTTAGTTTAGGTGAATTAAATGGACAGAATAATTGGGAAGCCGCACCAGCATCATTTGCAAATGTTCAGACTAACTTTGTCTATCAGGGACGTCAGTCAATGAAAATTTACAGTCAGGACACGAATGTTGTGGTTCAGCATCTGTTCTCTCCTTCGACCTCTTCAGTAGTGTGGCTCGATTTTATGCTTGATGCCACTGCATCAGCAGTACCTACAGAGGTGCCGAAATGTGCTGCCTTATTCGGTTTTAATAATGATGGTTGTGTATGGTATTACGATGGAGGTAAGTCTCTAGAAGATACTATATCTGTTGTGACGAATATCCCCCCGTTTGCAGAAGGTGAAAAAGTGCGTCTTTCTGTGAAGTTGAATTATGAAACCCAGAAATGGCTTATTTGTATAAATGGCTTAATTGCTCAGGAGAATATTGGTTTTGCGTCTTTTGTCAAGCAATTTACAGCCTTAAAACTTTCAGGAGGTAAATGTCTGTTTGATGGTTTAACTATTGCAGAACAGCAGCCTTCTGAACTAAGTCTTGACTATGATAATATGCCTGATGAGTGGGAAATTGAAAATTTCGGCAATACCGATCAAGGTGATGATGCTGATTATGACAGTGACGGTCTGTCTAATCTTGAAGAATATATTTATGGTACCGATCCTTGTTCAACAGATTCAGATAATGATGAAATGCCTGATGCATGGGAACTAAATAATGGACTTAATCCTCTTGATCCAAATGATGCAGCACTAGATTTTGATAATGATGGTTTGACAAATCTTGTTGAGTATCAAAATGAACTCGATCCAAGAAATGCTGATTGTGATGGAGATGGTCTCCTTGATGGCGAAGAGTTGAATTTTTACAATACTGACCCTCTGAATGTTGATTCAGATGGTGATGGATATACAGATCTTGGGGAGCTAAATAATGGCTTTGATCCTATCGATAGTGATTCATATCCAAAATCAGAGTGGGAACACCGTATTAAGCTATCACTACAGGAGAATGTAGCAGATATATCAAATAAGGTTTCTAATATTCCTATTCCAGTTATACTTGACCTAAATAAAGTTGATTACTCACAGTTTGCATTAAATGGTCTTGATATTATTGTTGATGACTCATTTGGTAATGATTTAAACATTGAAATATCAAGTTGGAATACAAATGGTTCTTCAATTATTTGGGTGCTCTTGCCTGAAATAGATTCTGATTCCTCAGTAGACTATGTTTGGTTGCATTGGGGCAACACGTCATATACGAATCTTCAGGATTCAAGTACCGTATGGTCAAACAACTACAAAGGTGTATGGCATCTAGAGGATAGTGGAGCAATTTTGGATAGTACACTAAACAGTAGTAATGCTGTTAACCTAGGTGTCTCAGAAATCTCAGGTTTGCTTGGTGGTGCTTTGACATTTGGTGGTCAGTATGTTCAGATTCCAGCAACAGCATTCGGCACTGTTACCAATGAAATAACAATTTCTATGTGGCAATATGGAATGCCGTCTATACTATCGGACTACTATCTTTTCGGAGGTGAGTCTGATAATGCATCAGAATTATCTGTTCTAATGCCAGCATCTAATGAACGAATTTATTGGAATACGTGTGCTGATATTGATAATATTAACGAGGATGCAGAATATTATGAATATTCAGAACAATGGAATAATTGGTCTTTCACAAAGAACAGTACAACAGGTATAATGAACATCTATCTTAATGGCGATATATGGCGGACAGACGTTGGGAATACTAATTCGTTTGAAACAATAACTAGTTTCTATCTTGGAGCAGATTCTACAGGTGACGATGTATATCATGGACTTATTGATGAATTCAGCGTTTCAGATGTAGAACGTTCTGCAAGTTGGATTAAATTGCAGCATTTGGCAATGCTTGACAAGTTGTTTGTTTATGGAGATAGCATTGTCAGTATAGTTCCTGTTCAGGATGGTATAGAAGCGGGAGTAAATGCTGTATTCAAGATAAGTCGTTTCACTGAAATGACAAATTTCCCTCTTGTCGTTGAATATCAGTTGACAGCAAATACTACAGCTTCTGAAAATGAAGACTTTTCATCACTTAGCGGTTTTGTGACAATTCCGGCAGGTGAAACTGAGCAGTTAATTGATATTGATATTCTGGATGATGTGTATAAAGAAGACAATGAAGTTATTGAGTTAGCTTTGATACCGGGGTCCTATGGCTTTAACACGAATAATATTGCTCAAGTCATGGTTATAGACAATGATGTTGACCTAGACTCTGACGGTATGTCTGATGCTTGGGAAGCAAAATACGGGGTTACAGATCCTGATGCGGACGAAGATGGCGATGGCCAGACCAACCTGCAAGAATATCTAAACCGAACATGTCCAATTCTTCAGGATGGTTCTTTCTTTGACAGTGAGAACAATCTGATTGGTGACGGCTCGTACGATCCTTCCCAGGCTTCCATAATAACAAATGTTGCAGCTATTGACGGCTCATCTATTTCCGATGTTAAAGGCATATGGGGCTTGGATGGCACAGCTGTTTATTCTGATCAGTCCAGGGGGTCGGTGCTGTATAGCTTCAATATCGAAACTTCGGATATATATCGTATTGAATGTCAGTTAGCTGAACAACTGGCTCTGGATGGTGTTACGAAGGGTCATGCTGTTCGCTTTATTGTAGATGATGTATCCGTTGCTTATCGGACGATAAGTATAAACGGTTATTCAACTGTCAATCCATATTTCTATACACCGTTTCTTAACGTTGGAGAGCATACCATAGAGATTCTCATGGATGGTGCAAACAAAAATCAATCACTGAGAATTAATCAAATATTGGTGCAGTCTTTGGACGGAACTGACTCAAATACCAATGGTCAGAAAGACTGGGTTGAAAATTGCACTACCTTGCAAAATACAATTGGAAATATCATACAGGAAAGCAAAATTTCACCTGTTTCCTGTGAAGGTACAGCTTTGTATCCTGAATTGATTAGTATTAATGGAGTCACAAACAGTGCATTTGCGGGACCAAACAAATCTTGGTTTGCAGATGTTGAGCTTTCTGCTGAAGGAGCAATTGCAACAAATATGTTCTCTATGGAAAATGGTGCAAGAATTTTACAGAGACAGATGAGATGGGATGTTACAGATTTGATTTCAGAGCCTGATGTCAATTGGACAATTCGCAAAGGTGATGCAATGCGTCTAACCGCATCTCATCCGTCAGCTGTTACGGGCAATGTACAGATTGCCGTTAACGATACTATTATCGGTTCCTGTGAACTGGGTTCCGCAATTGTATACAGATTCAATACAAATGGCGAATATGTAGTCACTGGAACTCTTCTTGGAGAAGATGTAGCAGGAAATCCTGTGGAAGAAGAGCGGTCAATCACTGTTAATGTCGTTGGTGTCGACGAAGAGACCATTGCCGCTATCGTTGGTAGAAACCGCAGTTGGACCAATTCTGTGGCATATCCGTCAGAGACCGTGATCGAGTGGGATAGTTCGTTGGATGTATCTGGAAATAAAAGTACTCTTGTATTGAAAACTGGCAGCCGAGGTAATAAATATGCCGTTGTTCGTCTGAAAGACTCTGGTGCTGTTCTAGGACAGTTGAAAATAACAGGTTTATATATTCCGACTATGAGTCAGAACGGACTTTTCTTCGATGAGATACTCGATGATGGAAGTTATACAGCAATAACTGATATGATTATGTATCCTAAAGTATCTGATGTATATATTGTTCAGCAAATTAGAGGAGCAACAACCTATATGGATGGTTCATCTGACAAGATACTATATCCAGAAGATTTCACCGAGAACGGTATCTGCAGGATTTATCTGTATCATCCTTCCGTTAGCTATGAAGCTTTCTGTCGCTATTCAAAAGTTTATCAAAATGGAGTATTACTGGGAGTAATATATTAAAATATTGAACAGTCATCATTGTCGCTGCGTCCTTGGGTGCTCTTTGTAGCTGCGTCCCGTGGGCGCGGACTCCTTGTAGCTGCGTCCCGTGGGCGCGGACTCCTTGTAGCTGCGTCCCGTGGGCGCGGACTCCTTGTAGGCTGCGTCCCTTGGGCGCGGACTCCTTGTAGCTGCGTCCCGTGGGCGCGGACTCCTTGTAGCTGCGTCCCTTGGGCGCGGACTCCTTGTAGCTGCGTCCCGTGGGCGCGGACAAGAATAAAAGAAGAGTTTTCGCGCAGAGGCACAGAGAACGCTGAGAAGAGTTATAGCAATTGTTTGGGGTAACGCAACGATCTTCTTTGCAGGTGTCTTGGGGTAACGCAAGGTGGTCACTGCGTTGCTTTAGACGAGCTAAAGCCTCTCTTAAGCTTCGCTACGAGTTCAGCTTGCAAGTGTCTTTAGGGTAACGCACGCTTCCAGCTTGCAAGTGTGTTTGAGGTAACGTAACGATCCTTGTTGCAGGTGTAGAATGCCAACAACCTGACTCGTAGCGAAGCTTAAGAGAGGCTGGAGCTTGCGACAGCAACGCAGTGGCCTACGTTGAGCTACCTTAAAATCTGCAGATCAATATTGTATTGCAAGAACGGGAGCGAGAACGTCCTCGTTCTCATAAACAGATAAACAATAAAATGATGGGTTGTAGTACAAAAAACACGAAGATAGACTGTAGCGGCGATGGTTCATCGTCGAAAACCACGGCGTAACCGCCTTCATGGTAAAAAAATAAAAATTTAAAACAAAAACAAGAAAAAGATAGCAACAGAAATGAAAAAAATAAAGATTTTATTATTATTGATTATATGCATTTTATTGGTGGCAGTATTGTTGTCTAAAAATAAAAGACATCATGACAATAACGTTGAAAAAGTTATTGAAGCTGATGTTTCAGCTGTAGCCGAGTCGCCCCGGCTCGGAGAAACTCCATCCCAGATGTCCGAAAAAGAACCAGCTGTGACCAACAATATAGCTGTTCTCGACAATGATAAGATTATTGCCACCTCTCCTGAAGTAGAAGAACATCATCAAACACCTCAAGAAACAGTCAGTAATTCTGTAGGTGGTTTTGTTGCGGAACCTAATCAGTCTGTAGATTCTGTAGTTAGTTATATTGTGGATATGAAGAATAACGATCGGCAGAATGTTGCAATTAATGAACTTCCTGGCAAAAAGAATAGTTTGGAAATCAAAGTTCTTTCTGATTTTCTTAAAACCCCTCTTGGAGATCACGCAGTGTATTCTCGCGAGTATGGAATACGAAATGCCATTATGGATGTTTTGAGAGAGCAGACAGATGAATCATCTTATGTTATCTCTGTATTTGTTCAAATGTATGAAAACCCTGCACAAGGAGATGTGATGCAGGGGTATGCTCTGCAACATCTTGCATCAACTTACATTGATAGTCCAACCACCTTATCTTTGGATAACAAAACGCGCATAGTAGAAAATCTATATGATGCTCTGCAATATAATCAGGAAGGGACACTAGCTTCTACAGGACTTATTGGTTTGCAGAATATTTCTCAATCAGATTCTTCCTTGGTATCTCAACAGGATGTGTTAAAAGAAGCTCATGCATTATTGAATAATGAGCAAACTGGTTTTTTAGCAGAAATGAGTGCATTGCAGGTTTGTGGAAAACAAAAAGATAATTCTTTTGTTAATAGAGCCGAACAAAATGCTTTGGATAGTGATTGCAACCTTGGGGTAAGATTGGCATCAATATATTTATTAGGGCAAACTGAAGGCAATGAAGCAATTTTAGAAACTTTGAAAAACAATCAAAACAATATGGTAAGAAATGCAGCGGTAACCGCAATCAAAAAAGGGTTATCCGCAGATTAGCAATTCTGATTACAGCTCCATCGGAGCGACAGAGTGTAGCCCTGGGTGTAAACCCATGGGAATTAAAGAAGATATTTTCGCACAAAGGCACAGAGAACGCAGAGAAAAGAAGTAGTAAATAGGTAACTTTTGAACGCAAGATTGGGAGCGAGAATGTCCTCATTCTCATTATTATTTAAAGAGAGGAACGTAGTGACTTCCAATAAATGTTCTAACGTGCATCTGATTACAGCTCCAGCGGAGCGACAGAGTGTAGCCCTGGGTGTAAACCCATGGGAAAATGTCATCATCTGAATTAAAACCCTGAATGGGTGACACATTTCTTCGCGCGGAGGCACAGAGAAAAGAATTTGGAAAAGATTCCACGCCGTCGCGACGCGGCTACAGGATGAGTATTGCAAGTTAACGGTTAAATCGCAGTTTCACACTGTAGCCGAGTCCCATGGGCTCGGAAGATTGAAGCTTGAAGCTTGAAAAGCGAAGGTGGGTGTCCTTTGTGGCTAAGAAAAATTGATTTAGTTGGGATAATATGAACGTCATGGTAAAAAAACAAAAATTAAAACGAAAAAAATAAAAAAGGAAAGAAAATAAATGAATAAAGTAATAAAGAAATGTATCCTGTGTCTAATAAGCTTCCAGATGTTTTTCATTGGAATAGAACAGAATTGCTATGGTAATATCCCAGCAGAGAATGATGAACCTCTCGAATCAGGAGAACCTTCTGATGACCCCGTTGACACTCATACTGGTAATCTGTTTTTTATAGAAAAAGATTTGTTAATACAGGATTCTATCAATTCCTTATTGTTTGCTCGTCGTTACAATAGTAGTGAGTCCAACTATGATGCACCTCTTGGAAGTGGCTGGACACATACATTCGATTGGCGTATTATTAAGGTTGATGAACGTAAGTTTGATATTGATCCATCTGATTATGCCTTGCCTATTTCTGTTTCCGACGGGGAGAAAGCACTAATCATTGGAGGAAAACAAAGCGTCGATATGATAAGCAGAACAGGTGGAGTGCCTCAAAGAACAGATGATTCTTCTTCTGCTTTACCATATTTTGGGCTTCCTATTAGAAAAATACTACCTATAGATGTAAGAGATCTTGGTGGAAACGTTTTGCCTTCTGATTCATATTCAGTGACAAATTCAACGTCAAGTACTTATTATGAAGTTTGCTTTGGAGATGGTGAGAAACATTTTTTCTATCAAGATGATTCGAGACAAATGCTAACATATCAGTCCGAAAATAGTTCACACTTTCTTACTGTTTTAGAAAGTGATGTGCCGGGAGAAACTGAATATATTCTATATATGCCGGGGGATGAACGTCGGTTTTTTAATGAATATGGTTTTATGACCAGAATTGAAAAGAATTGGTCTCTCTCTAATGGTATTGATTCCAAAACTTACATAAATCTGAACTATACACAAGATACCAAACTTTTGCAGAGTATTGTTTCTTCAGGCGGAGCTTCATTGACTTTTTCGTATGATGCTGCAAATAAAATTGTCAAAGTGCAGGCAACTCCTGACCTTTATGTGACATTTGAATATAATGGCAATTTTCTAATGTCTTCAACAAGACATATTGATGGTGTGGAAAATGGATATACGTATGAGTATGGTGGTCTTGGAAATGCTATGACGAAAAGAGAGAGTTCTCTTGGAACGGTTTATAATTACGGCTACTTGAGTCATCCCGTGAGCAGATATAATATTTATCGTGGAGCAAGTGTTGATATTGATGGGTTTTACTACAAACATAAACTTGAATACTTTGGTAAAAATACAACAGATATATATTATGATTTGAGAGGGACTACACAGTGTTATGAATATGTTTATTTCGAGAAAACTCAAGAACTGTTAAACAAATATGGCCCTACAGAAAACATAGAAGATGTAAAAAGTCGTGGTGTAAAGTATGAATATTCTGACCCTGAACAGGTTCCAAGTCTTGTTACGTACTTTGATGAAGGTATTGATGAGTCTTATAAAGTTTCTCTGGATTATGATAATCGACATCAAGTCATCAGTGCTGCATCTCAATACAATAACAATCCTCAGAAGAGTCTGTTTACTATGACGTGGGATGAACTCAAACAGGTTCCGACATCATATAAAGAATCAGATGGAACAGAGACAACAATTAGTTATCTTGGAGGTTCTCCAAGTTCTGTCAACTATGCTGGTATAAATACCTCATTTGGATATGATGACTATAATCGTTTGATTTTTGTTAAGGATGCCAATAATCATACAAATTTTTATAACAGAGGAGCTGATGGTTGGATTGAAAGCATTATCTCCCCTATTGGACCGACTCTTGATACAACGTTTAACAGTTATGGATACTTGACCGAGCTTGATATCATTCCTGAAGGTCAGACTAATTCTGTTGGTCGAACTTACACTATGGACAGAGGAAGCCATGGTAGAATAAATTCGACCACATATCCAGATGGATTGCAGGATCACAACAACTTCAATTCATGGGGATATCTGATAAATAGAATTGATAGAGCTGGAAGAAACTACGATTTCACTTACGCCTATCCGACTGACTTATTGAAATCTTACACACAGTATCTTGAAAAGAATGGAACTATGGTTCCTGTAACAACCAAATATGATTATGATGAGCATTTTAACTCTTTGAGAATTACCGAACCAAGAAATCGTTATGTTGAAACTTACCTATTTGATATTCAGAGCAGAATTATTGGTGTTACAAATATTGAAGGACAGGTTATGTCGGTTGAATATGGTCTGCTTGATATGGTCAATGGAATGACTAGATTTGATGGTTCAACAGTATCGTATGGTTATGATCAATATGCTAGACAGAACAAAATGACAATTAGTTCTTCTGGAACAAGTTATATTGCCGAGGCAGAGTATAATACTGATAATACTATCAAGAATCTAAAGGACTCTGAATCAAGAATAGATTTGTCATATAACATACGAAATCAAGTGACTGCTGCTGTCAGCTCAAATGTTGTTGAAACAGCATACACCTACAAATATGATAATATCGGAAACCCTACAAACACCTCGTTATCCGTCTGTAGCCGAGTCGCTCCGGCTCGGGATATTTATAGTACAACCAATTCATATTCTTTTGACGCTGGAAACCGCCTCACAAATATGACGCTCAGTACCTGTAGCCGAGTCGCTCCGGCTCGGGAAATGGATGTTTCTTATATTTATAATCCAACAAATGGACTTGCCTCCTCGTGGACAAATTCCGCCTCTGGAATTTTCTGCTCTTATGAATATGATATTATGAACAGACCCATATCTCTTGAATGGAAAGCTTCCGATGGATCAACCATTAAATCATATGATTATTTGTACAGCACTGCTGATATGATTACAAATGTAGTGGATAATTTAGGAAATATTGTTGAATATGAATATGACACATTGAATCGCTTGACAAAAGAGATCAACG
>Ga0209414_1000996_pt1 | contig 13606 bp, 13 predicted proteins | sample LakVidmifraction_4_FD_181154 | JGI IMG/M metagenome (GOLD analysis project Ga0209414, IMG submission 181154) | Hypersaline microbial communities from Lake Vida, Antarctica - Brine Hole Two &gt;0.2 micron (SPAdes) (version 2) | ecosystem: Environmental > Aquatic > Non-marine Saline and Alkaline >... | reverse complement strand
AAAATGAGACAGCCTAGAAAAAATAAAACTTACAAATTGGATTTAACCAAGCCGGTAGATAAAACTGATTTTTTTATGAAGGATGGAGATTGCTTTGGGAAAGAGTGGGATATGAGTAGCAAAGAATGCCCCACTTGTGCCGATAGAGATATATGCGCAATTCTTTTTAAAGACAAAGTGGATAAAAAAACGAAGGAAATAGAACATAAGCAAGGATCTTATTTTTTAGACAGGGCAAATTTAGCAGCCTTAACAGATACGGTTTTATTCGATTTCATAGAGTGCGGCAAAACCAACGTACAAGATTTTATTTCCTTTGGCGTTGAGAAGTCTAAATGCAGCGATGTAACCGCCGTAAAAAATAATCTTAAAGCCTTTATCCGTAGACACGGTAAAGTTTATGTAAAGAATGGTGTGATATGGATAAAGTAGATTTAATTGTAGTAGGGTACAACCTAAAAGATTCTATATTATTTAATGTTCTGTATAACGTTATAGAGATAGGCGAGAGTGAGGTAAAAGTATTATCTTACGCCCAGGAAGAGACGTTAAGCAAAAGGAATAAAAAAAGTATAGTAGAAGCCATAGAGTACCACCGTCCGAAGTGCGTAATTACTTTAGGGAATATAATGTCGAAAGGTTTGTATAAATTCAAAAGCGGCATAACCACGTACCGAGGTAGAGTAGCAATTGAAAAGGATTTTTCAATTGTACCTACTTTTTCTCCGGAATACATAAGAAATAACGAAGCAAGCCTAGAAGTTTGGGCGCAAGATATACAGAAGGCTTACAACTTATCGAAGGGAATTGTGGAAGGCAAGACAAAGGTTGTTTACTGCGACACTGTAGATAAGGTTAAGCAGGCTGTTAAGTATTGCAAGCAGACAGGTGTGGCTTGTTTCGATTTTGAGACTGTGGCGATAGATAAAAAGAAGGGAGTACTAGCAGAAAATTTTTATGCGACAACTCTTTCAATCAGTTTTCAAATTGGCAGTGCTTATGTTATTCCTTTGGAGCATAAAGAAAGCCCTTACAGCATAGAAGAAGTTAGGACTATTATGCAGTACCTAAAATCAGAAATATTCGAGAATCCGGATATACGTAAGATTGCACACAATTTGAATTTTGATTACCATGTTTTGGCTATTTATGGAACAGATAAATTAATAGGTAGGATAGATGACACGATGTTGATGTCTCATTTGCACAACGAGCTAGACAAAGGCGGTTTAAAATACCTGGTTGCTAAATATTTTACAGAATTTGAAGGTTATGGCGAAGGCTTATCGCAAGCAGAATGGGCAGACATACCGATAAATATCTTATCACAGTACAACGGCACTGATACCGACATGACATTGAGGCTTTGCGTGTTGTTAGAGAGCTATCTACAAAAAGACGAGCCTGTTTATAAGATTTACAGGAATTTAAGTATGGCAGTTTTCCGCCCTTTATGGGAAGCCGAAAGGATGGGTATGCTTATTGACCATAATAAATTATCTTCTTATGTTGAAGAGGTGGAAGGTTTGATAGAAAAAAGACTAGATAAACTAAGGTCGTATAAGACTGTTAAACGGTTTGAAATTAGTAAAGAGAAAGAATTGAGGGACAACGAGATAGAAGCTACTAGAGTTAAGCTATCCAAACGAGTAGAGACTTCTAATGAGTTAGCAAAGGAAAAACATGGGAAGTCAGATTCAGATAAGTCATTAAGCGATTTCTATGAGGAGACAAAAACAGAAAAGGACTACAGAATAAAAATAAGAGGCCTGAAATTGGGTGAGGGTTCTATATACGAAGGGATCAATTTTAACAGCCCCAAACAACTAGCCGACTTGCTATATAAAAATGAAGGCGGGTTTAAATTTTCTGCTTATGAAACAAGTACTGCTAAGGATACACTAAAATTACTAGAAGATAGCACCGGTTTTATTGAGGACTTACTTGCTTTAAAATCCATGAACAAAATACAGTCTACTTATTTGAAAGGAATATTGGATAGGTTGGATAGAAACAATAGGGTACATACACATTTCAAGATAAATGGGGCTGTTACAGGCAGGCTCAGTTCGGTTAGCCCGAATTTACAAAACATAGTAAACCCAGCTAGTGTAAAAGATGAAGCCCTTGCTAGGGTTGCGAGAATGGTTAAAGATGTCTTTGTACCGCCTGAAAACCATACTTTAGTTCAGCTGGATTATTCCCAAGTGGAGCTTAGAGTTATAGCGAGCTTCGCTAACGAGGTTAATATGTTATCCATATACAGAGATGATGGAGACATACATTCAGCAACAGCGGCAAATCTTGCAGGCATTGAATTGAAGGATTTTGATAGGAGCAAAGAAAAAGATGCTCTTTTAAGGCAGCATGCAAAAGCCGTAAACTTCGGCTTTATCTACGGCATGAGTGCAGACCGTTTCAAGCAGTACGCTAAAGATAAATATAACTTAATATTGACACTAACAGAAGCTATTAATGTGCGGGATAATTTTTTCCTTCTTTACCCAAAACTAAAAGATTATTACGCCACTTATATAAAAAAAGCAAGTAAATACGGGTGGATTCGTACAATGTTTGGCAGACGTAGGAGAACTCCCGATATAAATTCAGAAGATGATTACCTACGCTCTATGGACGAAAGGGTTTGCATCAACAGTCCTATTCAAGGTACTGCCGGTGAGCTGACAATATTCGCAATAGCTTTACTTTATCTAAGGCTTCCGGAGACGTATCAAAATATAAATACAGTTCACGATAGTATTATGTACTACGTGCCTAATGAGTGTGTAGACGAAGCTATTGGAAGCATCCAACAAACCATGGAAAATCTACCTACTGAGAAGTATTTTGGCGGCTCCCTTAAAGTAGGTTTGAAAGCTGAGGCAGATACTACAGAAGTAAGCTGGGCGGAACTGTGAAAAAAAAGAAGATAAATTTTGTGTAGCGACAAAATTTTAGTATATTTGTAAAGAATTAATTATAAACATTTTAAATTATACACAATGGGATTAAATATGAAAAAACTGCGGGAGATGCAGAAGGAAATTAAAACTAAAAGTGAAGGTGGAGGCAATCTATTCTTATACTCTAGCCAGTTACCAGAAGAGTTGGATGTTAGGATACTGCCTCCCAAAGCTAATATGAATGGCATATACTTCATAGAAGAAGAAGGCTGGTGGGTTAACGGTAAGTTTATCTTAGTGGACAAAAATGATGTAATAAAAGCTGAAGTTGAAAAAGCTAAAAAATCAGGCGTCGAAGATTTGATTGCGCTAATCGGCAAAAAGAATAACGGCATCCCTGCCGTTAAGCGTCAAGTTCGTTACCTTATTCCCATTTTAACTTTAAACACGGAATACGATGAGGACACTGACGAGATGGAAAACTGTGAAGTAGAGAGCCAAAATGTTCTGGTGGCTAAACCTACCTTAATGAGAGAGATTAACCGGGTAGTTACTGCAAGACCTTTTCAAAATAAGACAGAATTTGGAATAGCAGACAGAAAGCAAGGTTACAATATCATCATTGGTAAGCAAGGCAAAGGGTTGGACACTCAATATACAGCCATGGGTTGGAACGAGCCATCAGAAATAGAGGCTAAATGGTATGAAGAGTTGCCCGATATTTTAGAGATACATAAAAAAAGTCTCAAGTCTGAGGAGCATTGCCGTTCTGTCATTCGCAACTATCTTTATGGGGATGAAATTATAGAGGACAGTGATAAAGAAACTGCGGACGAGCCTAAAAAGGAAACTCCTAAAAGGGAGCGACAAGCAAGACCATTAAAAAAGAAAGAAGTGGAAGAAGAGGAGTATTTTGAAGAGACTGAGCCGTTAGAAGAAGAAGAAGTCCAGCCCCAAAAAAGCAAATCGAGCGAACCTAAAAAAGCTAGGAGCATTTTAGAAGATGCAGCTGCCGATATGGAGGACATGGACTAAATGCGTTCAGCAATAAACAAAAAAGAGTTTACCGATGTTGGCGAATTGCAGGAAACCGATGATGGTGGATTGGCAATAAAACTGACATTCGGTAAGCCTTTAAAAAGAATTGTAAAGCATTTGATAGGCGAGAAGTTGGAAGTAGGTTTTAAGAAACTTAGATACAACCGATCTAACGCACAGAATAAATATTTATGGGGCGTTGTTTACATTACTATAAAGGCTTGGTATAAAGAGACAGAAGGCATCGAGGTAACCAAAGATGCCATACATGCTCATACGCTTCAGAAGATATTAGATTACGAACTTAGGAGTGAGGTAGTCGGAGGTATGGATGTCTTTGTAGTTCACGGCAAATCCACAAGTCGTTTAAACACAAAAGAGTTTAACAGTTTGGTGGAAGACCTCCAAAAATATTGGGCCGAAAAAGGCTGTGATATACCTAATCCCAGAGAAAATAATTTTTTAAGTGACTATTTAAAGGAAAAATAACACTAACATGAAAGTACTTTTGTTCAGCGATTTACACATACACGACTATAAAAGCCATAGCAAGAACTTTGACAGGCTTGAAAATTGCTTGAAAGTTTTGAGCGACTTAGAAAAGTTCTGTACTAAGTATGATATAGATGTAATTTGGTTCGGTGGGGATTTATTCGATACCTTCCAAGTTCTTATGAGTAGGGTAGTTAATGATACTGTCAGTAGGTTTAAGCAGATTTTTGAGAGCAATAAGAATTTAAAAATCTATGCAATAACAGGAAACCACGACCAAAGTAGTAAGAATTTAATAGGCAGCGAGGCTGGCAGTTCATTGGAGTATCTACACACAATATTTCCAGATAATTTTATTATCATTGACAATATTAAAGTAACTTTTGATGGCAATGTTACATTGAGTGGAATACCTTACTACGAGTATCCGGAACACTTCTATAAAAAGCTTGACGAGAGGGTTAAAGACTTGGGTGGGGAGCACAACTATTTAATGATACACCAAACACCGAAAGGGATAGGTAATGAAATGATACCTGTAGATTGCTTCCCGAGCGATAAAAGGTTTGCAAAATTTGATAGGGTTTTTTGCGGTCACATCCATAAGAGGCAACAACTCACAGATAATTTTGAAGTAATAGGCAGTCCTATACATAGGGATTTAGGAGACAAAGAGCAAACAAAAGGCTTCTACGTTATCAATACAGTTAAGCCTGAGAAGGGATGTAAGTTTTTTCCATTGGAGGGCTACCCAGAGTTTATTGAGAAGTGCGAAGACGACATTACAGAAGAAGACTTACAAAGCGGTAATTTTATTATCAGAAAACATGAAATTACCGATTCTGCGGACGATTCAGAAATACAAACCAAAGATTTTTCTACGGCCGTAAAGACTGAGGATTTGGTTGAGAACTACTGGAAACAGGTAGATGGAAAAAATAAGGATTTATTAAAAACAGGTTTAAAATTTATTTAAGATATGGAAAATTTTTTGGTTACAATAGAGTGCAAACAAGTTGTGCAGGATTTTATCAATGTGAAATCATTCAAGGTTCTACTAAATGCAGAAAGTTATACAGATGCGGAAGCCTCCGCATTTAAGTACTACGAGGAAAATTTGAAGGAAGGTTTAATCGAGCCTTCTGTTCCTAAGATAGAGTTGTATAGACATGATTTTATTGTAGACAATTTAGAGAGTACTGACGAGGTTCTACTTTCAAAAATATACAAATTAGTTGTTTCTGTTGCCTATGCTGATCGAAGCAAGACCGAAAATAAGGTTGTAATGGCACGAGGTTTTGACATTGAGCGCATTATTGAATTGGTACGAGTACGAGCAGGCGACGAATACCTAGCAGACAGTTTGGAAGTTGTTGCCGCTATGGAAACGAATTATTTTCCTTTATCGCCAATTTTTAAAAAATATTAACATGGCAAATAAAAACGATTTACTATGGGTTAAGCCTTCTGAATTAGTAATAGAAGAAGGCTTTAATGTACGCTACGACTACGGAGACTTAGAAGAACTCACGAAGTCGATAGAAGAAAATGGTATTAAAGTTCCATTGGCTTGCTGCGAAAAGTATGAAGGGTATTTAATTGTAGATGGCCACAGACGTTACCATGCTTTGCAGAAAATAACTAAGAACATAAAAGTTCCTATTATTTTACAGGGTCGTTCAGCGAACGACGCGAGTAGGACTGCCGACATGGTAATCTACAATGGGGGCAAAAGATTAACCTTGCTGGAAGAATCAGATGTTTACTTAAGATTGAAATTAGAACACGGTTGGTCGCAGGCAGACATATCGAGAAAGGTGGGAAAGTCGGAAGCACATATAAGTAACTGCATGGTTTTAACTACGGCATCCATTCAAATAAAAAACAAAATAAAAGAAGGCAAAGTTTCAGCCTCTTTTATCATTGACGAGTTAAAATCAAATAACTTATCGGAAATAGAAGAAATAATTAGAGGCACTAAAACAAGGCGTGTAACGAATAAAGATGCGGGGTCAAGGGCTTTGTCGAAGAAGTTCTTAGACAGCGTTAGACGTGAGCTGTTGAAGGCTGAGGTTGATGAAAATATGCTTGATGCAGTTAATCTAATAATAAGATACTCAGAAAGGGAATTAAGTAAAAAAGAATTAATAGAGGGGTTTACAAATGCTACACTATAAAAGCATAATGATCGAAGGTTTTCAGTCATTCGGAAAAAGCACAACTATCAACATAGATAGAAAAGGCATAAATTTTATACGAGGTTCTAATGGCAGTGGTAAGTCTACCATATTTAACGCTTTGTTATGGGCTGAGTATGGTGGGAATATGAAAAAATCTATTGCTACTTGGGATGAACTACGTACTGAGAATTGGCGTGGTACACGAGTAGTTATAGACAGAACAGATGGCCATAAGGACTATAGAATTGTCAGACACTTAGATTATACCGGTACTACTTTTGGAATGAAAGGATGTAGCAAGCTCATGATTTTTGAAAAGGACATTTCAAAAAAGAAATTTGATGATACCGACCTTGTCGGTGATGCGTTGCATAAGAGAGATATGCAAGAACTTATAATCAGTCAAATAGGTGTAGACAAAGATACGTTTATGAAGTCTGTTTTATTTGGTCAGCGAATGAAGTCATTGGTCGAGGCATCCAATGCCGAAAAGCGAGTATTGTTTGAAGAACTTTTTTATCTTGATTTTGTGGATGGCTCCAGAGATAGGGCTAAGGAAGAACAATCAAAACTAGAGAATCAGGAGAATAAATTGCAGTCGGATATAGATACTTCTCATACAAGCGTAGGTAATTTAACGGTTGAGTATGATAAAAGTAAAAAAATATTGCGAGATTTTGAAGACAATCAGAGAGACAGGGTAGAGAGTGCCAAATACGCCTACGAAGAAGTGGGGTTGGACTTGGCAGTTTTGCCTAAAAAGATAAAATCTTTAAAAGATAAATTAAACAGTTACGATGAACTGCAATTATCTGATGCAGAAAGTAAATTAGAGAACTGCGAACTGACAGTAGGTAAATTAAAAACACAAAGTAGAGATGCAAATACAAGGGTAGAAGAAATACAACGTGAGTTGGATAAGTCCGATTGTAACAATGTAAAGTATAATAGTGATTTAAAGGAGGTAGATGAAAATTGCCCTTATTGTAAACAAGACTTGCCAAAGAGCGATGTGGATAAGGTCAAAAAAGAAATAAAGTCTAAGATAAAAAAGGAACACGATGCTATTAAGCTACTCAAAGATGGTTTAACTAAGGCAGACAAATATAAAATACAGGCTGCTGAATCATACAAGGCATCTGTGCAGGATAAAGATACTTTGGCAGCGAAGGTTAAGGAAATAAAAAATGGACTCACCGATTACTATGAATACAAGTCTGATTTAAAATCTTTGGAGACTGAAAAGAATAGCCTGGATAAAAAACTATCGGAGGCTAAAAAGCGGTTAGAAAAAGAAAAAAATGAGCCTAAGCCGAGTATAGATTTAGATTATTATATCAATAAAATAGAATACTGTAGCGGACAATCCAAAAAATGCAAAGAAGAAATAGAAGGCGTTTCTTACAAATTGGAAATGGTTGATTGGTGGGTTAAAGTAGGGTTTGGTTCCGGAGGTCTAAAGTCGTTTGTATTCAAAGCGATGTTAGGTCAACTTAATGCCTCAATGGTAAAGTATTCTGAAAAGATCGGATTTAGTGTTGAGTTTTCAGTTGATATGGATAAGAAAAGCAAGCCATTTACTACGAAGGTTTATAAGAACGGGTCGGTAAAAGATTATGAGGACTTATCCGGAGGACAAAAACAGCGGGTTGATATTTGCGTAGCATTTGCCATGCACGATTTGATAAGCATTAAGACAGACATAAACATATTAGTCATGGATGAGTTTTTCGAGGGCATGGATAGAGAAGGAATCGAATCAGCGTTTGAAATTCTTAGAGACAAGTCCGAAGGCAAATCTTTGTACGTAATTACGCATTCAGATATAACGGATAGCATAAATTGCAAAACAATAGACGTAGAATTAGACGAAGACAGTAATAGTATTTTAATATGAGTTTGGAAGACGACATATTTGGTTGGGGCGATAAGCCTGACAGGATTAATTCCAAAAAGAAAGGCGACAAAAACGAGCTGGAAGTTTCTAAATGGTTGGAAAAATGGACTGGCGTACCTTTTACAAGGGTTCCTAGTTCTGGAGGATTGCGATGGAAAAATACTGCGAACGTTTGTGGGGATGTGGTGTGTGAGGACGAGGATTTTAATTTTCCTTTTTCTGTTGAAACGAAGCACCTTAAAAATATTCGGTTCTCTAAAAAGTTAAGGGTAAATAGTAAAATAAGGTCAATTTATGACCAATGTAAAATAGATGCAGATAGGGCTAATAGAATGCCCATGCTTATCCTCAGAGAAAATGGAATGCCGAAAGGTACTTACATCATCTATTTTGATTTCAAGTTAAAAAGCATAGAGTGCATATCTAAAGGTTCTTTTGAAGGCTTTAATTTGTATGGCTATGAGAGCAGCACAATTTTAAGTATGGTCGAATTTTGCAGTCTGACAAATGATGCCTAATTTTACATTTAGATAAGAAAATAAAAAAAAATGGCGGAAGTAAGCAAAGAAGTATTGAAAGACAATTGTGTACTAGTTTCGATACATGAATTTAGACACAACCACGCAAAGGGTATCAGTACTCAAGCGATGGATTACGCAATTAAACATGATTTGATTGACTATGTTAAGATAGACAACATGGTTAGAGTTATAGCCTTGACGGAAAAAACGTTATCTTATACGCCAAACAAATCAAAGACACGACGTTCAAAAATGGAGCTGTGAACACTTACTACAAAAATAAAGGTCGGAATCAAGTAAACAAAAATGAGATGTTAATAAATATTATCAGGTTTTGTTCTAATGATAAGCAGACTCTATCTAAGTGCGAAGTCTGCCATAGAGGCGAGGTTTTACTCACATTTTACACTGTTGAATTAGCTTGGAAAGGCAACAAGCGTAGCATTAGTTGCATACCACCAAAAACTTACCAGGCTAAAAAAAGAAGTAGCCCTAAGTTCGGTAACCATTTTCATATTCTGGGAGTGCCGAATCGTTCATATATCCTCATTCATGTAGGGAATTTCTATTCTGACGTACGAGGCTGTCTGTGTCCCGGAGATTCTATTGCGGACATAAACTCAGATGGCCTAAGAGACGTTCTCAACAGTTCGGACACGATGGGTAAACTCAACAGAATACTTCCCGACGAGTTCAGAGTATCCATTAGCTACGGCGCATTTACTTGAAAGTGTCGGAGAGGTAAAAATAAAAGAATTAAATAATTTTGTTAGTTAGCAAAATTTGATTAACTTTGAGGGGTAACTAAAAAAGGGAAAATGATAGAATTAACAGAAGGGCAATCTAATTGTTTAAATGCCATGGAGGACTTCATGGTTTCAGACGAAAACAAGTTTCTAATACAGGGCTGGGCAGGCACGGGTAAGAGCTACTTGATTACGCATTTCATCAAGGGGTTACTAGAAAATGGGCAGCATAGAATAGCTATGACAGCACCCACTAATAAAGCCATTTCTGTCCTAGGCGGATACATAGACGATAGCAGGGTTAAGTTATCCACTATACATTCTTTGATGGGTTTACGGGCGCATATAGATAGAGACGGTTCGATGAAGTTTAAACAGGCTGACAAAGTAAAAGTAGCTAAGTATGATGTTATAGTCATAGATGAAGCCTCTATGATCAACGATGATTTGCTTCTTGGAAATAAGCACATTGTCGGTTTGTTTGAAATTATAGCCGACCTAACCACTAAAATTATATTTGTAGGCGATGCTGCACAAATACCGCCCGTAGGTAAAGATAATTCAATACCTATGTCAGAAAAAGGGAGGGAAAAGTATTCAATTTTCACAGAAACCCTCGATGAAGTTGTTAGGCAGGCAGGCGGTAATCCAATAATTAAATTAGCTACAGGGGTTAGAAATGCAATCGGTAGGGATATTTTAATACCCATAAGAAAGTCGCACATATTGTGCGGAGTGGGGTATAAATTCATGGATTACGATAATCTTAATGAATATCTAAGAAAATACTTCACTTCGCCTCAGTTTACAGACAGCTTAAATTTTGTAAAAATTATAGCTTGGAGAAACAAGACGGTAGACAAATACAATGTTATTGTACGTTCAATGATATATGATAACCCGGCTAAAATATGTATCGGTGAGCGTTTAATTGCCAAAGATATTATACTTTCTCCGGATGGTTCGAATGTACTACTTACCATAAATAGCGAGTTTGTTGTGGGCAGTTTTGAAATTAAAAAGACAACTCACGACGAGGCTGTTCTTACATATTATGCGGCAAAGGTTTACCACTATAATATGGAAGGCGATAAAGTAGTGACAGACATAAGGATAATACATGAGGATTCAGAGGAGGATTACCAGCTTATTAAGAATTACTACCTAGCAGAAGCTAAGGTAGCTAAAAAAGGTTCTTTTGAATCTGCGACGTATTGGAAAAAATACTACAACATAGGTCAGGTATTCGCCAGTGTTAAGTATTCTTACGCCATTACGGCCCATAGTTCGCAAGGCAGTACATATACAAATGCGTTCGTCTTAGAAGATGATATGGACGCTAATTTTACAATTGTAGAGAGAAACAGAATAAAATATACAGCATTCACAAGACCTTCCAAGCGTTTGCTCATAATAAAGTAAAAAAAAGCTTGTTATAAGACAAAATTTTAGTATATTTGTAAAACAAAAGAGAAATAGTTCTCTTTTAAATTAAAAACTTGCAAAAATGGAAACTTTAGAAAAAAAATTAGTAGAATTCCACATCGGTAGAGGAAGCAAATCCTACTATCAAGGATATTTAACTTTTTGTGGCGTTGGATCGTCAGCTAGGGATAATGTAATCTCTGAAAACTATTTGGCTTTTGAAAATGAAAGCAAAATCATAGATAAGTGGGAAGACGAAGAAGAAAACATTACTGACTTAATTACCGACTTGGATTGCGATTCAAATAGCAAGCAATATGCAGAATTTTGTATAAAATATGGAGAGTTAGGTAAAGTAGTAGTAAATAGTTGCGATGGTAACTATATTGGCGACTATGCCGGTGAAGGAGAAGAATATTTTTTTGATCTAGATGGCGATTACGACACAACTTATGGTAGACTAGTTGAATCATTTGATGATCTGAATGGAGAGGAACAAGGGGCCGTTAATAGGTCGGAAGTTAAGTACTTATTTGAACTTGCATTTGGAGAGATGGAAACTGAAAACATTCGCAGTTCCGCAAGTTCTGCGGAGCTTCCAAACGGCTCGCTAAGAAATTAGCGGGCTTTTGGCGGTAAAAAATATAAATAGTCAGCATAACAAGTAAAAATTTAGAAATTATGAATCAATAGACGGTTCACAACTAAATAATAATAATTATGGATATAGAAAAGAAATTATCGGAAGGTGTGGCAAAATTCACGTACCTAAAAAAAGACGGTTCTGTAAGGACTGCATTCGGAACACTCAATCCTAAAATGATACCGAAATATACGGAAGCTGAGGTCGATAAAATAATAACTTTAGCTAATGTCGTACTTCGTGGTTTATCAACGGGCGACATGAGTAAAGAAACGGGTAAAGAACTTGCAGATGGTTGGTATAGACTTATCAATAAAGAGTATAAGAAGTCAGACAAAAAAGAAAGCGAGTACATTAATTATTACGACTTCGAGAAGAAAAGTTTTAGAAAGTTCAAAAAGAGTACAGCCGTACTGCTTTAATTTCTGAGCACAAAAAAATTATGGCAGTTTTTGAGAATGTAGATTTGTACCCGACACCGAGAGAGGTCATCGAGAAGATGGGTATAGAACCCTTGGGTAAGGTGGTACTTGAGCCTCAAGCGGGTTTTGGTAACATACTAGACTACTTAATAGAAGAGGGTGCGAGCAAGGTTCTTACGTGTGAAGCAGAAGAAACGCTGCAAGCAAATCTGCAAATAAAATCCACCTTCCTTAAACCCAATTTCTTTGAGGTCTCTGCTGCTGATGTTTCTCATGTTGACTTAATAGTGATGAACCCGCCATTCAGTAATGCGTACAAACACATACTCCATGCTTGGGAAATTGCTCCCGAAGGCTGCAAGATCATAAGCCTTTGCAACTCTGAGACCTTAAGAAAAGGCTATAAGTACAAAGAGCTTTATGCGGTTATAAGAGATTACGGATCGACTAAGGATTTGCATGACTGCTTTTCTACGGCTGAGAGAAAGACAAACGTTAATGTATCTTGCATAACTCTAAGCAAACTCGTATTCAGAAAAGGCACTAATTTCGAAGGTTTCTTTATGGACGAGAAAGACCTGCCTGGTGGAGGAGCCGGAGGGCTTATGAGCTACAACGTGATTTTAGATGTTGTGAGTAGGTACACCTCAACTTTGCAGGAGTTCGTTCACCTAAAAGCGGCTCAAGACAAAGTAAATGATAGAGTATCTATTTTCTCAGGAGGCGAGATTAATTTCCAACTAGGTTATGGGAGTGATGGGGCTATAACATCGGAGGAGGACTACGCAGTTAAACTGCAAAAGAAAGCTTGGGCGTACATATTCAATAAAATGGACATTTCAAGATTTGTAACTAGTGGAGTGATGAAGGACATTAACGCCTTTGTAGAGCAGCAACAGAAAATACCTTTCACTATGCAGAACGTTTACAGAATGCTCGACATTATCTTCCAGACAAGAGATCAAACGTTCAACAGATCGCTAGAGGAATCTGTCGATAACTTCACTAGGCATACTAAAGATAATAGGTATAACGTCGAAGGTTGGAAGACTAACTCAGGCTATATGCTAAACAGGAAGATAATACTCAGCTATGTGGTGGAAGAAGCTTGGAGCGGTGACGGCAGGTTAAGAGTAGTGAGCCAAAACAGAAACGCCATAGCATTAGATGACCTCTACAAAGTACTCTGTAACCTCTTAGGAGATAGATTCAATGAAGATAACAAACTAAGTAACCACGGAAAGTTCACTTTTGAGAGAGGTGTATGGACTGATTGGACTTATTTTGAGGTGAAGGTTTACCTTAAAGGCTCGATGCACCTCAAGTTCAAAGACGAGAA
>Ga0209414_1000995_pt1 | contig 13606 bp, 12 predicted proteins | sample LakVidmifraction_4_FD_181154 | JGI IMG/M metagenome (GOLD analysis project Ga0209414, IMG submission 181154) | Hypersaline microbial communities from Lake Vida, Antarctica - Brine Hole Two &gt;0.2 micron (SPAdes) (version 2) | ecosystem: Environmental > Aquatic > Non-marine Saline and Alkaline >... | reverse complement strand
AAACTTTACAGATGTTGATTGCGTAGTGGTTGTTGATCCTCGTATTGTTCCTGATGCAGTTCCTATTTATGAAATGACTTATAGAGAAATGCGAGAACTTTCATATACCGGTTTTAATGTACTGCACGATGAAGCAATTATTCCGGCGGTGAAAGCTGGAATTCCAATTCATATTAAAAACACAAATTGTCCAAGTGCTAAGGGAACTAGGATTGTTCCTGACAGGGATGCTCAACACGGTCAAGTTGCTGCAATTTCAAGCTCCGATGGTTTCTGCACTATTTTCTGCAGTAAATATCTCATGAACAGAGAAATTGGTTTTGGTAGAAAAGTTTTACAGATTCTAGAAGAAGAAGGGGTGTCTTTTGAACATATTCCATCAGGTATTGATAATATGTCAATCATACTGGACGAAGAGTTCTTGGATGATAGCCTTGCTTCAAAGATTATGGATAGAATTAAGAATGAACTAGATGTTGATAATATTTATATTGAGAGAGGTCTTTCTGTTATTATGATTGTTGGTGAAGGCATGCATCTTACTGTTGGTCTTTCTGCTTTGGCTTCCCAAGCCTTTGCTAATGCAAATGTAAATGTTGAAATGATTAATCAGGGTTCTTCTGAAATAAGTATTATGTATGGTGTGAAATCAGAAGATAGAATCAACGCTGTTAAATCACTTTATAAAACTTTTTTTGGAGACAAATAATTATGCCTACTTATGAGTATGAATGCAAAAGTTGTAAATATAACTTTGAAAAGTTTCAAAGTATGAGTGATGAGCCTATTAAAATCTGTCCAAAGTGCGGCAAAGAGGTTCGAAAACTTTTTGGAAGCGGTTCTGGAGTTATTTTTAAAGGCACCGGATTTTACGAGACTGATTATAAACGCCCTGCAAAACAAAAACAAGAAACAAAAGAATAAATTTTGGTTCTTGTTCGTTACACTTATATTGCTCTTTATGCTTTGTTTGGGTTATTATTTTTTGTTAGCCCCACTTCTTGGGCGTTTGTTTTATTATAACTAACCCCTCATTGCATATGGGGCCACTGAAGTTCAACTACTGTTTAGTTGAATTTTAATATTTTAAGGTCTGCCCACGGAAAACGTGACAGAACCTATATTACTAAACTCATAAAATGGAGAAATACAAATGGCTAAAATAGCACTTAAAGGAAACGAAATTGAAACATGTGGTACACTACCAGGGGTTGGTTCAAAAGCTGCAAATTTTACACTAGTTGCAGGAGACTTATCAGAAGTTTCACTAAGTGATTACAGCGGTAAAAAAGTTATACTTAATATTTTTCCAAGTATTGACACTGATGTATGTGCTTCTTCTGTCAGGAAATTTAATGAGACAGCTTCTAAGTTAGGAGTTATTGTTCTGTGTATTTCTGCAGATTTGCCATTTGCTCAACAGAGATTCTGTGGAGCAGAAGGTCTTGAGAATGTTGTAACACTTTCAACGTTTAGGTCAACTTTTGGAAAAGACTATTGTGTTGAGATTATGGATCCGCCTTTAGCTGGGTTACTCTCGAGAGCTGTAATTGTTTTGGGTGAAGATGGAACTGTTGTTTATAATGAACAGGTTCCTGAAATAACACAAGAACCAGATTACGATGCTGCTGTTGCTGCTCTTTAAGACTTGAAATAATTGTTAATGGTCAATGGTTAATGGTTAATGCTGGTGTTGCTTCCGCCTTCGCAGTTCCGGACTACGGTGCGACAAGTGGCAGGAGCACCTTGCAACGAAAATTGTTAAGTTACATAAATACCGTCGTAGGATTTTTAACATTAACCATTAACAACTAACCATTAACAATTATTTATAATGGTCCTCGTTTGAATGCGTTGAGCAACGGGGATTGAGTCATTGTAATTGCTTTTTGGGGGCATACTTCATGACAACAGCAACAACCTATGCAAGCTTTCCCGTTTAGTATTGGAAGAGCTCCTTTTTTTACTTGAATTGCATTTTCAGGACATGCCTTTTCGCAAAGTCCGCATGAGATACATTTTTCATTGAATTTTGGTCTTATCCATATCCACTTTCCAACAATTGGAATAATTGGTTTTAGGATTGGCATAATCAGTTTTACTTTGGTTGTATTTGGTACTTTAAATTGAGTTTTTATCTCTTCAATTGGTGTGCCTGAGATCTCTATATCTTTAATAAAATCTCGGTTTTGTTTTGCATACTCTTTAAGGTATGGAACAGTTTTATAATTAACACCAATTATTTGTGCTATGATGAAGTCGAGGGCATATGTTGATGTTGATGCAGCAATGAAGTTTGCTTTTTTGGGTACTCCAGCCGATCCCGGACCATCACCTTCAAGACCAAGTATTCCGTCAGCTATTGAAAGGTTTGCCGGGACAGCTTCGTTAATAGCCATAAGCAATTTCCCGAAGTCACCCACATTTGAATGGTTTTTATGCAGGATAGCCTTTTGATATCCAGGAATTGCGCCATAAAGATTTTTCGTGGCAGCGGTTAGTGTTGTTAATGTATGTGTTTTTACTTTGGGTAGGTTAATAAATACATCTGCATCAATAATTGGCTTGGCAACAGAAAAAGAGTAACCATTAATTGTCATTTTTTCTGCTCCACTCTTCTCTAAATTTGTGAATGCAATATTTTCTTCTTCACACATTTTTTTGAAGCCAGTTTGAGTGATGACACTTTCAAGGTTCATAGCACTTGCCGGACTATCGCCTATTATAGGTATACCACCTAGTTTTCTTACTATTCTTATCACAGCCCGTGCAATTTCAGGGTGAGTTGTTATCGCATCTTCCGGAGGATGGTTTGACAAGAGATTAGGCTTTATAAATACTTTTTGACCTGGAGCTATGAAAGCAGAAAAACCTCCAAGAGGTTCCACTGTTTTTTCAATGGCTTCCTGGAGGTTTTCGTAATTTGTATGCTTTAGTATAGAAACTATCATTTAGCTGGTGTTTCTGCTTTCTTGATCATATCCTGTAGATGTTTAACATATGATGCGCTTCCGCCAGCTTTGTATCCTGTTTTACCAACAACTGTTTTTCCATCTGGTTTTAGGATGTATATTGTTGGGAATCCTCTAACACCATAATCTTGTGACAGTTTGTCGTTGATTTTTTTCTGTTCGGCAGATATTTTATCTTTGCTTCTTGGGAAGTCAACTTCTATACAAACTAGACTGTTCGTCGCGTAAGTGATGAATTCAGGTTGGCTGAATACTTCTTTATTAAGTTTAATACACCATCCACACCAGTCACTACCGGTAAAATCCATAAGAATGTATTTGTTTTCCTTCTTTGCTTTATCCAAAGCGGTCTTGCTATAAGTTGTCCAGATGTCCTTAGTGACCTCTTTCTTATCTTTAACACCACCTTCTTTAGCTTCAATTTTTGTTGTTTCTGCATTATTAGTACATGACATAGCTATAACAGCTAGTCCCATCAGTAGTAATTTATTCATTTTTTTCCTTTTTGTTTATTGTTCTAAGGTCTAAGAAAAAACAAACGGTAAAGAGTAAACGGTAAACGATGGTGTTGCTTCGCAACTTGTCTAATAAATACCTGCGGAGTTTTCCAACATTAACCATTAACAACTAACCATTAACCATTATTTTGCCTATCTAAACAATTTATTTATCATGTATTAACGGATGTCAGTATATTTTTAGTTCAAAAATAATATCTTTTATTTCGTTGTTTGTATTTTCCCGCAATCTTTTTAGAGCTTGTCGTTTATTATATCTTTTTAGTTCATTAAGCCAGACTGTGTTGTCGACAGCTATATGAAGTATGCCTTGATATAGTTTTATAGGCTCAGTATGCTTGCCTATTGGGCCTTCAAATATTGTATTCCATTTTTCCAAAAGATCTTCCATAACAGCACGATCATTAAGGTTGTATTTTTTGAGTATACCAGATATTGCTTCATCAATTTTGTCTTCATGTTTATTATACACATCAGGGTCATACTCATCAACTCTAAGATATTCTTTATACAATCGGTGTTTGCCAGGATTTGTAAATTTAAGTTTTGGTTTAAAATCTCTCATATTATTATTCCAATGTTTTGACTAATATTTCATAACTTTGTTTATTACTCTATCCATTCCTGTTATAAAATTATTTGGTCCAAATTTTACTGCATTTGAACGAATTTCTTCAGAGTTCCATTGTGTGTCAGCACATTTCTCGACTGCTTCATTTAAGCTGTTAACGGTCTGTTCTTTAAAGAATATACCTGATTTATTGCGAATAATTGTTTCAGTTGCACCACCTTTGTCATAAGCAACAACAGGTCTTCCACATGCTTGTGCTTCAAGAGGTACGATGCCAAAATCTTCTTCTCCCGGGAAAATTAGCATTCTGCAATTTCTATATTGTTCCAATATATCTTCATCACTCTGACGTTCAAGAAAAGTTACATTTGGTTTTGCAATTGCTTTTAATTTTTCTAAGCCGCTACCTGTTCCTACAATTCTTAGTGGAAATCCGGATTTGTTGTAAGCTTCTACTGCAATGTCCACCTTTTTGTATGGAACAATTGCAGATACAATAAGGTCAAAGTCTGCAGATGGTTTTTGAGATGAAAGGGTCCATTTGTCAATTTCAACATGTGGATATACAATTTCAGAATCGAGACCATAGAATTTCTTAATTCTTTTTTGTATATGTTCGCTTATGGCCACAAACTGTGTAACGTTGGCAGCTGTTTTTTTATCCCAATGTCTTAATGCGGCAAGCATTGGTTTTATAAGCATGGCTTTTGCCGTATTTGTTCCAAAGTATTCTTCATAGAATGTCCATGCATATCTCATTGGCGTAAAACAGTAACAGATATGTTTTGTGTGTTTGTGTAATGGTATTGCTTTGGCGACACAATGGTTTGTTGTTATAAGAAGATCGCAGTCTGGCTTAGCAATTGTTTTTATTGCAAGTGGTAGGGCAGGCAGAAAGTATCGATACTTTTCTGATATATTAGGAATATTCTGCATCCATGATGTTGAAATTTCGTGACTATTTATGATTTCTGAAACAGATTCTCTATTTGCAATAAGTGTTGATATCGTTGAGTCTGGAAATCCTTGGCAAAGAACTTCCAGTACTCTTTCGCCTCCTCGCATTCCTGTAAGCCAGTCATGACAAAGTCCAGCATTGATGTTTTTCCATTGATCAGGAAAGTTATACATATTAATGAGTTCCTGTTGAACCAAATCCGCCTTCACCTCTAGTGGTACCGGATAGCTCTTTTATTTCTTCTACTGTAACTTCAAGGATTGGTTTGATTACCATTTGAGCGATTCTCATACCCTTTTCAACGGTGAAAACTTTTTTGCCGTGATTGATAAGAATGATTCCAATCTCTCCACGATAACCTTCGTCAATTGTTCCCGGTGTATTTAGCACTGTTACTGCATGCTTGTATGCCAGTCCGCTTCTTGGTCTGATTTGCGCCTCTGTATTTTTGGGTAGTTCTATTGACAACCCTGTTTTAATTAGAGCACTTTCCGATGGTTGAAGTTCTTTGTGTTCAATTGAGCAGACATCCATACCTGCATCACCTGGATGTGCAAACGATGGAAGGATAGCTTCACTGCTAAGTCTTTTTATTTTTATTTTCATTGTTATTATCTCGTTTTTATTTTGGTTTATTCGTTTCGTATTTTGTCTGATAATCCCCAGATGCCCACTCGGCTTGTCTTGCTATACCCATAAGAATCTTAACATCATCTTGTGTTAACTGTCCACGTGAAAGAATTCTTCTTAGTCCATACATCATATGATCAGCTTTATCTTCATGCATAAAGCCAATCTTGAGTAGGGTTTTTCTCCACTTTTTAAACATAATTTCACGCATTTCCATTGTCGCAATATCTGATTTTTCTTCCTGAGGCTCAAAAGTTTCTGTTGCAACAAAAAGTTCATAACAGCATATTAAAACTGCTTGGGACAGATTGATGGATGTATTTTGTGTAGCAGTTGGTATATTAAGAATGTCAGTGCACATCGTAAGTTCATTGTTTGTCAAGCCATTATCTTCTCTACCAAATACAATAGCAACTTTGCTGTTATCAGTTTCAACGGTTAGTTTTGGTGCAATCTCTCGAGGTGTTACTGCGTGCTGTCTGTATAGTCCTCGTCTAGCAGATGTGCCCACGGTAATAGTGCAATCTTTTATGGCTGAAAGCAGGTCTTCATGCACTGTCATGTTTTCAAGTATGTGATCTGAATGGCAGGCCATTTTGTGAGCCTCGTCCATATCTAAATTTTCACGAGGAGTCACGACTGCCAGATCAGAAAGTCCCATGTTACACATTGCCCTACATGCGGAACCTACGTTTCCACCGTATAATGGTCCCACAAGAACAATTCTTACATTATCAAAATTCATCTAATTCCTTATTTTATGTTTGATTTAAGTGTCAAGTTTATGTATCCTTGTTAAATCTTAATTTTATATTATATGCCTTTTATTGATTTCAATCAAGAATGTAATTTTAAGATTTATAAATAAAAACAGTTTTTTGATAATGACTAAGAGTAATGAGGTTAAATAATGGACGAACTATTAAAAATTTTGAAAAGCAATGCATTAGAATCAGATGAAAATATTGCAAAAATGCTATCAGTGAGTGAAGAAGATGTTGTTGCCAGAAAAAAAGCTTACGAGGAGAGTGGTGTTATTTTGGGATATCAGGCAATTCTTAATGAGGATAAGTTAGACTCAGAGTTGGTTCGAGCGATTATTGGGGTGAAGATAACACCAGTTCGGGACGGTGGCTTTGATAAGATTGCAACACAGATCAGCAGATTTGATGAAGTTGAAAATTGCTATTTAGTGTCTGGCAGTTTTGATCTCATTGCTGTTTTACGAGCGAAAAACCTTAAAGGAATTGCAAGATTCATTAGTGAAAAGCTATCTATGCTTGATGGTATTTTATCTGTTGAAACTCACTTTATGCTTAAGGTTTACAAAGATAAAGGTATTCTTGCAGAAGAGGACGCGATATCAGAGCGTTTGCAGGTTTCACCGTAGAATTGGTAAATGGTTGATGGTAAATAGTAAATGGTTCACTCCGTGGGTAGGAACTTATCAATTAAGAATTACAAATTACGAATTCAGGAATATTCCCGCAGGTATGATAATAAAATGGTAAATAGTAAAGGGTTGATAGTTGGAACAGTTCAGAAATACGATTAACTGCTATTTGCAAAATTGGGAGCGAGAACGTCCTCGTTCTCATAAGATGAGAAGAGAATGGCAATGAGGACATTGCCGCTCCCAGTGAAATAGTAAAACTTAGAACTATAAAAAGAGTAGGTTTGGAGAGTGTATAACACTTTTGACAGTACCTATGTATTTAATAAGAGAAGAAAAAAATGAAAGATTTAGAAAATTATATATCGGATACAGTTAAATATATTCCTCGTTCGGGAATAAGAGATTTTTTTGAAATAGTTGCAGAGAGAAAGGATGTTATCAGTCTTAGTATTGGTGAACCTGACTTTGTAGCACCATGGCATATTCGAGAGGCTACAGCATACGCTGTCAATCATGGAGCAACATCATATACCGCAAATTTGGGAATGTTAGAATTGCGTAATGAAATTTCAAAATATGTGAATAAAAACTTTAAGTTGTATTATAATCCTAAAAATGAGATTTTGGTTACAGTTGGAGCAAGTGAAGCTATTGATATTGCTTTAAGAGCTCTTATTAATCCCGGCGACGAGGTTCTATACCATGAACCATGTTATGTCTCTTATTCTCCGGTTATTTCCATGGCTCACGGCACACCGGTTTTAGTTGAAACTGATGTAGAAGAAAATTTTATGTTAAGAGCTTCTGAACTTGAAAAAAAGGTTACAATTAAAACAAAAGTTTTAATGTTAAATTTTCCTACTAATCCCACAGGTGCAACACTCACGTATGATGTTGCAAAAGAGCTTGCTGAGTTTGCTGTTAAACATGATCTGATTGTTATTACAGATGAAATTTATTCAGAACTGACGTATGACCAGGATAGAATTAGTGTGGCAACCTTTCCGGGAATGCAGGAAAGAACGATTTTTATTCATGGTATGTCAAAAGCATGGGCTATGACTGGTTATAGAATAGGGTATGTGTGTGCTCCTCCTGTTCTTCTTGAAGCAATGATGAAGATTCATCAGTATACTATTATGTGTGCTCCAGTTCTAAGTCAGAAGGCTGGAATTGAAGCTCTACGAAATGGGGATAATAAAGTTGCCGAAATGAGAGAAGAGTACAACAGAAGACGAAATTTTATAATTGCAGAATTGAATGAGATGGGGATTCCCTGTCACAAACCAGAGGGTGCTTTCTATGTGTTCCCAAATATTTCAAAGTTTGGTATGACATCAAAAGAGTTTTGTATGAAGTTTCTTGAAGAGTATGATGTTGCATGTGTTCCTGGAACTGCATTTGGTAAGTGTGGTGAGGGATTTATGCGATGTTCTTATGCTACAGCATTTGATTCTATAAAAGAGGCTATGAAAAGACTTAGATCCTTTATTAATGAGTTATAGAGTGGAGAATTATTATGTGTAAGAAAATCATATTTTTGTTTATATCAGGTATAACTTTTTATGGATATGCTAACCCTTTGGTGTCATGGTATAGAAAACCTGCCGGCCAAGTGTATTATACGGTTGAGGCTCCAGCTGAATTTGAGTCGGATGAGTTTGCCGAAGGAGACAAAAAACCAACGGTGACTCTTCAGCAGTTCTCTGCAATAGCTGGAGCACCTTTAATTTTAAAAGAAGAGTATATGGTTGTAAGTGGAATTAATATTGAAGTTAATGATTTCAATTTTAAAAATATAGAAAATGTTGATGTCACAACTTATTCTATATCTGTACCTTTTGTGACTGCTTATAAGATTAATGATGACCTAAAATTAATTGCAAATATATCTCTTGGTGTCTACACTGATTTTAAGAAAATAACTCTTGATGATTTTAAGTTTTCGTGGTTTGGTCTATGTCAATACAATGTAAGTGATTCCGTGGAGTTGTATGGAGGCGTAGCTTACAATAGAAGTTTTGGTAAAGACAGTATTTATCCTCTAGTTGGACTTAATTGGAGAATCAATGATTCATGGTATTTAGGTCTCGTATTTCCTCGTCCATTCGTCGCATATAAGGCTTCTGAAAGTCTTTTGTTATATGCAGGAATGGGTCCGGCAGGTGGCGAGTGGAATGTCGAAAACCCATTAGATAGGGAAGATGATGAAAATTATAATTTCTCTTTTTCTGGTTATCGTGTAGGTTGTGGAGTTGAGTATGACATAAACAAACATATAACTATGTATTTAAATGTCGGGTCAACTATGCTTCGGGACTATGAAATTGAGAATGATGATAGAACTCTTCTGGATACAAAAGTGGACAACACTCTTATCGGCACTATTGGTTTTGCTGTTTTCCCGTAAGGACTTCGGGACTACTGGACTTTAGGACCACGTATGAACGCTCTAGCAGATTTGTAGTGATCGTTTTTTTTGGTAGGGGCATACCTATGTGTATGCCCTTTAATATATAGGAAAGGTTTGAATATGAAAGTTATGTTAAGATTGTTGGTTGTATGTTTTGTTTGTTCATCAGTCTGCTTGGCGGAACTGCCTAAGTTAATTGATACTGATTCCATTTTATCTCTAAACAAGAGTGTGAATTTAGAAGAGTATCCAAATGCAGATGAAGTACTTTTAGATGAGTATCAGAAAACAGTCTATAATTCAGACGGGACATCTAAAACGTATGATGATGTTTATGTGAAAGTTTTAACTGAAAAGGGAAAACGTAGTAACAGACAGATATCATTTTCTTATACTTTGCCATATTCAACTGTCAAAATTGAGACGCTTGAAATAATTAAACCATCAGGAGAAGTTGTTCCTGTTAATATTGAGGAGAACAGCAGAGAGGTTATTAATCAAGACCAGATGAGTGCAAACATCTATAACCCCAACAGCAAGGTATTACAGGCAGGTATTCCAGGATTAGAAATAGGTGATATTGTTCATTATATCACATTTAGAGATACAGTGAAAGCTCGTGTACCTGACACATTTAGTGATTACTCTGTTTTTGAATATGATTTGCCGATCTTAAATACAACGTATGAAGTGGTTGCTCCAACGGATAAACCACTTGTAAATATTGAATTAAAGGATTCTGTTGAAAATACTGTGATTTTTTCCAAATCCAAAAATAAAGACAACATAACATATAAATGGGTTGTTTCAGATGTTCCAAAAGCATTTCCAGAACCATCAATGCCGGCAATGTATACCGTTGTGCAAAGACTTCTCGTCAGTACTATTTCAGATTGGCAGGACATCTCTAGATGGTATTGGAAACTTTGTCTTCCACATATTGAAGCTACAACACCCGAAATGAAAACAAAGGTTGAAGAGTTGATTAGTGGATGTGAGAACAGTTCAGAAAAAATAACAAACATCTTTAATTTTGTTTCTCAGGATATTCGTTATATGGGGATTACTCCAGAGAAAGAAGCTCCCGGATATGAACCGCATGATTCGTCAATGACTTTTGAAAATAGATATGGAGTGTGCAGAGACAAGGCAACTTTGTTGGTTTCTATGTTAAGACTTGCCGGGTTTAATGCCTTTCCTGTAATCATTAATGCTGGACCTAAGAAAGATGAGGAAGTCCCGCAGCCATATTTTAATCATGCCATAACCGCTGTTAAAGGAGATGATGGTGAATATATACTCATGGACTCAACCGACGAGAGTACAAAGCGTCTTTTGCCTGCATACCTTTCAGATTGCAGTTATCTTGTTGCAACACCGGAAGGAGACCCTTTAAGAACCGCTCCAATCATTCCCGCTGAAGAGAATATGATGATTATTGATAATGTTGGAATCATAGATGAAAATGGAACTTTAAATGTAGATACAGAATTAAACTTCAATGGTATTAATGACAATGCATATCGAGGATATTTTGCTAAACAAAAACCGGAAGATGTTAAAAAATATTTTGAACGAGTTCTCTCAGGCTCTATTTCAGGTGCAAAACTTAAAGGTTTTGAGATGAAACCGGTGGATATGCTTGACACTTCCACACCGCTAAGTGTTGATTTGAGTTACACAGTTGACAATTATGTTAAGGGAAATGATACTGTTGCCATTATTAAGCCGCCATCAATTGGAGTGAGGGTGGGTATGATCAATTTCATTATAGGAAATACAGGTCTTCAAAAGCGTAAATATCCTATGAAGACTCAGATTGCCTGCGGTATTAAAGAATCTTTTGACATGAAACTTGATGGTTGTGTTGGTGCTCCAATTGAGGTTCCTGACTTTACAAATATTGCATCCAGAGTTGTCACCTATGGTGTAAAGATTGACGCCAACCAGAACTCTTTAAAAGGTGAATCGATGTTCACAATGAATGTTGTGGAGATGAGTCCTGAAGAGTATCTTGAATTTAAAACAATTTTAAAAGCTCTTGAATATGAAGGGAGAAAAGAGTTCCTTTTTAATTCAGTCAAAGGTGTATCAAAGGATTCAGATGTTGAAGTTGATTACAGTCGACGTACAGTTGAACTAACAGATAAGAGCAATTGGAAAACGACATCATCAAAGCGTCTTACTGTTTTAACTTATGGCGGAAAGAAAAATTATTCAGAAATAAAGATTGCATATAATCCTATTTGGCAAGATGTAAATATTGATAGTGCCAAGGTGATAGGACAGGATGGAAGTGTTAAAGAGGTTACTGATATTGAAATAAACATTATGGATGCAGGATGGGCTGGTTCTGCACCGAGGTATCCAGCAGGTAAAACTCTTGTTATGAGTCTGCCTGGAGTTGAAATTGGTAGTACAATTGAATACGAGATATCTGCAACTCATAAAAATCAAATGTTTTTTGCAGAGGATATGTTGTTTGCTTCATCAAATCCATGTAAAGAAAAAAGTCTAACAATTGTTGCTCTAAAGAGTTGTCAAATAACTCTAAACAAACATATGGACGAATTTTATACTGCTGAACAAACCAATCTAAATGATATGATTAGTTATCATTTTGAAGCTAAAGATATTCCTGGCGTTGTTCGCGAATCAAGTACTCCTCCATGGTGGAGTTTTAATCCTAATCTTTCTGTAAGTACTTCAACCTGGAAGGATTATGCAAGCTTGGTAAACAAGGCTGTCGAACAGAAGATGATTTCATCAGATAAAGTTTCAAGTGTTGCAAAAGAGTTGATTAAAGATAAAAAGAGCAACAGAGAAAAAGTGCTTGCTATACGAGACTATGTTTTGAAAAACATTAGAATTGCCGGGCCAAGCTTTGTTAGTTTACCGTTAAATACTTTAAGTCAGCCTGAAGTAACTCTTAAAGATGGTTATGGTCACTCTATGGATAGAGCTATGGTAATCAAAACTATGCTTGATGTTGCAGGAATAGATTCGGAAATAGTTTTGGTGTCGGACACATGTCCTCTGGAACCGACATTGCGTGCAGAAAGATTAAAGAGCGTTAATTCTGATCTTTTCACAACAGCTCTTGTAAGATTAATTGTTGATAATAGTGTAGTATATATAAATTCAGGAAGTTTTTATGACTATCTTGGCACTAGTGATTATGCAAATTGTGCTGCTTTAAAATTAAATGGTGAACTTTTTACAATTGAGCTCGATTCTGAATATGAGAATAGGACAGAGTTTTACTCTGAATTTTATATTGATGCTGAAGGTAATGCAACATATAAATCAAATACAAAATTCTTAGGAACTTCATTTGGAAGCGGTAACCAGAATTTTTCAGAGATGCGTCCTGAGGACTTTAGTAGATATTATCAAAATATTCTTGCTTCACTAAGTCAGTCTGCGGTTGCTATGACTCCGCTTAAGCCTGATTTTTCGGAATATCCAGGTAGTCTAAGTTTTGAAGCTTCTATAAAGAAGTATGCTGTTGTTGGTGATAAGTATCTTTACTTTAAAAATCCAGGCGGTATATCAGTTCTAAATGCTTCAAATGAACCAAGGGAATTACCTTTCTATTATTCGGGTTATTTGAATCTCAAAGCAAATACTAGAGTCTATCTTCCAGATTCAGCAGAACGTGTGCTAATGATGCCACGAAGTATTAAGTGGGATGGTATGTTTGATTTAGGTACAATAACCTTTGATGTGGAAATGCTTACGGATGAAAAGGGAAGAAAATATATTGATTTGGCTCAAGAAGCATCTTTGCAGCCAACGATTATTCCTAGTGAGGATTATAAAACAATTCAATCAATCAGCTCAACGCTTGATGACCTTTCTGACGATGTGATAGTCGTTGAATTGAAAAACAGTAAATAGTTGATGGGTAAATAGGGCTTACTGTTTAATGTGAGATAGGACGCTTCGCTACTGTCGCAGGCTCCAGTCTCAACAAGTTGCTTCGTGAAATCTTGATTTAAAGCATTTTCGCCTTTAGTTCGCTAAAGGTAAAGTGCTGCAAAGCAAGAGGTAGGACGTTACGTTTCACTTCACTGCTGTCGCAGGCTCCAGCCTCAGCAAGCTGGTTCCTGATATCGCATTATAAAGTCATAAATTGAATGAACTTT
>Ga0209414_1000994_pt1 | contig 13608 bp, 13 predicted proteins | sample LakVidmifraction_4_FD_181154 | JGI IMG/M metagenome (GOLD analysis project Ga0209414, IMG submission 181154) | Hypersaline microbial communities from Lake Vida, Antarctica - Brine Hole Two &gt;0.2 micron (SPAdes) (version 2) | ecosystem: Environmental > Aquatic > Non-marine Saline and Alkaline >... | reverse complement strand
AGTCGCCTGTTTTTGTCGGTGCGCCAAACGCAGCAGCCAACCTAAAATACATCTCAGCTTTTGAAGGACCTTCATCAGACTTGTTAGTCATGGCTTTTTGCAGCATCTGATTAAAAGATTCTGTTTCGCGACTCGATGCTTGCCTAGCTAGTTTAAGCTCAGCGGCGTAATCATTGGTTGGAGCTGATTGATATTTGGCAAGTAGGCCTGCCAAATTAAGCGCAGCAGGCGCAGCAGGCGCAGCAGGCGCAGTGGGCCTTACCAAATTTGGATCTAAACTCATGCCGTAATCTTCGGCCATTTGATTTATGGTTGCCATAAAGTTACCGATTAAGTAGTGTGTTTAAACCAGCGGCGCCGGAGAATCCTGCAGCAATCTGCGACAGCGGTGAAGCTGAATACGTCTGGCCAGTGCCTTGTGAACTTTGAGAAGTTTGTGAAGCCACATTAGGAGCCATGCCTCGTACTTGTGTGCTGAGCCAGTCGAGCTGCGACTTAGGATATTGTTGTTCAAGCAAGTACTGTTGATAGGCAGAGTCCAGTTGACGCTGTGACGCTCCTTGTTGGCTAACACCGGCGGCTTCAAGCGCGGCAGCGTCGCTAATTCCCAACTGCTGGCCTTGTTGAGCCATAGAAGCCATTTGTTGCAAAACAGATTGCTGTCTAGCTTGGTCGGCCTGCGTTAATTGGCCGGTTTGTGAACCTAAACTAGCTAACAACTGTTGTTGCTGACCTTGAAGTTGGCCGGTTTGCTGGCCTGCACTCATTAACGCTTGCTGTTGAGCTTGCGTAAGTTGGCCAGACTGGCTGCCTAATTGCCCAAATTGACTTGCTCCTTGAAGTTGCTGAGAAAGTGCTTGTTGCTGAGCAGAAGAAAGAGCTTGACCTCCAGAAAGAATTGCCTGTTGTTGAGCTTGAGTAAGTTGGCCGAACTGGCTGCCTAATTGCCCGGTTTGCGATGCTCTGGCCATATCTTGTTGGGCGGCTTGCTGCTGAGCAGAAGAAAGAGCTTGACCTCCGGAAAGAATTGCTTGCTGTTGAGCATTGCCTAAACTGCCTGCGGTTGAAGCTAGTTGAGCTTGACGAGCTGAGTCTTGTTGACTTGCAGAGAGCGCTTGACCATAACCTGTTTGCAAAGCTTGTGCTTGTTGATTTAATACAGACTCGCCTGTGTCACGCAATGCTCTGCTACCAAACTCACCCATGCGCGTTCCGCCAAATTGTCCTGCACGGATAAATGAGTCTGAAACTGCAGGCAATAAATTTTCGCTTAAATTCCTTGCGCCCAGTCTTGCAATCTGATCTGTCACGTTTGCAGTGTACGGGTTCATGTAGTCATTTACATTGGCTACTGAACTTTGACCTGCTTGTTGCAAATACGGCGATGCTGCGCTTAAACCACTATTTTGCAAACTAGATTGCACAAAAGGCGAAAGCGAACGGCTTGCTGCGCCTGTATCAATGCCGCCTAGTTGAGAAGCAGATTGTTGAAAATAAGGTTGAGCTGCGTCTGCGCCGCTAGTACCAAGTGCTCGTTGCACAAAAGGCGAAAGCGAATTAGAAGCTGCACCATAATTTAAATTATCAAGCTGCCCGGCCTGCCTAGTTAAATAAGGTTGGGCTGCATCTACGCCGCTAGTGCTGAGTGCTCTCGACATGTAAGGCTGAGCAGCTGCTAACGGGTTCATACCCGCGGCTTGCGACATGTAAGGGGCTGCAGCTGCCGCGCCACCTCCGGCATTAGCCAGGCTTTGAGTGCCTGTTTGTGCAGCTGTTAAACCTGGCCTAAAAGCGCCTTGCTGAGCGCTAATTGCGTTATAGGCTTGTTGCTGTTGAGGAGTTATTCCTGCAACAAGTGATCTAGAGTAAGGCGTGAACGGCGTGTTGGCAACATTCGTTGACTGATAAATTTGGTTAAAGATTGCATCTTGCAACCATTTAGGAGTTTCAGTCGTTGAGGTAACGTAAGACGTCGCCGTCTGTGGAGTGCCTTTGAATAATGACATTTCAGACTCTCTCTTTCAAGTAAGCCAATGGCGACTTAGCGTTTGCGCTGAACTTACCCTTGGCCATTGATTTGCCTTTATGTTGGCGAATTTTAGCACGCATTTTATCTAGCTGATTGGCTCCGGCTTTTGTCGAACCGTCGCCAAGCAGTGCAACTGTTTCTGCGTCCATTACATATTCGCCGTCTGAAAGCATGGCGCTGATTGAGTCTGATCTGCCTGTACCTCCGCCTTGAGCAAGCATACTTAGCGCACCCCCTCTTGACAATTTTACCGGATCAGGCGCGTCATACATACCTCCTCCAACTTTATCCCAGTTGCGCGCAATATAACTTCCAATGTTAAGGCCTTGCATTTTAGCTGCAGCGTCGATCTCGTTGTAATTCCAATTGCGCATTGGGCGGTTAAAATATTCTTGTTGTTGTGGCGACATACGCGACACAACTTGCTGAACTTCTTCAGGCGTTTGAGCAGAACTAAACAAACTTAACAAGGGTAGCATTTGAGCCGCCGTACCCAAGTTAAAGCCGGTATTTGGCTTTGCACTAGAACTTACAGCAGGCTTGGAAGATTGAGCAGCTATCGTGTTTAGCGGTGAAACTTTAAGGCCTGTGCCTTCAAAAGGCTGCCCACTAGGCATTTGAGTTTGCCCTGCCAATGAGTAATCAATTCCAGTTTGACCTGAGCCGCTAGTCAAACCGGCAATTGCCACATCAGATGGCAGCTTGAGGCCCATGTTTCCTGTCGTGTCCGATGGCAGCTTAAAGCCCATGTTTCCTGTCGTGTCAGGCGATATGTCATAAATAGATTTGACAGGGTTTGGAACAGGCTTTGGAGTTGCAAAGCTTGCAGCTAAGCCTGAAAGCGCACCTTGCGCAAGTGCGTCTGCAGGTTTTTCTCCCATAGTCAATGCGTTGCCAAATTGAGTGCCGGCCGTTTGTAGACCTGTGCCTAATTTGCCACCTATACCGCTTGCCGCGCCGGACAAGGTATTGCCTAATGAGCTACCGACTGCACCTTGTGCTAAGCCTTTTACAAAACCCTCTCCGCTCAAAGCGCTTTGAGCTCCGCCAATTAGTGATCCGCCGATTATGTTTTGCGTACCTTGGCTCAAGCTGGTGCCCAACGCACTGTTAACAGTACCGCCTAAAGCAGAACCTGCACCGGCGCCTAAAGCCCCTCCCAATGCGCCTTTAAGTACATTGCCTCCTGTGAGGCCGGAAGTTGCTCCGCCAATAACTGCACTTCCAAGCATAGTAGCGGCTGTGCCTGATGCACCTAAAAACCCACCTATTACACCTCCTAAACCAGGTGCTAAAAAATTTAAAGCAATGGGAGCCACTATCCTAAATAGTTTTTTAAATTTCTTACGCCAGCTAAACTCTCGCAAACCTGTCTGAGGATTAATTGTTCCTGAGCCGCCGTAAGACTCAAGTACGCGTTGCTCAAACGGATTGATGTGCGCCAATTCACTATCGCCGCCGCGGCCCATGCTAGCAAGGCTGTTTAAGCCGCCTTTTGCAAAACCAGGAACGGCCTCACTTGGTTGCTGTTGCTGTTGCTGTTGCTGAACAAATTTAAGCGCAATGAGAATTACAGTCAGCGCCGTTGGATCAAATTGTTCAGGCAAGTCTTCGCGATCAATGACTTGACTTTGCACTGCAGCCTGCACAAAATCGTCATAAGAGTCTGGGTTTTGCAGCACAAACTCAAGAGAGCGAATGAGTGCCTCTACCGACTCTGCCGTGACGTCAGGGTCTTCCAAAAGCCCTTGAACGGCCTCATTGACAGCGGCTTGAACTTCTGGGTTTTGGCGAATAGTGTTTAAAATTTCTTGATTCATGATAGTGCTCCAACTAGCCTTTCGGCCCATTCTTTCCAATTGTTAAAACCGTAAGGGTTAGGTAGATTGCGACCGATAAAAGTACTATTTAAAAACTGCACAGCCCAGTCTTGCCAACGACTAGGGTCTTGTAGCCGACCAAAAGAGCCGTAAGGATCTAAGTCAATAATTACTTGTGCCGCCCAGTCAAGAAGCTCCATGCCATGGGGACGTGTAATGGCAATCATCCAAGCACCGTTTTGTCGCCGGTCTCAATGTGACCGATAATCTGACCCATTTGGTAGTCGCCATACAATTCGTTGGATTCAAACCTAACACGCAGTTCTCGACGTTGCTCTTTGAGAACAACAATTTGCTCAAACGGTTGAGTTGCGGTTTCAGGGAATGTAAATGTGCGGCTTATTATTTCAGGCGCTCTGGCGTTTGCTCGGCCTGTGATTTTTAATGTCATATCGCCTGACTGCACAAAATCAGGTTCAATTGTAGAAATGCGCAAATAAGCATTTTCTCCTTCTACCACTGCGGATAGATCGGCCGTTTCAAAATAAGATTGAATTGGTTGAGCAGATATACCGTCAATTGCGTCAACACCTTGCTCGTGCACCCACGTACGGTAGCCACTGGCGCTCGTAATTGCATCGACCATAATAGGTGACATAAAAGCGTTGTTATAGCCTCCAGCGGACCTGCCTGATTCTGGCAATGCAGTGTCGTACCATGTATTTTCACGCACGTTGTATATGACTGCGTGTGTGCACTCGGTTGCATCGCCTCTTGGATAGCACCACCAGATTTCACCAAACCTTGGGACTTTAAAAGCAAAAATTTTGCTGTATTGGTTGGAGTTTAAACCTTCAAGAAAATAATTGATATTCAGTTGGTTTGGCACATCGCGCACTACGCCGTTAAACATTAAAAACCGGTCCGTACCGCACCAGAAAAATACACCGTCGTAATCCACAACCGAATCGGCTGAGATTATGGACGTGTCGGTTGCAATAACGTCAAATTGAAAAATAGTAGACCCGCCAGTAAAGGTTGCGCGAATTACTGCGTCATATGCCCAAAACAAACCTGCAGGAGCAGTGCCGCCTCCGGCGCGCAAAGGCATACCTTTGATAATCTTTTGACCCCAAACCCGGGCAACGCCTGAGCCTGAACCGGTCAAATCTGTAGGCAAACCAGGCACTGACCAACCCACTATGCCTGCAGTGCCGTAATAAAACAAATATGGGTGCAGAGCCACTATTCCGCCGGTTACGTTTGCCCCTGCGGGCAATGCAATTTGAGTTAAGGCAGATGTAGTTAGCATATCGCCATAAAAAATTTGACCGCCTGTATCGTTACACGCGCAAATGCCGTTTGGAGCAACGTGCGCTACTAAGGCGTTATACGAAGTTGAGCTGTCATGGATGGACTGAAACATCCAACGATTTGCGCTGCTTGCAACCAAACCTACCGGGGTTCGATTTGAAATTACACTTGAATTTTTGCTAGCGTCTATGGTAAAACGCTCAAGAGTGTTTGGCCCACCGCTGTGGCAATATTGCAAAAGCTGTTGAGTAAAACTTATAAAGCCGCGTGATATTTCGGATAAGTATTTTGAAATTGAGCGATACCCGCCAATTTTACGTGGCAAACCCCGCTGAAACCTAACCCACTGGCCGTCAACGTAAAAGTCACCTTCGTACTTTGTACCGTCACGCTTGATGCCTGGATTAGACTTCAGGATTTTAGTAGGCATGCTTAAAACGCTCCGCCGATTACAACGCCTGCCGGAGCTATTCCTAACGCAGCGTATGCTGCAGCAGGACTTGCAGCCGTAAATAAAGCATCGCCCACGCTGCTTGCTCCTAGGTTAATACGTGCGCTGCCGGCTGTAGTTGCGCCTGTACCACCGTCGGAAATTAAAATGGGCACCGCAAGTCCACCTGTATCAGCGTTAACTACATTTGTACCGTCACTATACAAAATAGCTCGCGACCCGCGTGAAACAATTACACCAGTGCCTAAAGAAGTTTTGACAGTAAACGTGTAATCGCCTGTAGTGCCATTGCTAACCCAATATTGCTGGACTGTAGTCGGGACAATGATAACGCGGTTACCGGTTAAAACCCCACTAAAGCCGTAAGCAATGCGGTTTAGTTCGGTGCCTGACAACGTGTAGTTGCCGGTTCCTGCTACAGCAATTGCAGTATAGTCAAAAGCAAATATAGCCGACCTGCCAAAACCAATTGTAAAAAATGCACCGCCATTGCAAGCAATGATTGCTGAATCGCCCGGTTGGAATGAAAGTGTTGCACTTCCATCAATAAGTACAGTGCCGCTAGGGTCTGCAACTATTGCTCCTGAGCCTGCATTTTTTAAATACAAAAACCAATTATTGCCAACCGTAGTTGCGGCAGGTAGAGTTAGCGTACCGCCTGCACCAGTCCAAACAAACATTTGCGCTCGGTCATTAATGCCTGACGCATAACTGCTGTTGAAGTTAGTAATTGGCACAGACTGCGACAACAGCGTACCTACGGCAACAATACCTGTTCCAGCCAATGAAGATGCGTTAACGCTTGAAGTAGTTGCACCATATTGCAATGCAACCCAAACGCCGGCAGCAGTTGTATTGTCAGACAAATAAATTTGCCAAATGGTGCCGGGTGCCACGGTTACAACTTGAACGCCTACCGCGTTTATAACTGCAAATGTTTGACTGCCTAAATTGTTGAACAGGATTGTTTGGCCTGTTCCTGTTTTATTGGCCGGCGGCAATGTCAGTGCTAAACCTGAAACACTGGGAGTCACACCCATTATTTTAGTGGCCAGGTTAACGCTTGTAGAAGTTTCTTCTGGCCAGCTAAGTGTGATATTGCTTGTCAGTGCAATATCACTGTAGTCAACTTCACTTGGGTATATGTTTGCGCCACCAAAGACGTCAGTATAAGTTGTCATGCTTCAGTCCTTTGGGCGCTGCGGTCCATTATTCGTTTTAGGTCCTCGCCATTGATTGCATTGGCTGCGCGTTCATACAAACCTTGCCAAATGGTAATGCGTTCGTCTTTCTTAAGGAATGGAGTGGCTTCAAGCAAAGTGGCGTAAAGCAACGCGTCAGGGATGTACTCTGTAATCCAGTTAGTTTGAAAGTCTTCACCTAAAAACCTAGGCTGCTCATAGTAAAGAATTTCAAGTTTTTGCGCGCTTGCCGGTGTTGGCGTAATTAACCAATGTTGATAGTCATAGTCTGCATAAAACTGAGGCTTTGCGATTTGATCAGGGTTTGGCCAGTAGTTGCGGCAGTACTCATAGTCTCGCGCAAAAATAGGTACGTTGTCAACCAACATGCTAACAGTATCGCGCCAACGATCAGGCTTAATGTAGACAGACACGCCTGCTTGAAGTGGCGTAGAAATAGCGCGAATAAACCCAGTGATTTTTAAATCACGAGAAACTCGACGCTCTGCCAATGTCACCAGACGCGGCAACTGCTCGTAGACTATTTGGTCGCTCTCAGCGGTAAAACCACGCTCAAGATAACGGCGAACGTCTTCGAGCAGTGACGTGTATGTCATGCTATAGCTCATTGATGCTCCATAAGAGATTTAAGCAGCTGATGCAGCATGCGCCGAATAGTCAAAATTATAACTCTAGAATCTGCATTTACACTTAATTTATAAAAAGCACAATTTTATGAGCTAAACAGCACCCAACCAATGCAAATGCCAATGCAAATGCCGGTAACTAGGAGCAGGGCGCAGGGTGTCACGCTACGCCCTTAATTTTCTCAAGCGTGCGCAGACCGCCAATGCCCAACATGCCGAGCAGGACGGTGGACATCTCAGTAAAGTCAAGAACAGGCAATTCGATGGGATGCCCGAACGCCGCCAATCCAAAAGCCAGCGCCGGGGCAACTACAAACTTGTACGCAAATGCAGCGCCGCAAGTCCAGCCGATAAACGGTCTCCACCCAGCTACAAAAATGCTGCTGCTAGCCGCCTCAACCCGGTTTATGTCAGTCTGCGCCGTCATTTGCGCCAGCTCCCCGGCTTGCTGCATTTTTAGCAGCTCAAGTTTTGCCGCGTCACGTTGTGCCGGGTCAGGCCATAAACGGTCAATCAATTTACCGCCAATGGCTAGCGTTGCTGAGATAGGGTCGAGCGCCATTTAGTTCTCCAGTAGATTGGTTGCTACGCGACGCGCCCAACCTTTGCCGAATGCAGGCCAGGTGTGCAGGTTAGTCATAAACATAAGCCGCGCACCGTTGAAACGTGCCGCTAGTTTTGGCCCTGTCGCAAAAGCCGCCGCGATTGTTTTAGGGCCGATTACGCCATCGTCTTTTACGTCCACGGCACGTTGCAGCCATTTGGTTGACTGAGACACGCCACTGTTTACAGCGCCGTCGAAAACATCAAAGCGCACGTCATCAGGCAGCTTGTCAGCGCTGACGCTATCCCAGTAGTTTTTGCGGTAGATGGCTTTTGCGGTGTCCAGCGAAAGCTCTTTCATTGGCCCGGTGTAGCCGCTTGCTACCGCTACGCGCTTGGTCACGCCGTGGTTTGTCTCGCCGCCAGGGTCACGCGGGTCGTTGACGTAGCCGCCTTCATGACCGATCATCTTTTCAAACGCCTGATCGAAGTTCATATTGACTTCTTCCCTTCCTCATAGCCCCAGTTAAAAAATTGCCTAGCCATGCCTTCAAGCTCTTTATCTGTCCAAACGCTGCAACCTTCCACCGCACACGCTGCTCGTTCCTTGTCGTCCATTTGCACGCCCGCAAAACTAGCGCAGCCAGACAACAGCAGAACTAGCAGGTACTTCACGTTTTGTTCTTCCCGCCCACAACGCGGCTAATTTCGTTAATTGACTTCTGCAAGTCCTTGATGTCGTCTTTGATTTCGCGCAGCGTGTCTTTTTGCTCTGACTGTCTCTCAATGACTTGCATACGAGCCGCGTTAGACTTTTCTTCCAACACACTAATCCGCTTGTCAAGCAAACCATAGGCCGTCATTACGCTGACCGCCATTGCGACAAACGTCAAGACATGCCCTAAATTAACTGTCGGGTCAAAATTAAACCGCTTACGTTCGTCAGCCATCTATTTCACCTATTAAAAACAGTACAGAAATAGCCTACGCCGCCGCCCGCTATCGTGACCACAGCATCCCAGATGTCAGGCGTGTGGCGATCTTTGTGAACGAGGTCGTAGACTTCTTTCCCGACAGCAATAAACCCAACCGCAGCCACGGCAATCTGCGCACCAACGAACGGTAGGCAGACAGCGTAAAAAACTACCCCCACCGCAAAGTGCATGACCTTATCAGGCGGGATAGCGTTTAGCCGCTGGAGCATTGACGCGATCAAAGTCATGGAGCTTCTTCTGCTGGCGTTTCTTCAGGTGCTGGTACTTGCCCCGCTGCCTGCTTTTGGATTTCAGCAATCAGTTGGAAAGTTTCTTGGTACGGCTTGCTGCCAAGGTATCCAGCGATAGCGTTGACGAGCTCTAGGGTGAGGGTGATTTGGTTCATGGGTTGCTCTTACTCAGCGGCGTTTTGCAGCGGTGTCAGGTCTTCAGTCGTCCAATAATCTTTAGCCAGCATACCGACTAGATGCTCTTGATTGCGTGCCAACGTGCCTGTCTCTTCAGCATTCAAAACAGGTTTTGCTTTCAGCGCGTTAATCAAGTTCACACTGTCCATAGCTGCGGAATAATGCTTAGCGATTTGCTCAGGTGTGGTTTCAATAATCATGGGTTACTTTCTAATGCCGTGAGGCGGGTTGTGAGAGATTCAATAAGGGCTTGTTGCTCTTGGATAGCCTTGACCAAAACAGGAATCAAAGCGGTATCAATCATCCGCAGTTTGTCTGCGTCTTCGTTGTCAACAATCACAGGGTTATCACCCTCAAGCGCCAGCACGTCCTGAGCTTTAAAGCCGTAACGCACACCGCCATTGGTTTCTTCAGAGTCCCGTGCAGTACGGAATTGATACGCTGTGGGTTGCAGGGCTTTAACAAATTCCAATCCGTGCGGCACAGGTGCAAAATTAATCTTGTCCCGAGCATCTGACACCACTGTCCAAGCTACTTGGATGTAGGCATTCGTGACACCTGTAGACCCCATGCAGAACCGATTGTTTTCAGTAGTCGGGTTAAAGACTGGAGCGTAACCGCCTCCTGAATTTAATGGGTTAATTGCCGTATTACCACTGCCAGTGGTGTTGCTGGAGAGTGCGTTCAACCCACTAGCTGTGTTGCAGATGCCTGTGGTGTTGCTCTGGAGTGCGCTTTTACCCGTAGCTGTATTTTGAAAGCCTGTGGTGTTGCTCACGAGTGCGCTTCCGCCGCTAGCTGTGTTGTCGCTGCCTGTGGTGTTGTTAAAAAGTGCGCTTTGTCCGCTAGCTGTGTTGTTAAAACCTGTGGTGTTTAGGACGAGTGCGTTCACCCCGACAGCAGTATTTTCAGCGCCTGTAGTGTTATCCCGAAGTGCTTGAAGCCCGCTAGCCGTGTTGTTACCGCCCGTGGTGTTGCTCAGGAGTGCAAACGCTCCGCTAGCTGTATTGCTGCTGCCTGTGGTGTTGTTTTGAAGTGCGCTTCGTCCGCTAGCTGTGTTGTTGTTTCCTGTGGTGTTGTTAACGAGTGCATTCAACCCGTTAGCTGTGTTGCTAAAGCCTGTGGTGTTGCTCTGAAGTGCGCTGACCCCGCTAGCTGTGTTGTTAGCTCCTGTGGTGTTGCTGAAAAGTGCGCTTACGCCGTTAGCTGTGTTGCTGTTGCCTGTGGTGTTGTTCGCAAGTGCTTCAAACCCGCTAGCTGTATTGCTGCTGCCTGTGGTGTTGAGCCGGAGTGCGTCACGCCCGATAGCTGTGTTGTTAAAGCCTGTGGTGTTGGCAACGAGTGCGCTTAGGCCAACAGCTGTGTTGTTGCTGCCGGTGGTGTTAAACGCGAGTGCCTGATAGCCACTAGCCGTGTTAAAGCTGCCCGCGGTGTTTCTTAGTAGTGATTCTGATCCGTTAGCTGTGTTGAAGATGCCTGTGGTGTTCTGTTGAAGTGCGCCCGTACCGGTAGCTGTGTTGTCGAAGCCTGTAGTATTAAGCGCGAGTGCGGTATGTCCGCTAGCTGTGTTCCGGCTACCCGTGGTGTTGTCGCGGAGTGCAAGGTTCCCGCTAGCTGTGTTACTGCCGCCTGTGGTATTTGCATTCAAAGCACTCGCACCCACTGCGGTGTTATCTCCTATTGCTCCACCGCCTTTTCCTACTCGCACGCCTGATAGGGTTGCGTCGGTTGTGGAGGTTACTGTGCCTGTTACTGCTAGGCCTGTGGGGGAGAAAACGCCGTAGTTTGCACTTTGCGCTGCATTGCGGATGGTAAGTGTGTCTGTGCTTAAAAAAGCTTGTTGTACACCCGCAAGAATATCTAAGCCCTGCGCAGCAGAGTTGCCGCTACCTCTCATGATTATGTTTGTAAACACGGCTGAACCCGGCCTCATGTCCAAGGTCGTATTCGCGGCTGTTCTAGCTAGCGTCAAGTTACCGTCAGTTGTCGATATTGCACCACTCGCATTAACAGTAGTGAACGAACCCGCTGCCGGTGTCGTAGCGCCGACAGTGCCGTTAATGTTTATCGAGGCCGTACCCGTCAGGTTTGTGACGATACCGCTGCTCGGAGTTCCTAGGGCTGGGGTTACTAGCGTTGGGCTTGTGTTTAGGACGTTGCTGCCGGTGCCGGTTGAAGCAGTTACGCCGGTACCTCCGTTTGCAACTGCCAGCGTGCCTGACAAAACTACAGCGCCTGAAGTGGCAACGTTTGGTGTTAAGCCTGTTGTACCGGCTGAGAAAGTATTTTGTGCAGCCGCTTTAGTTGCCAAAACTTGCACAACACCGGCGTCATCTTTATAAAACAATTTGCCATCAACGGCATTGACTGCTAACTCAACTCCGTTTGCGTCAGTGGTTAAATTAGCTGCCGACGGAACACTAGCCGCGGTAGTGCTTCCGTAAGTCAAGATAGGTGTAAAATTGTTTTGTGCCATAATTTTTCCTTAAAAAGCTCCGCCTCTAATGCCGCCTGTGAGTGCTGAGGTTGATGGATTTACAGTAATTCCTGATTGTACTAATTGCGATAAATTTCCGCTAATTGCAGACACAAAAGTAATGTAATTAATAGCGTTAGCTGAGCTTGCAGTGATACTTGTGTTTGTAGCAATTGTCGCAGTAGCTGCGTTGCCTGTAGTATTTTGATTCCACGTTGGTATTGTACCGGTTAATCCGCTGTAAGGAACATTAGTAGCAGTGGCTGCATTACCAGTAGTGTTCTGATTCCACGTTGGCACTGTGCCGGTCAATCCACTGTACGGAACGTTGGTAGCAGTAGCTGCATTACCAGTAGTGTTCTGATTCCACGTTGGCACTGTGCCGGTCAATCCACTGTACGGAACGTTGGTAGCAGTAGCTGCATTCCCGCCAATACTCAAACCTGCGGCTGTGCCCGTAATATTCGTACCAACTAACGCTGATGGCGTGCCGAGAGCTGGGGTTACAAGCGTTGGGCTTGTGGCAAATACGGCTGCGCCTGTTCCAGTCTCATCGGTAAGCGCCGTAGCTAATTGTGCTGACGTGAACGACCCCAGGCTTGCAACGTTACCCACGGAAGTTACTGCACCTGTGAGGTTCGCGTTGGTAGTTACCGTGGAGGCGTTAGTAGCCGTAGCTGCATTACCCGTAGTGTTCTGATTCCAAGTTGGTATGGTGCCGGTTAAGCCGGTGTACGGAACGTTGGTGGCAGTGGCTGCGTTGCCAGTAGTGTTCTGATTCCAAGTCGGCACTGTTCCTGTCAAGCCTGAGTAGTTTACATTAGTAGCAGTGGCTGCATTACCTGTAGTATTTTGATTCCATGTAGGCACTGTGCCGGTTAAGCCGGTGTACGGAACGTTAGTTGCAGTGGCTGCGTTGCCGGTAGTGTTTTGATTCAGCGTTGGAATGTCGGTTGCAACAATTGCTCTAAATGTTGGGTCTGCAGAACCACCAGAAACCGGACCTGAATAAAATCGGCTGGCAGGGACAGGAGCAATAATAACTGCTGAGCCCCAAGTTGGTGAATCAGCTCCGCCTGAAACAAGAACTTGCCCAAGGGAGCCTGCAGGGCTGACATACATGCCGTCTGAACCCGACCAAATTACGGCACCAGGATTCATCGTCAAACTGCGAGCCGTGCCTCCATTGGCCAATCCCAGCAAACCGTCAACCTGATTAGTGTCATCTGACAAATCAACAGCCGGGTGTCTATGGTCTGCTCTGACCACGTTGGTAGATGTGCCGGCAGAACCTGATTGAAAACTAGACAAAGACGCGGTATTGGATAAGCTAGCAGATAAAGTAACGTTAGCATTTAACGGTCCGCCTCCGGTCAAACCTGAGCCGGCAATAACCTGCCTAGTTTCAGGCACGTAACCAGCTATTGTGAAAGGCACATTACTTATAGCGGTAATCTGACCTTGAGCGTTAACGGTAACTTGCGGTATAGCGGTGCTGCCTCCGTAAACTCCTGATGTTACGCCTGTAGGAGCAATTAAGCTTGAAGTCACACCGCTTTGAGCTATGCTGAGCGTAACGTTGTTTAGCAACTGACCACCACCACTCAAACCGGTGCCTGCAATGACCTGGCGGCTTGTTGGAACGCCTGCAACACTCAGCAAATCACCTACGCGAATTTTATAGTTATTGCCTTCATAGACAATCATCATCAAACTGTTTTCGTCCGCCACCGGGGCGACTTGCA
>Ga0209414_1000993_pt1 | contig 13611 bp, 10 predicted proteins | sample LakVidmifraction_4_FD_181154 | JGI IMG/M metagenome (GOLD analysis project Ga0209414, IMG submission 181154) | Hypersaline microbial communities from Lake Vida, Antarctica - Brine Hole Two &gt;0.2 micron (SPAdes) (version 2) | ecosystem: Environmental > Aquatic > Non-marine Saline and Alkaline >... | reverse complement strand
GCTTGCAAGTGAAGACGCCAACAACCTGACTCGTAGCGAAGCTTAAGAGAGGCTGGAGCTTGCGACAGCAACGCAGTGGCCTACGTTGTGCTACCTTAAAATCTGCAAATCAGTATTGTATTGCAAGTTGTTCCTTTCTATAAATACCGCTGGAGGCATTCCAACATTTACCCTTTACCCTTTAACGTTTACATTTTTTCTATGTCCTCATTCTCATGAAACGTTGACAGATATGAAATTGATTTGTAAGTTGTTGACAAATATATTGTTAGAAATATTTAAAAGAATAATCGACCATAACATCCTCCTTTGCCTTTCAGGCTACGGCGGACAGGCAAGAAAATAACGGGTTGTAGTACGGATAAATATCCGTGTTTAATCAGTGTGAATCTGTGGCTGATTTTATAATTTATGACTCTGTCACGGTTTGTGTGGTAGTAATAGCCCCAGAGGGCGACATCTTTGTAGCCTCGAGTTTTAACCCGAGGACAATACAATAAAAAAAAGAATCCCATAGGGATGACATCTAGATGAATTTATGCCACCCCTACAGGGTTCAGTATATTACGATACATTAACCTCGGGTTAAAACCCGAGGCTACAGAGATATCATCGCTACGAGATTCACTTGTTGTTGTTTTGGTAAAAATGGCTTTCCAAATCTCAAACTTAAAAATAAACCAACCAGAAAAACAGAGACAATTGCAAAAGTGTTTTGATTGGACTTTACATATTTTTTCAGATGTGTGATAATACAGAAAAATTTAAATTAAAAGGAAAAAATATTATGAAAAAGGGTACAATAGTTTTAATTGTTATTGTGGCGGGAATTTTAATCGGCATTATGAACTGGGTGTCAGTAAATAATAAGATTGTTACATATGATGAAAATATAAATGGCAGTTGGGCACAGGTAGAGAATGTTCTGCAGAGACGTTACGATCTGATACCAAATCTTGTAAATACTGTTAAAGGTTATGCTGCACATGAGAAAGATACTTTGGAAGAGATTACAAAACTTAGAAGCCAGTGGGCTGGGGCAAAGACTCAAAGTGAACAGGTTGCGGCTGCTAACCAGATGGAATCTGCACTTTCAAAATTGATGGTTGTTGTTGAAAATTATCCTGACTTGAAAGCAAATCAAAATTTTCTTGCGTTGCAGGATGAATTGGCTGGTACAGAGAATAGAATTGCAGTTGAGCGTGGTCGTTATAATAATTCTGTTCAGTTATACAACTCCTATATCAGACGTATACCAGCAAGTTTTTATGCAAGAATGGGTGGCTATGAGAAGAGAGACGATTACTTCAAGGCCGATAAAAAAGCTAAAGAGGTTCCAAAGGTTGATTTTTAATTTAGAAATTTTAAATAAAGGCTCTGTCACGGTTTCCGTGGGTAAAACAAAAAAGATTTAAATTCGACCCCGCCGCCACTTTCTGCTACCGCATAAAGTGGTAGCGGGGTCGTTCTTTGATATTGATTAAGTAACCATGCATTTCATACATGGCTATTAATGTTGAACAGCTTCCATGCTTCGCTCTGCGAGCTACGCAGGACACGGTCGCAGTTCTAAGACTACGAAGTAGTCAAATTTTAGTAGCCCCGTATGCAATGCGGGGTTGCTTACAATCAAACAATACGACTCTAAATGGGTCGAACAAAAACGTCTCACCTACACAAACCGTGATATAGCCGTTTTTATTAGCACAAACAAATTTGCAGATTATATGAAGAATAATATAAAAACCATAGTTATTGGGCACAAAAACCCGGATATTGATAGTATCTCGGCAGCATATGCTTATGCTGGACTAAAGAGAAGTCTTGGCGTTGAAAATGTGATTTCCGCTTCTTATGGAATGGCGAATAGGGGTGCTAAGTATCTCTTTAATAAATTTGATGTTCCGTTACCCAAGCCTATGAGAGCTGTATATCCTCGTGTTGAGGATATATATTCCAATGAATATACCTCTGTAAAAGAAGATAGTTCTGTTCTTGCTGCGATTGTTAAGATGAATCAGATAAGACATAGAAGGATTCCTGTTGTATCAGCAGATAATGAATATCGCGGTATGATTAATATGTTTGACCTTTTTGAGGGAATGTTTGATGTGAATGAATCTGCATCTAGATTTGGTCGTAAGGTCAGGACTTCGGTTGAGCAGATAACAAATATTCTTAGTGGAAAGAATTTAACCAGTATTGGATCTTCCGACATTAAAACATATGATGTATATGTTGGAGCAATGAGTGAAGAGAATCTTCATAAAAGACTGAGTAAGAGAGATTGCTCTAACGTCGTAATGGTGGTTGGTGACAGAGAGAATATTCAAAAGCTGACAATTGATCTTAATGTTGCTGTCCTGGTTGTTACCGGGGGAGGAGAAGTCGACAATTCTATTCTCGAAAAGGCAAAAGAAAACAATATATCTGTAATTTTTACGAAGTTTGATTCAGCTACAACAATAAGAAGAGTCAAGTTCAGTACTCCAATCTTTCTTCAGGAAGAACGATATATGACTTCGTATCGAGGTACAGACCGCCTGGTTGATATTGCCTCTTCGGTAAAAAAAGATTCAACAGATCTCTTTGCTGTGGTAAATAAGAGCAATAAGTTAATTGGAACTTTTTTAAAGAGCGATATGGATTCAAATCAATCTATTAATCTTGTTCTGGTTGATCACAATGAATTAGCTCAGGCTATTGAAGGTGCCAGCGAAGTTCCAATTGTTGAAATTTTAGATCATCATAGAATTGGTATAACACCAACAGATAAGCCATTAAAAGTTTTAAATGATATTGTAGGCAGTTCCTGTACCCTTGTATTTGAACAGTACAAACTTTATGGAGTTCCTATTCAAAAAAGAGTAGCGGGTGTATTGCTTGGCGGAATTATTAGTGATACTGTTCATTTGAAGTCTCCTACAACAACTCAAAGAGACGCTGCCGCTGTTAAAGAGCTTAGTAAGTTGGCAGAGGTTAACTCGGAAGAGTTATATTCCGAACTGCTTCATGCAGGTTCAATTATTGCAACTCAAACACCTGATGTAATCCTGAATACTGACAGAAAAAATTACAAAGAGTATGGTATGTCTTTTTCAGTATGTCAGGTTGAAGATGGGAGTTTTGTCTCCTTCCTCAATAGAAAAGATGAACTATTAGAAGAGATGAAAAAAATTGCAGCACAGGAAAGACTGGATTTTCTTGGTATGCTTGTTACCAATGTTGTTTTAGGAAGTTCTTTACTGTTGACTGTCGGTAAAGAGAGTTTGATTGATGAGTTGCCATACGCTTTAACTGATCAGAAATACCTTTTTGATCTGCCTGGAATTTTAAGCAGAAAGAAACAGCTACTACCTGAACTACTTGAATTGTTTAAGGGTAGTGCATGATATGTTCAAGTATATAGTAAAACGTGTTTTATCTACAATTCCAATTATCTTTGGTGTAATTCTTCTCACTTTTATACTGTTTGACCTTATTTCCGGAAGTCCGGCTCAAATTGTTTTGGGCAAGAATGCAAATATTGAAGATTTAGAGCAGTATGATGAACTAAATGGATATAACAAGCCGGTGCTTTTTGGTTTGTGGAATAGTACAAGAATTTTGCAGGATAGTTCTTTTGATAATTCTCTTCAACCTTTTCAGGAATCTGATGGAATTAATCATGTGTTCGGCATTGTTGATGGATATATATCTTTTAAAGCAGGTGAATATCCAATTCCCATGTCTCTTGAATTCTATCCGAATGAAAAATATAAGTTAATTTTTGAGTATAAAACAGATGGTGATGTTACAGCTACTGTTGTGAATGGTATAAATGAGATGCAATCTTTAAGCTTGCCGGATACAAGAGGTAAGTATAAGAAAGTTGTATTTCCGTTTAAGGTTGGAGACATAACTTCAAAAGATATGTTTTCTCTTTCAGTGCAGGGGGCAGGAGATTTTCAATTATTTTCCCTAAACTTAAGGCGTAAAATTACTCGTCCTTTTGATTCACGTTTTCTTCAATATGTTATAAATGTTCTGACTCTTGATTTCGGAACATCGGTAGTCAGCAAACAAAAAGTTACAGATGTTATTTTAGAAGGAGTAGGACCTTCTCTTTGTCTGGCTATACCAATTTTCTTTGGAACACTATTTGTTTCGGTCTGTCTTGCTTTGGTTTGTGCATGGAATAGAAATCGCCTTCCCGATCGTCTTCTGGTCATACTTTCCACATCGCTGATGAGTATAAACTATATAGTGTGGGTTGTCGCAGGACAATATCTGCTGGCATACAAGCTTCAGTTGTTTCCAATTTGGGGATTTAACGGTGCCTACTATTTTGTTTTGCCGGTTATAATTGGAATAATTTGTGGACTTGGCAGAGATATCAGGTTTTACAGAACTATTATGCTGGATGAAATGTATATGGATTATGTCCGCACAGCCAGAGCAAAAGGATTGCCTGGATATAAGATTCTGTTTAAACATGTTTTAAGAAATGCACTTGTTCCAATCTTAACGAACATAAGTATTTCAATTCCATTTCTGTTTACAGGAAGTCTTTTGTTAGAGACATATTTTGGAATCCCCGGGCTTGGTAACGCCAGTATTAATGCAATTAATTCTGCTGATATTTTTGTTGTACAGGGTATTGTTCTTGTTGGAGCAATGTTGTATGTTCTTGTTAACCTTTTCACAGATGTTTTATACACAATTGTGGATCCAAGAATAAGGTTGAAATGAACAGGAACATTAAAAAAATATTTAGAAGCCCCGTTGGTTTGTTATCCATAATTATAATAACTGTTTATACATTTCTGGCAATATATGGAGAATGTGTTTATCGTTATAATCAGGTAAAAGATCAGACACCAGGATATATGCAGACAGATCTTGATAATGTTTATAGAAGTCCTACATATAAACTAGGCGACAATTTTCTGGGTACCGATGGATTGGGACGAAATGTTGCTTCAAGAATAATACAAGGTACCAGGATTGCATTTCATGTTGGTATTATCACATCGCTGATTGCCATACCAATTGGCGTATTGTTAGGTTGCCTTGGTGGATACTATGGAGGTAAAACTGATACAATCGTTGTCTGGCTCTACTCATCTGTTTCAGCAATGCCGGGCCTGCTTTTTATATTGGCTATATCCATGGTTGTGGGGAAAGGTCTGCTTGGAATATATGTTGGTATTGGATTTACCACATGGGTAGGGGTGTGTAGATATATAAGAGCAGAAGTTATTAAACACAAAAGTCGTCAATATGTTAAAGCTGCTCAAGCTTTAGGCTACAGTAACACAAGAATTCTTTTTAGACATATTTTGCCTAATATATCACATATAATCATCATTGTTTTTTCAATACGTTTTCCTGCTGCCATTGCAACAGAAGTTTTTATAAGTTTTATTGGTATTGGTGTTGAGAATGAACCTTCATGGGGGATAATGATTGCCAATGCAAGAACAAGGCTATGGGAAGGTATATGGTGGGAGATGACTTTTGTAACTATTGCAATTTTTTTGATTATACTTGCCTTCAACCTTTTGGGTGACCTGCTACGCGATGTTTTTGACCCGAGGCTGAACTAAAACAAATGCGAAAATGCATAAATTCGAAAATGCGAAAATAATTGGAAAGCCTCCGGCGGGGTTTATTTAAATGTTCTCGCACAGCGGCACAGAGGACGCAGAGAAAAATATGTGGAACTTTCCGCGCTGGAGCGACGCGGCTACAGCGTGAGTCTTGCAGGTAAAAGGTTCGATTACGGGTTCATGCTGTAGCCGAGTCCCGTGGGCTCGGAAGTTCCCGCTTTGCGGGGACAAAAAGGGCTGATTCGTTTAGGCGTAGCTTGCAAAGCGAAGACTGGAGCTGCGGGCAAGTAAACACGAGCAAAGCTCGAAACTACTCACAGTAGTGTAAAACTTAGACCTTAGAACGTTTTCGTAGAAAGCAAAAAAAATGACTAAAATATTAGCAGTTGCAATAAATTCAAAGTTTGTCCATACAAACCCGGCTCTGAGATATATTAAAAAATATATTGAGCACAACTCAGATATTGAGATTACCTTAAAAGAGTATACGATTAACAATCATATTAATGATATACTTAAAAATATATTTCGAGAGTCGCCAACAACAATAATGTTTTCTGTGTATATATGGAATCGCGAGTATGTACTTAAACTTGTTCAGGAAATCAAGAAAGTTATTGATGTTGAAATAATTCTTGGTGGACCAGAAGTATTCTACGATGCAGAAAATGTTATGCATGAAAATCCAGGAGTAGACTATATCTGCTATGGAGAAGGTGAACAAACACTGTTTGATTTCTTCTCAATAGATGCAATTCTTCCCTTTGGTTTATATTATAGAGATACTGGTATTATGTTTTCAGGGTATAATGAAAACATAGTTGAACTTGATTCTATTCCTTTTCCATACGAATTTTTCGAACTCCATGAACAGTCAAAGATATACTATTATGAATCATCAAGAGGTTGTCCTTTTGCCTGCTCATACTGTATGTCATCAATTGATAAAACAGTCCGATTTTACTCTCTTGAAAGAGTAAAAAAAGATTTAAAGATTTTTTTAGATAACAGGGTGAGATTAGTAAAATTTATTGATAGGACTTATAATCTGAACAAAAAACGATATATGGAAGTCTGGAAATTTCTCGTTGAAAATAGTAATGGTATAACATGTTTTCATTTTGAAATTAGTGCAGATCTTTTTGATGATGAAACTATAGATTTTCTTAATACAGTTCCAGCAGGTCTGTTTCAATTTGAGATTGGGGTTCAAAGTTCAAATAAAAAAACTTTAGATGCTGTGAATCGTAAAACAGACCTCCAAAAATTATATACCAATGTGATAAGAATAAACAAAAGTATTCATCTGCATCTTGACCTTATTGCAGGTCTGCCATACGAGGATTATGCAACATTCGAAAAATCATTTAACTTTGTATATTCCATGAAGCCTGAGATGATTCAACTTGGCTTTCTTAAGCTATTAAACGGATCCCCAATTATTAATCAAGTTAAAAAGCATGATTACAAATATCTAAACTTTCCTCCTTATGAGGTACTATCTAATAAATATATATCATTCTCCAAAATTCTGAAGCTCAAAGATATTGAAAAATGTTTAGATTACTATTATAACTCACAGATCTTTATAAACAGCATTGAGTATATTATTCAAAAGTATTATGAGAACAATGCTTTTAAGATGTTTGAAGATGTTTCTAAATATTTTAACTCTCGTGGTTTTCTTGATATCTCCCACAAGGCTATAAATCTTTTTAAATACTTGAATGATTATGTGCAGGCTAAATCTACTGAAGATAAACTGTTTCTTGCAAATTTAAAGTTGGATTACCTAATGCAAGGTAAACCTGGAAGTTTTCCTAATTGGTTTGAACACGAATTTGACAATGACTATTATAATAAATTATTAAGGTCTAAAGTTGTAAACGGTGAGTTTGAAAACTTGAAGAAGGCATATAAGCATACAGAGATTGCAACCTTTTCATATGATATCAATACTTGGGAAGAAGAAAACAAGACTTATCTTTTCCTTTATGGTATGGGAAAGACAACAATTAAAGAAATCTTAGCCACGGATTAACACCGATGTACACGGATAAGAAAAGAGAAGATTTGGGTCCGCAGATAGGCCATTCGTTGCACTCATTGCTGTCGTAGACTCCAGCCTCTCTCCCGTTGGTCGGTTCCTCAAAGATTGTTTGCAGAATGATTTACAGCAGAATGATTATAAAAAGAATTTTATCGACAGAATCATTGTCGACAGAATCATTTTAGAAAGAGGTTGGCCACAAAGAACACACAGGGACACAAAGAATAGAATTGTAATGTGAAAGGACGCATGCTTTTAGATTGCAGCCGGGAGCGCTGATGTCCTCATCAGCATCTTTGAATAATTCTTACCACGAATCTAACTAATCTACACGAATCATAAAGAAGAAAAAGAATGAAGAGTTTTGTCATCTAATTAACGCTAATTTTCGCTAATTTTTTGTTATGGCATTTTGACTGTTGTTTTTTTAGCTGTGCTAATAAGTTGCAACAGTTCAAAATTCCAAAACAAGGTTGTCATTTCTTTAATCTCAAATCGATAGAAGATTATTGTAAAGCCATGGGTATAAATAAACCCATGGGGATGAAGAGAAAGATTTCTCGCACAGAGGCACGAAGAGCATAGGGCGTCCGAGCTGCAACCAAAAGAATTCTCGCACAGAGGCACAGAGAACGCAGAGAAGAATTTGCCACAAAAAGGCACAAAACCCACAAAAAATTATAAACGACCGTTGATGATTTGTAGTGCAAAGAATATAGAATAATTATATTTTCAAGCCCTGAAAGGCATACGCGTCAAGCTAAGAGCAGTCGTTTGACTGCACTTGTGTAATCTACGTGTTTTTAGCAATCAGTTTCATTAAAAATGAGACTGATTGCTTTTTGTTTAAACTGTTAATCCCTTTTTTGCCTGTTATTGATTTTGAGCAAACTCTTGCGTTTTAAAACGAATGTGTTTTTATCTTCAATTGTCCACTCCCATATTTCCCCCTTTGCTACCAAAGCGGCTTCCGCTATTGCCGTTGGTAGATTGACGTAAAATGATCTAGTGGTTTTTCTATCTACTTTCTGAACTTTTATATCATAAGCCATAATTTTTCCTTGATTAAAGAACACATTTAAGCATAAAATATGTCTTTTGTCAATAGTATATATACTATTAAATATAATTATTAAATAAAAGGAGTTTAATTATTAAAAAGCAATCGGCAGCATTGGAATTATTTCTCACCGCTCTAAACGCTCTTGGAGTGATAAATGATGAGCTTATTAAATTAGCAATCGAAACTGGTTTTTCTAAACGTGCAGGCGGGAAGATCGACCCGATTGATTTCATAAGCACTCTGTGTGAAACGTCTGTGTTAGGAGGGGCTAGCTGTAACGACATTGGTTCACGCCTGAACTTACGTAACTCTACAAGTATCAGTAAACAAGCGGTTTGGTTAAGACTTAATGATTCATGTAAAGAATTTACAGAAAGAATATTAGCCTTAATAATTACATCGAAAGCAGGTTCATGCAAATTTACCCACTCAAGTAAATGTTCGAAATACAATCGGATATTAATACAAGATAGTACAATTATAAAATTGCCATCTAGACTGTTTGATGAATATTCTGGTGTTTCAAATGGGAAAAGCGTTGTTTGCAATGCTCGTATTCAAGTCGTTTATGATATTATATCCTGTGGATTTATAACATTTAAGATTGAAAAATATTCAAAGAATGATCTAGTTGCAGCACCTGAACTACAATTAGAACAAAACGATCTTGTGCTTAGAGATCGCGGATATTTAACATTGAACGAAATAGAAAGACATGTAAGCCAAGGTGCAGATTGTATTTACAGGCATAAACACAATACAATATACTTTGACCCGAAAACTGGTGAAAAAATATGCCTATTAAGCTTACTTAGAAAACATCAGAGTATCGACATAGAAGTATGTTTGAATAATGATACAAAAACAAAAGTTAGACTGATTGCGGCTCCTGTAAATGAGGAAACAGCAAACACGCGTAGAATGAAGCTAAAGAGAGAACAAAGAGGACACTCTCCGTCTAAGGGTCAGCTTGCAATGGCATCATGGACTGTATTTATAACTACCATACCGCAAAACTGTGTAACATTTGATGAAATTCTTGAAATTTATGGATTAAGGTGGCGTATTGAAATCGTGTTCAAGGCTTGGGAAAGTCATATGAATTTCAGCACCTTAAATAATGTTCCTGCTCCAAAATTACTAATCCTTATAAATGCAAGAATAATAATGATAACCCTATTAAATAATTGTGTGTTTAACAGAGCAATCTTAAGAGTAAAAACCTATTATCACAAGACTCTTAGTATGATTAAATTTACCAAAGTTATGACAACCCAAATACCTAGGATTGTCGAAATCATGAAGGTTCTTGATTCTACTACGGGTACATCCTGCTATAGAGTATCTTTCTAACTTTTGTACTTATGACCAACGAAAGCGTCTGAACTATGAAGACATTAAAGAAAAAACACTATATAAAACCTTAGCTTGACGCGTATGCCCAGCGGGGCGACATCTTTGTAGCCACGGGTGTAAACCCGTGGGAATAAAATACGAGCATAGCTCGCTCCTGCTCACGGCAGTGTCTGTTATTCGATGTTGGACGTTCATTAATAATGAAGAAAAGATTTTTTTTTGCACAGAGCACAGAGAAAGAATGGCCTAACGCCAGCCTCTATTAGGCTTCGCCATTAGTGACCGCCCTATGCTAAAGTATTGTCCAAAATTTATTAAGAGACAAAAATATTCCCAATCTTATTCCACGGAATGATTTTAGTACCATTACGTTGGGTTCGGTCTTCTCCACAATAAATAATAGACTTTGAATTCAACTCAACGTTGTTATCTAACACCCTTAAACCTTTAAAGAAGTCACTTGAAATTGTTTGTGCTGACTTAACCTCCCAAGCAGATAGTTTAGGACCATCTTCCACCAACAAATCAACTTCAACACCATTGCTATCTCTATAAAACCATAGACGTCCGCTAACTCCCGTATGAGCGTACTGTTTTATAGCCTCGCTCACAACAAACGTTTCAAAAAGAGCTCCTCGCAAGGGGTGACCAATCAGATGTTCAGGCCTTTGTATGCCCAAAAGGAAACAAGCTAAGCCTGTATCAATAAAATAAAGTTTCGGAGTTTTAACGAGACGCTTACCTATATTTGCATGCCATGGTTGAAGCAGTTTAATAATTCCACTTTCCTGAAGAACGGACAACCAGCTCTTTACAGTATTATGAGTGACACCACACTCACTACCAAGAGACTGCATATTTAATAGTTGTCCAGTACGTCCAGCACACAACTGAAGAAAAATTTCAAACCTATGTAAATCGGTCACAGATAAAATTTGTCGGACATCCCGTTCAACATATGTAGCAATATAAAATGAGAGAGCTTCTGTTGGATTCAAATGCTTATCATGAATTCGAGGATAAAATCCGGTATAAAGCATTTCATTCACCGAGACAGGAACTCGCTTCTGATAAAGCTCACCATATGAAAACGGATATAACTTGGCAATTGCCGTGCGACCTGCAAGAGATTGTACAACAGGCTCCATCATCTCAAACTGTCTGGAACCTGTTAAAACAAAAATCCCAGTCTGTGTTGAAGCATCTACAAATGTCTGAATATATGAAAGCAGTTCAGGTACATGCTGTATTTCATCCAAAATAGCACCATCAGGAAATTCACTCAAGAAACCTCGCGGATCAGTTTTTGCATAACTGCGCTGATCTAAATCTTCTAACGATACATACGGTTTTTCAGAAAACGCTGCTCTACAAAGAGTTGTTTTTCCTGATTGACGTGGTCCTGTCACGGTAATAACAGGATACTGATTTGCCCACTCTAATATTTTCTTTTCTAATTGTCTTTTAATCATCATGAGAGTATATTGGCATTTTTTATGTAAATTGTCAATCACATTTACAAATTACATAAAATATTCTTGATTTTACGGTTGACAAAACCATCACAACAACAACAAAATATCCCTACTATCAAGCCAAGTTTTATTCTTTTATTCATATATATTCTTCTTTAACTATATTAATTTATTCGTAGCATGGTTGGAAATCCAATATTTGATTTGAGTCATTATTATTAAAACACCTCTCAAAACCACATACTTAGAGATAAACATCACACATTTCAAACTTTAACCAAATTAATCTGGCGTTTTCAGGTAGGCTACAATACTTAAAAATTTTTTGCCACTATTTTCATTTAGTTATATCAACGTTACATTGACGGTTCATCTGGAGCCACAATCGGCGCAGCTTCCGACGATCCCTGCCCAATGTCTAGTTCGGCTTGCTCTTCTTTCTCATCTTTGGCAACGGTTATCCCAACAAAACAGTGATTCAAGGCAAGTATATCTTGGATATGTTCCACAAGACGATATGGCGTATCCCCATCAACAACCATGCTGAACGTTATAATATCGAAAGCACGCTGGCTATCACTATCCACCAAAGTCAAGTATGCGCGTTGGCGGGCAAGGGAAATCAGTTCCTCTTCCGCAATCTCTTTCCCATCAAGAAGAATCACGCCACTCGATTTAAGTCTTAGCTGTTGCTGTTGAATTTGTTTGAACAACGCATCACTAGGTATTGGTTTATCTTCGCGTTTAATATATTCATTCCACCAGGTGTCGGCGTACTGCGTCTGCGCTGAAGACTTTCTGAGAGGTGACAATGGACTCCCAGCACGACCACCAGCATTTATTACTACAAAGCTAATTCTGCGAACCTCAGCGTATGGCGTCTCGCCATCTGGCTGAATCATGATAATATTATACTGCGATGATTCACTAGACTGTCGATCTTGTTCAAGACGATTCTCGACCAGTAGAACCAAGTCGTCTTCGGAGATACGCTGTGATTCATAAAACAGTTTTCCGTCTCTTGTGATTGTAACAGGCCTATCATCGCCAGCCTCTACGATCACCTTACGCCCACATCCGAATAAAGCCACCAGAAGAACGACGGTGACAATAATATATTTTGCGTATTTCATGTTACTTTCCAACAATTATTATACCTGTTCGCAAATAATTTTAGTATTTGTTAATAATATCAAAGGCAAAACCTTCACCTTTGATTGGTGAATTTACTGAAATCACACTCAGTAATTAGATGTAACATAATTAATTACTACAGCATTTGCAACAACTCTTTTGTTTGTGCTATATATTTGTCGTTTTGTACATTTTTTTTTTAGAATTAAGAGAAAATGTTTTATCCGCAGATGATGCAGATCTACGCAGATTATTAAAATAAAAAAAGAAAAGAAGTTTTCTCGCAAAGGGCGCAAAGCACGCAAAGAAGAGAAGAATTTTGGTCACCGAATGGCCATTCGTTGCACTTTCCGCAGAGCGGGACTAGTAAACTAGCTGTCGCGAGCTTCAGCCTCACTTTCCTTCTGGCGTGTGTATAAAGCAACGAAAAGTAGTGAAGTGGCAATATCTTACGCATTCTAGCATTAAACAGGAAGCCCTATTTATACAGAAACAGGAATCAAAGAAAATACATGTGAAAGCTGACTAGCTCTTTTCAGATCATTATTTCTGAGAGCCTCGCGGACGTCATCTAGTTTGTACGCATCGTCCAGTGAAAGATATGGAGACCAACCTGTATCTGAATCGATCAACTGAACTTCGACTTCAGCCACATAATTACCTTCATGAATAAGTTTTGAGTGTAGTCTAGTCGTCATTTTATTCTTCTCCTAAAGTCTTCTGACCATCTTAATGGATCAGGTCTGTAAGCGGTTATCAGCACTGCAGGTGATGCCTTACCTTTTGGGATGCCCCATACTGTGTGAATAGGCTTTCTTCTGCCATCATATTGGAACAGTAATACGCAAGGTCCTTTAAAATAATCTGGGTAATCTTCCAGCAATTCAGCTTGTGGGAGCGAATGCACGATCTCACGAACCAGAATATTGTCTGCTGCAAGCT
>Ga0209414_1000991_pt1 | contig 13618 bp, 7 predicted proteins | sample LakVidmifraction_4_FD_181154 | JGI IMG/M metagenome (GOLD analysis project Ga0209414, IMG submission 181154) | Hypersaline microbial communities from Lake Vida, Antarctica - Brine Hole Two &gt;0.2 micron (SPAdes) (version 2) | ecosystem: Environmental > Aquatic > Non-marine Saline and Alkaline >... | reverse complement strand
GCCCACGACGCCGAAAACGACCGGCCACCAAAGGCTGTGAAGGGTACAAGCCGACTCGCTGACCGACACTACCCTCGACGGCGTTTAACAAGACTTCCCGACAGACTGTGCCAGCCACCGGTCGAATGGCGCTCGCCCTGAATAGTGCTGAAACCGCTTTGCCACGCCCAGACACACTCTTTGGAGCCGGTTACCGGGTTAGAATCTGGCTTTAACAGCCTGTCGCTTCAACAACAGGCTGCCTCACGGCTCATTATCTACGCTGGCTCAGCAGGCCATGCTAGACTTTTGGGGCTTAAGTTGATGACATTGGGTGTTAGGGCCGGTTGGTTTGCGGGAGAAAGTGGAGCAGAAGGTCAGGGCGATGAACAAAATTTACTAATCTTTTATCCAGTGGTGCACGCTGGGGTGCAGCAGCGGTGTTACAAGTACTGCATGTTCGTTAATGATGGAAAAGAGGTGACCATGGATGATTTTTCCCCCAGTGATCTAAAGACCATACTGCATTCAAAACGTGCCAACATTTATTACTTGGAGCATTGCCGGGTTCTGGTCAATGGCGGTCGAGTGGAGTTCGTCACGGATGAGGGTAAACGGTCCCTTTACTGGAATATTCCCATTGCGAACACCACGACAGTAATGCTCGGAACGGGTACGTCCATTACACAAGCTGCCATGCGGGAACTGGCAAAAGCGGGCGTCCTGGTTGGATTTTGTGGTGGTGGCGGTACGCCGCTATTCAGCGCAAACGAAGTTGATATTGAGGTGGCCTGGTTCACACCGCAAAGCGAATACCGGCCGACAGAATACCTTCAGGCTTGGGTGGGCTTTTGGTTTGATGACGATAAGCGTCTTGAGGCCGCCAAACGCATTCAATTGGCACGTCTTGGGCTACTTGAAAAGCTTTGGCTGAATAACCGGCAACTCAGGGAGAGCGGCTTCGACATATCCCCCGATAGACTGCTGGGTCTTGTTGAGAATAGCCGCGACAAAATCGGCTCCTCACCAGACGTCACTCACTTGCTGACGGAAGAGGCCAGACTGACCAAGCAACTGTTCAAACTTGCCGTACAAGCAATGAATTACGGTGATTTTACCCGCTCTAAGCGTGGCGCAGGTGTAGATCCAGCAAACCGATTTCTTGATCATGGCAACTACCTGGCGTATGGACTCGGAGCGACAGCGACCTGGGTATTGGGGTTGCCCCACGGCCTGGCGGTTCTTCATGGTAAAACCCGTCGTGGCGGCCTGGTATTCGATGCCGCAGATTTGGTCAAGGATGCGGTGATTTTACCGCAAGCGTTCATTTCAGCTGCTCGGGGAGACGAAGAGCAGGAATTCCGGCGTAACTGCATTGAAGCGCTCACCCGTTCAGAAGCGCTGGACTTCATGATCGATACCTTAAAAGACATCGCCTTTTCAGTTGGAAATTCCGCGTCATGAATGTGTTGTTGGTTTCCCAGTGCAGTAAAAACGCGTTGAAAGAGACGCGCCGGGTACTGGACCAGTTTGCAGAGCGTCGCGGTGACCGCACCTGGCAAACGCCTATCACGATGGAGGGGCTGATAACTCTTAGAAAACTTCTGAAGAAGACGGCCAGAAAAAATACCGCCGTCGCCTGTCACTGGATACGAGGCAAAGATCACAGCGAGCTTATATGGGTTGTGGGTGACGCCGGACGGTTCAACGCCGAGGGTGCGGTGCCGACCAATACCACCAGCCGCGACGTACTGCGCGTTGGCGATGAAAACCAGTGGCACACGGCAGAATCCATTTCGATACTGTCCGGTATTGCCGGACTGTTCCATGACTTTGGTAAAGCCAACACACTGTTCCAAAAGAAACTCAAGCCGACTTACACAGGAAAGGGCAGTGAGCCTATTCGTCATGAGTGGGTGAGCCTGCGTCTGTTTCAGGCATTTATTGGCGAGTTGGATGACAAGAGCTGGCTCGATCGCCTTCAACAGGCATCACCGGATATGGAGCGAGAGCTTTTCGACCGGCTGATTCGGGACAAACAGGGCTCTTTCAAAAACCCGTTTAAAGCACTGGCCGAACGCCCGCTGGCCTCAATGGTTGCCTGGCTTATCGTCACCCACCATCGTCTGCCGGAGTTCCCCCGGCAGGAAAGAGAACACGGGGAAGAGCCGCGATCCGACAGTATTGATCGTTGGATGACCGGTAAGAAATTTAACGCAAGCTGGAACTCACCCCAGGCGCTCTACACTGACTGGACCGCGAAAGACTGGGATGACGTATGGAGTTTCCCTCAAGGTACACCGCTAACCAGCCAAACCTGGTGCCGTAAGGCCCAGAGCATCGCCAAGCGAGCATTGGCACACACGCAACTGATGGAACATGATTGGCTGCAGGATCGGTTCACCAGTCACCTGGCACGATTGGTTCTGATGCTGGCGGACCATTGTTATTCGGCATCGGAGCCTACCCCCAAATGGCAGGACAAGCAGTACAAGGCTAACGCCAACACAGATCGGGAAACCCGGCAGCCCAAGCAAAGGCTCGATGAGCACAATATCGGGGTTGGGCACAATGCAGTATTGATGGCCAAACGTCTGCCCGGCCTTCGCAAAAACTTACCGGCCATTACCCGCCTTAAAGCATTGAAAAAGCGTGTCACGGTTTCCCGCTTCCGCTGGCAGGATAAAGCCTATGACCTTGCCAAGAACGTGTCGCAACGATCTGAGCAGAATGGTTTCTTTGGCGTCAACATGGCGTCAACCGGCTGTGGCAAAACCTTCGCCAATGCCCGCATTATGTACGGCCTTGCCAACGAACGGTTGGGCTGTCGCTTCAATGTCGCTTTGGGGTTGCGCACGCTAACACTCCAAACCGGCGATGCGTTTAGCGACAAGTTGCATCTGGACTCTGAAGACCTGGCCGTGTTGGTCGGATCGCAGGCGGTGCGCCAACTGCACGAACAACGAAAACAGGACGCGATGGAGGCGGAAGGTCGCCACGCTCGGTCGGGCAGTGAGTCGGCGGAAGACCTTCTTGGCCAGGAGCAACATCTGCGGTATGAGGGCAGCCTTGACGACGGCCAGCTAAGTGAATGGCTGAAACGAGATCCCAGACTGCACCAACTGGTCAGTGCGCCAGTGTTAGTCAGTACTATCGATTATTTGATGCCTGCAACAGAAGGTGCCCGAGGGGGTAAACAGATCGCACCGATGTTGCGCCTGCTCACCTCGGATTTGGTGTTGGACGAGCCGGACGATTTTGGTCTCAAAGACCTGCCAGCCTTATGCCGTCTGGTGAACTGGGCCGGTATGCTTGGTTCACGTGTACTGTTATCGTCAGCGACGCTGCCACCGGCACTGGTGGAGGCTTTGTTTGCGGCCTACACGGCGGGACGCGAGGTCTATAACCGTGCATGTGGTACACCGGGAACCAATGAGCCAACTGTCTGTGCCTGGTTTGACGAGTTTGGTGTTAAGCAGTCCGGTTATGGGGTAGCTGAGTCCTTTAAAATCGCCCACGAGGCCTTTGTTGACCAGCGCATCCAAAAGCTGGCGAAGGCGAACCAGCGTCTGCGCTTTGCCCAGCTGTTATCCGTTAATCCGGCCAGCCTCGAGGTTGACGAGGTATGCGCAGCCGTTGCACAGGCATTGCACCGCAGCATTTTCGAGCTTCACGATGCGCACCACTCACAGGATCAAATAAGCGGTAAGTCCGCCTCCTTTGGCCTGATCCGCATGGCCAATATCAATCCGCTGGTGGCGGTGGCTAAAGCCTTACTGGCTATGCCTGTCCCTAATAATGTTCGGCTGCATTTCTGTGTTTACCATAGCCAATACCCCTTGCTCATGCGGTCTCGCATAGAGGCGGTGCTGGATGCCGTGTTGGATCGGAATGACGAGCAGGCAGTCTGGCGGCATCCTGTCATAGAAAAGGCGTTATCCCGCTATCCAGAAGCTCATCATGTCTTTGTGGTTTTGGGCAGCCCGGTCACCGAAGTGGGCCGGGATCATGATTATGACTGGGCCATTGCAGAGCCAAGCTCCATGCGCTCGTTGATTCAGTTAGCGGGGCGTATCCAGCGCCACCGATGCCACACGCCCGAGCAACCGAATCTATTAATCCTCAATAAAAACATTCGTGCTCTTAAGGGCGCTTCAATCGCCTATGAGCGACCGGGATTTGAATCGAAAAATTTTTACCTGTCCAGCTGGGATCTCGCAGAAATTCTTCAAAAAGCTGAATATCAGTACGTCAGTGCAGTGCCCCGGATACAGGAAAATGAAGATCTAAAACCGCACCATAGTCTGGTTGATCTGGAACACACTCATTTGCGTGCTCAGTTGTTCGGGCATCCTGACCTGCCTATCCATGCATCGCTGTGGTGGCGGCACAATCCAAGTTGGTGCGGTGAGTTACAGTGCAAAACCCCGTTTCGGCAATCCGGCCCTGAAGAAATCTTTGTGCTCTACCAGGAGGATGAAACGGAAGCGCCTGAGTTTTGTCAGATATTGCCTGATAAGGATCCATTGCCGCAATCAGAGAGGTTTGAATCAGCCAGGTTGGACGTAGGCGAGCGGGTGAGCGCATGGATCGATACGGACCCCAAACACTTGATCGCGGAAATGGCTGAGAAAGTTGATATGGAGGTTGGGGACTGTTCCCGAAAGTATACGGAATTACGTCTTCGTGAGGCGGAAGTTTGGCAGTACAACTCGTTGTTGGGTGTATTTGGCGAGCCCTAGGGCTCGCCATGGCTGCCCTTCGGCAGTATAGGCGTAAATGACAACGTCATATTTCTGAGCTGCTTTTCGGCAGTTAATAGCAACACAGGCACAAGATAAAAATCTTGATGCGATTGCGATAATCCAAACCTGTGCTTTAATGATTTAAAGTCAATAAATTTAAAATTACAACTTCACAGGTGCAAAATATCTAATTTTGGTTCCGTATGGAGATGGAGAATAAACGTGAATGAGCCCGAAAAGTCGCTGGCCAATAAGGTGTTAGCGTTTATAGCGGAGCGGTTGGCCACAAAGTTAGAGGCCTTTGATAAAGCTTCTGAAAAGAAGCGCAATGACACGCTGGCAGGTCAACTCAACGAGGTGGAAGATGCCCTGAGGCGTGACCGAGCAACGCTGATCGGTCAGTACCGGCCTGAGAGCTGGCTGACGGATGCCGCCAGACGGGCTGGGCAGATCAACATGGTCACTCATGCGCCTAAATACACGCACTCGGATACTCGAAGCGCTGGCGTCTTGCTCCGACAGGAGGATAAAGACAAATTCACCCAAAACGAGTGCTACGTCGACTCACTGGCACTCGCGGATCTGAGAGTGGATGTTGTCGGCAATGCAGCCGCTCTGGATGTTGCCCGACTGCTACAACTTGAATGGAAAGGTAAAGCGCTACTTGATGAAATCGCTGCCGGTGAAAGCCCTGCGTTAAACGCGCTGGCAGCGAACGATGAACAAGCATCAGCATGGGTACAAGGCTTTCAAGCGGCCTTGAAAGACAAGGCCCTCGCCTCCGGGCAGCTCGCCAAACAACTCTACTTTCCAACGTCGGACAGCTATCACCTGATTAGCCCACTATACGCCTCGTCGTTGAGCCAGAATCTATACGAAAGGCTGACGGCGAGTTTTTACTCCGAAAACACTAAGTCGATACGACAAGCTCGCAAAGCCGGGAAGTATCACCCTGATGATTTGGTGGTCTATCTAAACGTGGCCATGCAGAGCTTTGGTGGGACTAAGCCGCAAAATATTTCCCAATTGAATACAAAACGCTACGGTCGCGGATTTTTACTATCGTCCCAGCCGCCCAAATGGGACCCAAAAGCCGTGGTGCCAAAAGGCGGTAAAAATGCCTTTTGGCGCGAGTATGACCGTCGTGCCTGGAAAACGGCGAAGTTTCTTCAACGCCATCTAGAAAGTACGTTCAAACGCACTAGCACCAGAGAACTCCGTGATCGTAGGGCAGGGTTGATCGATGAGCTAGTCGATACCTTATTTATTTATGCGGCAGAAATTCAGCGTCAAGTTAAACAGCGTGGCTGGAGTACAGAGTCTGAGCTGAGCTCGGCTGAGAAACTCTGGCTGGATCCGCAGCGCGGTGAACTGGATGACGCGTTCAAAGCCGAGCGTGAAAAAAACGAGTGGCAGGGCGAAATTGCGCGTCAGTTTGCGGCTTGGCTAAATCAGAAGATCAACTTCAAATCTGATGTTCTTCATACCAGCGATGCGGAGTTTCGAGAGTGGCAAAAGCTTCTTGAGAAAAAACTGCTGCTGCTCAAAGACGATCTGGAGGTTGCCGTATGACGTCGCTTCTTATTTTAAAGCGAATGCAGGTACAGAATGCGAACGCCATTGCCGGCTTGACCTGGGGTTTTCCGGGAATATCCAACTTTCTGGGTTTTACCCACGCGCTCTCCCGGTTTGTCACCCAAAAACAGGGGGTCAGCTTGGGTGGCTGTGCAGTTATCTGTCACCACCACCAAGTGCAGGCTTACCAACCTGCCGGTTATGGTGAGTATGTATTTGCGTTGACTCGTAACCCACTCACAAAAGAAGGCAGCACGGCACCGTTCAATGAAGAAGGGCGGATGTACATGGAGGTCAGCCTGGTCATCGAGTGCAACTTTTCACTTGAAGACATTGATTTTGATACGGGCAGCGACGCTGAAGATAAAGCGCTTCTGATTCAACAGATCACCCAAAAAGCACTTACCCAGCGAGTGGCCGGCGGCATGATTCAGCACATAGAGGGTGTAGCGTTGGTGGCGCTACCCGAAGTGACTGAAGAAAGGGACAAGGCTTTCCGAAAAGCGATGTTGAGTCTGCTACCGGGCTTCATGTTGGTCGATCGCTCGGAACTTCTGGCAGATCATTTTGCCGCGCTAAAGCAGCAACGGCCCGAGGTGGAGTTGATAGACGCCTGGCTGGATTTTGCCGCCATAAAATACCGCGCCCATACCGCAGCTGAAGCGAAAGAGGGTGAGACGCCAGACGAAGGCACGCCCGCAGACTGGTCACGTGTCGAAAAACCGGCCGGAGGCTGGTTGGTCCCTATCACCACCGGCTACAAAGCCATATCGCCACTTTACGAGCCGGGGGAGGTAGCCAATACCCGCGACGCCAGCGTTCCCTTCCGGTTTGTTGAGTCTGTTTACAGCGTTGGGCAGTGGATCAGTCCACATCGCCTTCGCGACATCAATAGTATTTTCTGGCGTTATCACCAAGAGAATGACTGGTACCTGTGCAAGAACAGCTATCAACCTGAACCCGTTTAATACGCAAAAACAACAGAAAGGAAACCACCATGGCAAAGTTAGAAACTGCATCAGTACTGGCGTTTGAACGCAAGCTGGCCAATTCAGACGCCCTGATGTTCTCCGGGCAGTGGGACCAGCGTAATGAAAGTGGGCGGTGGCAGCCCATTTCCCTCCAGCAGAAAGATGTGCGGGGCACTATATCCAACCGTATGAAAGCGGCGGTTGCGAATGACCCAGCCAAACTGGACGCTGAGATTGAGAAGCCCAATTTGCAGCGAGTGGACGTGGCCGCACTGCCGTTTGACGCGGATACGCTGAAGGTGAGTTTTACCTTGAGAGTGCTGGGGGATCTGGCCAGCCCGTCGGCCTGCAATAGTCCCAGCTATCAGGTGGCGTTGACTGAAAAGGTACAAGGTTATATCCAAACAAATTCTTTCACCGAGTTGGCAAAACGTTATGCGGAAAACCTCGCCAATGGCCGTTTTCTGTGGCGTAACCGAGTGGGAGCGGAGGCCGTTGAAGTTCATGTAAACCACGAAGCCAGCCGCTGGGTGTTTAATAGCTATGACTTTAGTCTGCGTCGATTTTCATCACCGGAAAGTGATCTCCAGGCCTTGAGTAACGTTATTGAGCAAGGATTGGCAGGGGAGAACTTCGCCTTTGTCACTGTGGATGCCTTTGTAAAACTGGGGCAAGGCCAGGAAGTGTTCCCTTCCCAGGAACTGATTTTGGATAAAGGCAAAAGCGACAAGAGCAAAGTGCTTTACCACGTAAACAGCGTTGCTGCGATTCACTCCCAGAAAATTGGTAATGCTTTACGGACAATTGACACCTGGTATCCCGATGCCGATGAAGTGGGACCGATTGCCGTTGAACCCTACGGCTCTGTTACCAATAGGGGCACGGCCTATCGGCAACCCAAGGCAAAAATGGATTTTTACAACTTGCTGGATAACTGGATTACGAAAGACCAAGCGCCAGAAATTGAACAGCAGCATTATGTGATTGCGACGCTCATCCGTGGCGGGGTCTTTGGTAAGGCGGATTAGGAGAGGGAGTATGAACTACTACATTGATATCAGAGTGCTGCCTGATCCTGAATTTGGCCCCACAACACTGATGAATGCGGTCTACGCCAAGTTGCATCGGGCATTGGTAGCTGTAACCCGAAATGACGTTGGCATCAGCTTTCCGGAGGCCGGCAAAACGCCAGGCTCATTGCTCAGATTACATTCCGGGAAAGAGGGTCTAGCGCAATTAATGGAGCAAAACTGGCTTAAGGGCCTGCGTGACTACACCGAGGTTTCCGACTTAAACCCGGTGCCGGCCCAAACGGCCGGTTATGTCAGGGTAAATCGAGTTCAACCGAAAGACTCAGCGGCTCGATTAAGGCGGGCGGTAAAACGAAAGTCGCTAACTGAAGGCGATGCAGAGAACTTACTGGCTAATCGTGCGCTATTGAATCGGCCTTATTTTCGACTTCAAAGCCAGTCAACCGGCCAACATTTCCCGTTGTTTATAGAGCAGGGGACACCACGGAATGAGTCAGTTGACGGGACGTTTAACGCCTATGGTTTGAGTCAGCAAGGAACCGTACCCTGGTTTTAACCCTTTTTAAATGAAGCTGCATAAAAGATACTGATATCAGCTAGTTGGTCAGCTACTCAAAAAAAGGGTTTGCTGACCTTTTTTCGTTATTGCTCTTTAAAAATTAGTGAGTTATTGGTTATGATCTCTACTTCACTGCCGAGTAGGCAGCTCAGAAAAACGCAACGGAAAGGAGAAAGCAAATGAGCGACTTCACTGCCGAGTAGGCAGCTCAGAAAAGAAAGTACGCACATCGGGCACGGCTCATTTTCTTCACTGCCGAGTAGGCAGCTCAGAAAAGGAGCGCTCTCATCTCGCAGGGCGTAGGCACCTTCACTGCCGAGTAGGCAGCTCAGAAATGTAACACCTCCGAGAATGACCCCGGCCGAACCTTCACTGCCGAGTAGGCAGCTCAGAAAAACACAAAACCATCAAATTTCTCGGAAACCGTCTTCACTGCCGAGTAGGCAGCTCAGAAAGATGAAAATGGCCTACTTCAAGCCGATGATATCTTCACTGCCGAGTAGGCAGCTCAGAAAAAATGCTCCAGCCGTAAATCAAGGTTTGTTGCCTTCACTGCCGAGTAGGCAGCTCAGAAAAACAAGTCCAACACCGGAATTGCCAGCCGATCCTTCACTGCCGAGTAGGCAGCTCAGAAACGGCTAGATCGCCTGCATCGGAAGCGTCCTGTCTTCACTGCCGAGTAGGCAGCTCAGAAAATGTTCACGTCACCGCCAAGCATGCGGCTGTTCCTTCACTGCCGAGTAGGCAGCTCAGAAATTGTCAATAACCAATTTAACAAGAGGCTTAACCTTCACTGCCGAGTAGGCAGCTCAGAAATAACAGATGACATCACGGCATACGATCCACCCCTTCACTGCCGAGTAGGCAGCTCAGAAAATAGCCCCATTCGTCACCGGAAGAATGTGTAACTTCACTGCCGAGTAGGCAGCTCAGAAAACCAAGTTCCGGCTTACCTCAGCAATCCAATCCTTCACTGCCGAGTAGGCAGCTCAGAAATCCAAAAGTACAATGATGTAGTTGAAAGGGTGCTTCACTGCCGAGTAGGCAGCTCAGAAAAAACGCACCGCTTGGCATTTACTCGGCAGGGCCTTCACTGCCGAGTAGGCAGCTCAGAAATACAACACAATGAAGGCAATCACAGAGCATCTCTTCACTGCCGAGTAGGCAGCTCAGAAAATCCATGTTGAATCGTTTTTCTTCACTGGCTACTTCACTGCCGAGTAGGCAGCTCAGAAATTGATGGATAAGGATTTTTCAGAATTTCGCAGCTTCACTGCCGAGTAGGCAGCTCAGAAATGATCGATTTATGGCGGGAGACTCGTGGCGTTCTTCACTGCCGAGTAGGCAGCTCAGAAATGAAATAGAATTACCTTGGCAGCATAAACGTGCTTCACTGCCGAGTAGGCAGCTCAGAAAATCGAGCAATCTATCCGTGGGTTATGCGTGGTCTTCACTGCCGAGTAGGCAGCTCAGAAAAAGGGGACCTCGCTGGGCTTGCACTTGTAGCGCCTTCACTGCCGAGTAGGCAGCTCAGAAACATAGCGCCGGGAAGGTCTGAGGCGTGAACCGCTTCACTGCCGAGTAGGCAGCTCAGAAAATGATAAAATTCGTAGTCCAAATCGTAGGGTCCTTCACTGCCGAGTAGGCAGCTCAGAAATAAACCTGCCCGGATAATAAAGACCGATTTGGCTTCACTGCCGAGTAGGCAGCTCAGAAAAATCAGAGCATAGGCCGCAAGCAAGGCCGTGCCTTCACTGCCGAGTAGGCAGCTCAGAAAACTGGCGCTGGCACGTTTTCTATCGATGAGACCTTCACTGCCGAGTAGGCAGCTCAGAAACGAGATATCGGCAGGCGTAGGGCCTTCTAATTCTTCACTGCCGAGTAGGCAGCTCAGAAAGTATCAAGAGGCGCGTTGCGCTGTGTAAATTCCTTCACTGCCGAGTAGGCAGCTCAGAAATGGCGGATCTGGGTTAGGGTTGGGGTTTTCATCTTCACTGCCGAGTAGGCAGCTCAGAAACGTATATTCAAAACCCACTGTGCAGACCTTCACTTCACTGCCGAGTAGGCAGCTCAGAAATTAGCGGATCGTCGGCCTGCCGGAGGCTGGCTCTTCACTGCCGAGTAGGCAGCTCAGAAAGTGATTATCTCTCTTACGGTTGCATTCATTGCCTTCACTGCCGAGTAGGCAGCTCAGAAATCCTTGTGAAGCGCCTAATTATATTGATCTAATCTTCACTGCCGAGTAGGCAGCTCAGAAAAGGGTTTATACCACTTATTGTGGGCCTGATAACTTCACTGCCGAGTAGGCAGCTCAGAAAATGCCAAGGGTCTGGACATATGGCCCAAACTCCTTCACTGCCGAGTAGGCAGCTCAGAAACACTCGCGGAACTCTTCTGCGCTGAAGTGCTGCTTCACTGCCGAGTAGGCAGCTCAGAAAATCGTGCTGATCGAAGTCAATATTGATTCCGTCTTCACTGCCGAGTAGGCAGCTCAGAAAATTGTCAGCGGTCTCCAGTTACGCTGAAGCCATCTTCACTGCCGAGTAGGCAGCTCAGAAAATGACACCACCGTCGGGTTTCTGCACAAGTACCTTCACTGCCGAGTAGGCAGCTCAGAAATTCCGGTTAACCAGCTGCCTCCAGTTGTCCGGCTTCACTGCCGAGTAGGCAGCTCAGAAATCCACTTTATGAGCCCCAGCGCTGGCAGGCCCCTTCACTGCCGAGTAGGCAGCTCAGAAAAAGCTCAACCCATGCCGCACCATTTTCCATGCCTTCACTGCCGAGTAGGCAGCTCAGAAACATCAGGAACAGGCATAGACATGCAATCGACACTTCACTGCCGAGTAGGCAGCTCAGAAATATGCGACGCCGCTTCAACTTGTTGAAAGCACCTTCACTGCCGAGTAGGCAGCTCAGAAACAATCGAAACCGGAGAACATCGAGCATGGTGACTTCACTGCCGAGTAGGCAGCTCAGAAAAAAATGGAGGCGCACTCTTTGCACTTTATCTCCTTCACTGCCGAGTAGGCAGCTCAGAAATATTGGCGTACTGATGTATCTTGACAAGCACCCTTCACTGCCGAGTAGGCAGCTCAGAAATCGGCGCCCTCAATGTCCTTCGCAAGCTCTGCCTTCACTGCCGAGTAGGCAGCTCAGAAAGTCATCACCCCGGAACTCATAGCCATCAATATCTTCACTGCCGAGTAGGCAGCTCAGAAAAATCTACGGTACAGGATAGTACCTGCAGGTTTTCTTCACTGCCGAGTAGGCAGCTCAGAAAATTGAGTTAGCAGAGCCTGGGGCTTTCGTGTACTTCACTGCCGAGTAGGCAGCTCAGAAAAGTGCGTTTCCGTCAGCCTCACCTATGCCGCCCTTCACTGCCGAGTAGGCAGCTCAGAAACTACAGGAAGGCCGGAAGGTTGCAACAAATCTCTTCACTGCCGAGTAGGCAGCTCAGAAAAAAAACTCTGTACGGACCACTTCACCGTCTACCTTCACTGCCGAGTAGGCAGCTCAGAAATATAAAGGGATGACCCCGCAAACGATGGGCGACTTCACTGCCGAGTAGGCAGCTCAGAAAGGATGATATACATCAGTGGGCTGGCTCAATGCCTTCACTGCCGAGTAGGCAGCTCAGAAAATCAACTCGTTTGGCCTTACACCAAAGTGAAACTTCACTGCCGAGTAGGCAGCTCAGAAAATTGCGTTATACCGAGCACGACACTCTTTCGACTTCACTGCCGAGTAGGCAGCTCAGAAAATAGAAGAGCAACGTAAACAGGAAGACGCACTCTTCACTGCCGAGTAGGCAGCTCAGAAAGAGGAAGGCTCATTGCACTCCACTCATGATGCCTTCACTGCCGAGTAGGCAGCTCAGAAAACCAAGACCGGCGTGGATATTACCGGTCTGAGCTTCACTGCCGAGTAGGCAGCTCAGAAAAACTCCCAGTCTTGATTCTCATTCTGAAACTCCTTCACTGCCGAGTAGGCAGCTCAGAAAACACCGAAAGACGACGGAATCGTGCGCAAGATCTTCACTGCCGAGTAGGCAGCTCAGAAATCATTAAAAGACATTCAAGACAACGGAGTAAACTTCACTGCCGAGTAGGCAGCTCAGAAAACGCCAGTGCCGGCAATGGTGAACGAGTCTCCCTTCACTGCCGAGTAGGCAGCTCAGAAACACGAGCTGGCGAACCTTGCCATGGCACGGGCCTTCACTGCCGAGTAGGCAGCTCAGAAACTGATCTCAAAGTCGCGCCATGCACTAACTGTCCTTCACTGCCGAGTAGGCAGCTCAGAAATCAACGGTGACTTGGCCGCGGGAGTTTGGCCCCTTCACTGCCGAGTAGGCAGCTCAGAAACGCAGCACAAGCGAAGACAAACTAGCCCACGCCTTCACTGCCGAGTAGGCAGCTCAGAAATCTAGCTGATAGTCCTTAAAGTATTGATCTAGCTTCACTGCCGAGTAGGCAGCTCAGAAAAGAATCATAACCGGAAAGCGGTGGCACGGATCCTTCACTGCCGCCACTGCCGCCACTGATGGCGGCTATGCCAGTCGGTCGAATCTGGCGGCTGCCAAAGCACTAGGGGTCAAAGACGTGGCCTTCCACAAGAAGAAGGGTCTTGAAGTCCGTGAGATGGTGAAAAGCGCCTGGGTGTATCGCAAGCTCAGGAACTTCCGTGCCGGCATCGAGGGCAACATCTCCTGTCTGAAGCGTGCCTATGGTCTGTCCCGTTGCACCTGGAAAGGACTTGAGC
>Ga0209414_1000990_pt1 | contig 13619 bp, 4 predicted proteins | sample LakVidmifraction_4_FD_181154 | JGI IMG/M metagenome (GOLD analysis project Ga0209414, IMG submission 181154) | Hypersaline microbial communities from Lake Vida, Antarctica - Brine Hole Two &gt;0.2 micron (SPAdes) (version 2) | ecosystem: Environmental > Aquatic > Non-marine Saline and Alkaline >... | reverse complement strand
TGGTTTCGGGTCTCATATATTCAGTGTTCCTTATTCAAACAATTTATTTGCAAAACGTTCCGCTACCGGATTCGTCGCGGTGCGGCCAGAGAACTTGACATTGCAGATCCGCCACAAGCCCCGACCCTCGTTTTTTTCGGCCGCAGCGAAGGTGGGTTTCCAGATCGCGTTACCCAAGCCGCCGGAGCCTTTGCCGCTGACGAGAATCGAAGTCCAGCCCTCTGCACTAAACGTACGTTCCAGGAGTGGTGTCACATATCCGACGGCGGCATCGAACCAGAATTTGAAGTCGTCCGGTGCGAACTCCGCAACCATCGAGTGCCCAGTAGCGCGGCTGACGAACTGCACCGGTCCCATGGTGCAGTCCGTGCATTCAATCGTGTCACCGGCGATCTGATGCTCACCGGCGGGTAGCTCGAGAAACGTCACCGTCGCACCTTCGCACACGGCAGTTTGAAGCGCCGTCTGATGGCGAGCAAAAAGCTCCATGTCCTCAACGAGAATACTATCGGCGCGGCAGCCTTCCTCCCAAGTCTTCACGTCGAGAGCCAAGTCGCGCAGTAGCAACGCGGCTTTGCCGTCTTCCGGCCCGAGTATAGATATTGACGTTCTGAGTGGGGCTGTCTCCGGTCTGGGAAAGAGCTGTAGTTCCAGCGAGGTATCGTGAAGCACTTCGCCTTCGACACTGATGAGAGCGAGACGGACGGTGGCAACGTCCCGTGTGGACACCTCGGGCAGAGGCAGCTTAAGAATTCCCTGACACGAACTGCTGCAGACAGGAACGGCGGCGTCCTGACTGCCGCCGCTGAGGATTTTCCCGCAAACTTCTAGACTATAGGCCAGGCGGGACCCTTCGTAGATCACATGCTGATCGTTGCAGATCCAGGCTTCGAGTTCGGCGATTTCGCCGCCAAAGAAGGCGAAACGATCCGTGCGCAGGTTCACCATGAGGGGCGTCAGGGCGTCGCGATAGGCGAAAAAGGCCGGCTTGGGGCGACGCTCGACATCCATGATGGTTTTCATCCAGCCAGCCGGAAAGGCGTCGATAAACAAGTGTATGGCAAACGTGTTCATGCGGGAAGCCCGCCGAAAAGCTTCGGTCATAATCCGGGTCACCCAGGCCTGGTGTGCCTGACTGGCGTCAACCCAATCTTCCAGACTGTGCTGCGTGTCGAACCACATGTAGTGGAAGGGGCCGGTCTGGGCCTTGACAATGCTGTCCGGAGTCCACGTCGGTTCTTCTTCGGGGCATTGTGGCAACCAAGCCGGTGGATAGCGGCGGCGCATGAGGTCGGCACTCTCAAGCCCCTCGGCGCCAAATTCTCCACAGCCATACATCCAGCCGGGCTTGACCTTCTGCCAGTAGCCGCGGTGCAGCTTGCCGATGTCCAGACCATGCCCGTTGTACCAGCCACAGTAGCAGTGCATGTCCGGCAGGCCAGGACTGGGTGGATCGTAGTCGCCATCAACTGGCTTGATCACGCGGTCGGGGTTCTCCAGACGCACGACTTGGTCGCAAGCCAAAAAGAAACTCTCCAATTCACGATGCTCCAGATGCCGCCACAATTGCAGGCCCCAAGCGGGGGGAAAGGGTTCGTTAATGTAGGTGACCATGATGTTGCAGGGGTGGGAGCGAATCAAGCGCTCCATTTCGCCCGCCTGACGGACGCCTTCGGCAAACTGGCTGCGGCGCATCTTGGAAAACAGCGGAAGGTCGGTCTGGGTCAGCAGTCCGAGCCGATCACAGTAGTCGTAGACTTCCGCCTGCACCGGTCGCTGGGTCAGACGCCAAAAGTTCATGTTGCAGAGCTTGGCCAGCAGAATGTCGTCGATGAGCTGATCCCAATCTTGGTTCATGACATCCTGCTGTTCAAAGCCCATGGTGTTGGCGCCGCGCAGGCGGATTTCCCGGCCGTTGAAATACATCCGGCCTCTGGGTTCGATGCCGGTGTCCATGCGAAAACTGCGCATGCCGAACTGGCAGGCGGTGGCATCAAGCAAATCGCCGTCCTGATTCAGAAGCTTGACCTGAAGCTGGTAGAGCCAAGGTGTGTCCAGTTCCCAGGCGCGGTAGTCAGCCATGTCGATATTGAAACGATAGTAGTTGAAGTGCGGCCCCGGCGGTCCAGGCAGTTTAACTTCGCGGTCCTCGCAAATGGTAGCCTCAAAATTTTGGCCGAACACTGACAAGGGCAGGCGCGTCGGCTGACTGCGGATGCAGCAGTTCCATACTTCGACCCAAGCCTCCGCCCGGTTCTCTTCCGGCAACGGTCGGACAAACAGGTCGTGGATGAACAGGCTGGCGCGCGCTTCAATGCAGACCTCCTGATAAATGCCCATGCCCGGCGGGCAGTGATGCCAGCCGACCGTCGGATCGTCGTAGCCCGGACCGGTGGCACCATAGATCTTGTCGCCTTCTAATCCCTTTTCATCTCCCCATGAATCGTTATTCATCAAGATGGCATCATTCTCGACCTTGACCACGAGCACGTTCTCGCCGTCGTGGCTGTACGCAGTAATGTCGAATTCGAACGGCGCGAAAAAGCCTTCGTGGGAACCGGCAAAGCTGCCGTTGACGAAGACATGTGTCTTATAATCGACGCCTTTAAAGCAGATAAACAGTCGCTCCAACGCTCGCATATCCGGAGTCTTTTCGAACGACGTGCGGTAATACGTCACCGCACGCCCCAGCGGTCCGCCGTAATGCGGAATCCGCACGGTTTCCCATTCGCCGGCACCCGCCAGAACATCGGCGAAGCAACGGCGGTCCCCATCCGTTTCCTCACGCCACTGGAACGTTTTCAGCCCGGTCGATATACGAGTGGTCGACAATTTCGGGGCAAGGTTTCGCAGAAACGGTGCCATGCGTGCTCTTAAAGTACGCAGTTCGTCCGCCACTCCTTCAGCCTCGAGCTGGGGTCTCGGTTGGAATTTAGCCTCCACCGGCATGGGTGAATGCAGCGGAAGGCGACGTTCCGGCGGCGGCGCAGGTTGAGGTTCTGTCAGCCCGGTCTGCTCCTGAGGGCGGTGAGCCGCGATACCAGCAAACAGGTCGTTTGCTGCCCCGCTATCCATGTCTGTAATTGCTTCAGTCATTATTTTTTCCATTTTGTGCGGCATCTGCGCCCGTCCCGGTGAAACTCCACGTTCAGGGGTTCGGCTGCCAGTTTATGGGAGTTTTTCCCACCTTGCTTTGTAACCTTTCAAGGCGTAAATCAGCAAATCAAGCCCCCGCCGTGTACAAACTCCTGAATGAGTTTTAAACCCGATTTAACTAAAACGCATCCTAGCTTAACTCTTAATAAAATGCAAGTATAAAAAAATCTTTCATTAGCAGTTTTATGCCTGTCAATTTTCCATGACAGAATCATTTTTATGACAGGATCATTGCACGGCAACCAGAACGTTATCGCCTTGTCGAGGCACTGCGAAGGCTGATCCCGTTCTTGCAATATAATACTGATTCCATTTTAAGGTAGCACAACTTTCTATCCCGCAGAGTGGGATGGAAGCATGCGTTACACTGTCCGAGCCCACGGAACTCGGCTACAGGATGAAACTGCAATCAACCGTTAATTTGCAAGACTAACGCTGTAGCCGTGTCGCTCAGGCACGGAAATTTAAACTCTTCTTTGCGACTTTTCATCCTTTGCCTGCCTGTGCTTTGCACGCACGCCTGTCTGAGTGCGAGCATCGCACAGGCAGGCAGACAGGCGGCTCGTCCGCCCTATGTTGATTAGTAAATTAATACATTGTTGCCACCCCTTAGAACGTATGACGAGCTATAATGCGAAGCTCCACCTCCACGTGGAGCGTTACCCCAACGTGGATTAACGTCCAAACCGACGAGTAAAGTGATGCATCACTCCTCAAGTAGATCTAAAACTTCGTCCTCACTCAGTTCCTTCGTCTTTCCAGTCAACATACTGGGGGTTAGGCTGGGGCCGGTTGCGGGTGACGTTTTATGGAAGCGGACCCATCCCCACAGATCGGGCTGCAGGCGTGCTTCGGAGGGGGCGTCAGCCAGTGTGGAGGTGGCTGGATTGGCCCAATAGCGGCGTGCCAGCACCTGGGTGCCGCGGGCGTCGGATTCAAGGTATCCCCAGTCCATTTTTAGGGTCAGGTCGGGCGTCACGGTCAAGCCAACATCGGCCAACGGAATAGCCACCGCGAGGGTGAAACCGGTCAGGGCGTCGCTGTTGGCGACGATATGCCGGGTGTAGCGAAGGACGGCGTGGTCAAGGCGCTTGACCTCGTCAAACTGCACGCTGGTCACCGGCGAGGCAATGGTCCAGTGCTGGTCGGCTGCAGTCCCTGGTTTCACGGCGTCGTAGAGTACGGCAATGGGAGTATCTTGGACGCGCGAGAAGAGCAGGCGCATGTCGCCCTGAACTGGAGCACGCCGACTGGGAGCGGCCGCCGGGTCGGAGCCGAGCATCAGATCCACGCAGCCCCCGGTCTTAAAGAGCTGGTCCCACTGTTCGCCGGTGTTGACCAGATCCTTGCCCTGTAGTATCCGGTAGGCCAAGTAGAGGTTGGTGTCGTCGTAAGCCATGGCAAAGGTGGTGCGATCGTCGAGGGCCAGTTTCTCGATTCCATCCCTGTCAATCAGGGATTGTCCACGCATCGGCGAATTGGCGACCGGGTAGCAGTTGTAAAGCTTGAGGCGATCTCGTGCTCCGACTCGGGCTTGCGCTCGTTCCCATTCCATGGTGGCCTTAACATCGGCGGGGGTAACCTCCAGCGCGCCGCCAAAGCGCTTAAACTGATCCAGTCCCGCCACGTCGACAACACCGGCCCAGTGATGTCCCGCCACCGCGTAATAACGGTTATCCTCGCGCGAGCGACAGAACCATCCTGAAAAATGTTCCTGCCCAGCCGTTACGTCGGACAGGTCAAGACCGCGGTCGTGTTCCTCCATTGTCCATGGAATCCGATCGGCATCACGAAGATCACGGAAGATCCGGGTCGCCAGGAGTCCGTCGGCAGTCCACACGTACCAGCTTCCCATATTCGCATTGACGACGAAGAATTCGCCAAGATCCCCACCGGTTGCCGTTTCATGGCCGACCATGGCAAATTGGCACAGAACCTGATCGGTCGAGAATGGTTTCGCCGAGCGGTCTGGACCGACCCCGGTGCCCTCGTTGGGGTAGGTCCACGTCGTGCCACCATCAGCAGTGAAACCGGTGTCGGGATAACCGTTGCCCAACTGATAGTAGGTGCCGTCATCGAATCGAAAAACGGGCCCGCACGCAAAATCGCGGTCGCCATCTTTCGGGGTACGTACTCTCTGGTAGACTGGGGCACCGTTGTCGAGAAAGCGCTCGACCACGAAGCGGTAGTGCCCCGCCTGAACGCCCAAATCGTCGTTGAATAGAGTCAGCGGGCTGATCTCGCGCTCCGCAAACACGACTTCCTCGACGGACACTTTTCCGTCCCCGTCGAGATCCGTCCAGATAAACTCCTGCGAAGGCAACAGCCGGTCGCCCAGAGAGTCGACTATCGCCGGTTGCGCAAGCGGGCCAAACTGATCGGCAAAGCCGACGGCTGCCACCGGGCGCAGGTGGTCGTTCTCGTAGAGATAGACGACACCAACGGGGCGGGTAAACGCAGGTCCCTGGGGACGGGTGACGAAATAGTCACGGCCCCCGACGGGCAGATGCACCTCGCCACTGAGCCCCATCCACGACCCAGTGGTCAGAAGATTCTTCAGGCGACTTTTGCCCGTATCCCAATCCAGTTCGAACTCCAATGGTCCGTAGACCATGCGAGACTTGTCGTAGGGGTCGAGCACCCCGCCACCGCCGTAGGCTGTGGGTCCCAGAATATCCCGAATATGCGTTCCGTCGGCTCGGAAACAAGCTACACGCTTGGGCCAGTAGCTGGAATCCACGACCCAGAGCTTGTCCTGCTTATCGACTGCCAGGCTGGATAGGTTCTCGAAGCGCATGGGATTCCAAGGACCGGGCTGGTAGCCGCCTGGTGTTCCGATATCGCGAAGATATTGCCCGTCCGCCGAATAGACACGAATGACCTTGCGATCCGGGGCAGTGTCGAAGACGTAGAGCTGATTCTGACTGTCTACGGCAATGGCCGTCGGGGATGTCAGGTCACTGGCCAGCACCGTGTGCTTGCCGGCTTCTAAGTCGACCCGGACCAGTTGCCCCGCACTGAGTGCGTAAAGGTTGCCGCTTGCATCAAAGTCCAGATCCCCGGGTTGGTTGATTGCCACTTCCCGTTCGATTTTGCCCGTGGCGGGATCAAGCACTTCCAGACGCTCGCTCGCCAGCGAATCAACAGGAACTTCGCCGCCAAGATACTGGAGTGGAGCCACCCCGAAGAGCCGACAACGCGACGGATCAAGCCCAAATCCGTCCTTGGCACAGCTCCCCTCGTGAGTTGAGGTCGTCCATTGCTCGACGATGCGAAGACGAACTGCCCGTGTGCTCATAGTCTCCCCGAAGTCGACCACCCCGTCCATGTAGCGCGCATCGGCGTTGTGACCGGCAAAGCCGCCGTGATTCATGCGCCGCCGGGGAACATATTTGCCGACCATCTTCCAATGTCGGACATCACTGAGGGAGACCGGCTCGCCCTCCGGGCCGGTCCATACGTCGATCTCGGCCAGTGAACAGTCAATTTCTTTGATCGCCAAGCCTCGGATCTCCTGCTCGGTCTCCCAGCGCATGAGGTATATTTCGGGATCTGTGCTCGACAACGGCGTGTTCCGCTGGGCAACCCAAATGCCTTGGTTGTCGATTGATCCGCTACTCACCTCGACTGTGGCGGACCCGAATAGGTTTCGGTAGCGTCGGCGCAAGAGCTGAATGCCTTCCAGTTGTCCAGACCAAGCCCCAGTTTGTCCCCAATCAGAATCGTTATCGCCTGCCGCACCAAATAGCCCACCATCATCATCATCGGGCATGTCGAGGATGTCGGCCAGCTCATCGTCTTCACCCCGGATGAACGAGATGCGCAGTGCACGTGTTAACGTATCGGCAGGGGCAATTGCTATATCCCACGGGAGTTTTCCCTGCACCTCAAAGGGTATCCATTGCTTCTCATTTTCCGGGTCGGGGGGAAAGGGAGCCGTTGGTCGCAAAACGCTCAGTTTAACCTGGTAGTCCATGCCTTGCGGCACCGGGTAGATGCAACTTCCTATGGCAACGGGGTTTATGAACGCCAGCACAACATGTTGCTTTCGTCCCGGTCCCAAAGGAGATTCCAAATAGGTCAAACCATGAGTGGTCGAATAGCCGGGAGGAGTGCCCTTAAGGCGAAAGAGGCGCAAAAAATCGTCGGCGGGGTTGGGCACGATTTCGTAAGGAACTCGGGGTTTACGCGGCGACGCATAACGTGGTTGACAGTGCTCCGTATCGACCGCCGCCACCCCCACCGCATTGGCCAGCCATTTCTGTGGAGCATTGATTGAGAGGTAAACCTTGCCATCTCGCATCGCCAGTCCCTTGCACCCGCGAGCACGCCGCTCATCGGACTTGGCACTAAACACCCTCTTCACCTGATGGCTTTCAATATCTACCTCCCAGACGCGGTCGGCACCGGCGTCATCACCGTACCAGCCATAGGATTCCACGTAGACCTTGCTACCGTCGGAAGCCACGCGATTGCCTCCAGTCCAGGCGGCAAATCCGGGGATTCCCCAAAGCTTGCGTCCGCTGAGGTCGCAAACGGCAAACCCAACCCCGCTTTCAGGAGTAGGAGCCGTAAAGAACGTGTAGTCGCCTCCCGCACAAACTCCAAAGGGGGGCGAGTGGTCGGCCAACCAGCCACCTGCCCCAGCTCGAGCGTTAAGCCAAGGCGTATTCTCCGGAAAAAGATCAGACACGTTTGGATACACGGTTTGCTCGTAGGATAGACGCAATTCCGGTCCGGTGATGGCCCGCCAGCGGTACGGACCCGGCTTGACAAGTTCTCCGGCATCGTTCTTAAGATCCCAGGGTTCATCGTGCTCCCCAGCCTCGCGCCAGCACCGGGCTGTCAGGTTTCTAATTCGGCGCCCGTCGGTATCCTCGACCACCATGGTTAACGTCCCGGCGTCGCCCAGTTCATACGGAATGCGAAAAGGCGGTGCAGTCTCTACGCCATCGGTGATCTCTGGAATGGGAGCCTGCCCGAGGTCGACTAAGACCATGAGGACTTTAAGTTCTGCGACCTGAGTCATGGTGGTAAACTGATTGTTTTTCGTAGTCCAGGCTTTTTTAATCTCAAGTCGCAACCCGCGCGTCTGGACAGGTGCCAAAAAACGGCACCAGCGACCGTGGTCGGAGCGAACCTGGAGAACCTGACCATCCTGCGCGGGCATCGCAACCGATTGCCAATCCCTGCGAGTCCCTAGGAGAGGGCTCCCCGTGGCATCGGCGCGGAAACTCCGCAAGCCAAGGATGTCGAAGTTGTCGAGTGAGAACGTGCCGACCAACCGTTGCGGATTATCCCAGGCCAACGTGAACCAAGCAGGCTCCACATCGCTGATGAACGACCCATGCACCCGCCCGTCGTCGCCTTTTCCATTGCTGTACCATGGTCCCCTGCCGCGGATGACATCGGCAGCCCGATAGGTCTTCTCGCCGAACGCACGAGGTGCCTCGTACTCGCTGCTTGCTGTCACGGCAGCGGTCGATGCCACATTAATGAGCCGGTGCTTTAAAAGTCGCACTGGCCAGGCCTGCGAAACGCCCGACTTCAGCTTGTCAGTCAACAGGATCGCCCGAGTCGTGGTGCCAACGGGAAAGGGGGAAATATTTATTCCCCGTTGCAGAGGTGGGATAGGCATCTCTTGCCAGTGTTCCGGAACAGCGGGATCCCCCGGGTAGGGAGCATCCTCCCTAAGAATGTAAAGTTTCTGGTTGCTGCACAGCACCGAACCGATGGTCTGCGGCCTACTGAAGCAAATACGATAGTGAAAGACTTCCGTCTGAGGGTTTCCTCGCCCGTAACGGCTCGCATCAAGTCCTACCCTGCCTGCCGACCAGGACCGATTCCAATGCTCGGTCTGCGACGTGATAGGAACCAGCCCCAGAGCCTGTTTAAACTTCTCTTCGTCGAGCGACTGGAGTTCTCCGTCATGCCACAGTGCGCAGGCTTCCAGATCTAGATCCTCCACCCCGATGGCCAACGTGAAAGGATCGTAAACCTCCTCAGCGTTCGAGACACCACTGCAGAGCAGAATGCAGGCAGAAAGAATGCCGATTAAGAATATTGGACTAGTTTTCATTTGAGTTGTCATACTGAACCCCTTTCCAAGGTTTAATAATGTTTATTCAGCGAGGATCGCTTCCATTTAAGGTTACAATCCTCTCACCATATTTTTTAAGATTCAAGCTGTGGTACCAAACGATAGACCCGCCATGGAGTCAGGGCATTGTCGGGCACTTTTGAGCCAGTCAGCAAGTCCATCGCTTGACCTTCGGTCCAGGTTTGAACCTTGAAGGACCAGAGTAGGCGAGTGCCGGCGGCGTTTTCCCAGAGAACACCGGCATCGTCAGGAAGTACGGTGCGTCGTTTCATGCCACCACGCACCGCCTTGTACATGGCAAAATACTCTTTTATCATCGAAACGGCTTGATCGTCCCACTGCTCGCGCGGGATGTTTTGAAAATGCATGCCAGGTACCCGCCGATGCGCCAGACAGCGGAAAAGCATCTCCACCGGGGCGTCACCACGCAATATGGCACCATCCTCGTAGGCGGTGTGATCCAGGCTGATACCCGTGTCGTAGGAATATCCCAGCAAATCGCCTGCGTAGACATCACCACCGTGCAGGCCACAGCAACTGTGGCTCGAAAACGCAACGATCGCCTCGGGTTTAACGTACAGCCCACGCCGCGCCATCTCGGCATAAAGTTCGGCCATCTTATCAAACTGCGGGCGCATACTTCCGTCGGAATAATCCACCTGCCACCAGCCTAGGTTTGAGTAGCTGTCCCAAAGGTAGCCGCTCAGGCCAGTGCGCTCACAAACACCGAGCAGGCAGTCCTGCAGGTAATCATATACGGGACTGTTGAGGTTCAGGGTCCAGCACGAGTTGGCGTAACCGGTCCAGGGATGCCGACCGGACTCCAATGCGGCGATAGCGCCGTTGCTGCCATGCTTGAAACGCTCGCTGGTCGGCACATCCGGGTTGGCATCCTCTGTGCATTGTGGGCCGTCGACGATGACGCTGTGCGGATGCACGTGAGCGGCCATCCAGGAAATGACTTTGACACCTTTGCCAGCAGCCCGATCGCAGAGCCGTTTGAGCGCCGCTTCGCCGCCATGGGCGGCGGCGACTTTGAAGTCGAGCACACAACACATGTTCCGGTGTTGGTATTTCTCGAAAATAGTCCCTTTCTGCTTTTCCGGCGGAACCGCCGCCGCAAGGCTTTCCTTCAGCGCCTGTCCCTGTTCCCAGCAGACATCAACAAAAATCTGATCCATACCGAATTCGGCAGCGGTCTCGAGCACATGGTCATAAGTGTGATCAAAGTCGTATCCCCCCCAGGCATTCTCGCTCAGCGTGAGCCGCGGTGGCTCTTCCTCGGGGATGCCGAACTGGCGCTGGCTCATCTCGCGATCACGATCCTGTAACGCCGTCCACAGGTTGAGCGCGGCGGTGTGGTCGAGAACATCCGGGCAATACAGAATCGTTTTTGGGTTGGTGGAGACCTGCCCGCTCTGTTCGAACCAATGAAAATCGTTGAAGCGGATGGCATCCTCGTCGGCATTGCTCTCGATCGTGGTGCGCACCAGACTGACCGCATCAAACCACCCCACGAGTATTCCTTCCCGGCCATATTGCATGTCGAAGCCTGGCAGCAGGCTCCAGCGTGCCCACATGCTGCCTGGCAACAGGTTGGCCCACTCGTCAAGTCCGACGGTTGAGTAGGTCGTCTCACGACCGATCCGCATCCGTGGCGGGGTCAACCAGTTTCGGCAGACCAGATTAACTTCGTCGAGATTGCCGCCCAACTCCCAGGATCCGCGATCAAGCAGACGGTGGATTGGGCAGGCTTCGCCCGTGTATTCGAACCAGTAGGTGAACCCGCTAAAGGCTCGCCCTCCGACTTCCGCAGCAGCCGGTTTGAAGACGATTGCCAGCTCCCCGGTCAACGGCGGAGCATCGTACGAGCGGTTGCGAAAACAAAGATCGCCAGAACAATCACGCCGTTCACGGAACGGGAAATCCAAGTTGCTTACCGCCCGCAGTTTCACGCGTGTTTCTTCGCCGCTTAACTCAATGCCGAGAAACTCGAAACGGTCAAAGACCTCCCCCTGATAGCTATCGAACCACGGGAGAAATGGTGCCTGTGCATTGCGTAAATGCGTTCCATTGACGGTTACCGCACCGATCGAGCGCAGGCAACCCTCATGCGTAATCAGGTCTATACTGGTGTTGCCAAGTTCAAGTCTATTCATTGGTTTCTCTTTCATTTTTTGTTTTCTCTTTAATTCTTTGGTTACCCTTAAAACATGGATCCATGCGTAACACTTCCATAGGTAGTGGGCGATCATACATTCCCTCACAAATGCGTCCACCATCTGTTCCATAGACACGCAGAAGATTACCGTTGCGGCTGAATCGTTTGATTTGATGACTGGGCGCACCCTCCACTACCAGCAATTCATCGTTCCATGAATCCACCTCAATAACCTGCGGGTTGGACAAATCTGCTGTCAGAACTCGGTGCATCTTGCCGTTATCAGCTAACTCAACTAGGTTCGAGTAGGATGCGACAAAGACCGTGCCATTCGTTGACATCCCTACCGCTTGTAACCCTTGAAAAGCCATCGTTTTGATGATTTCCCCGGAGCCGGTGTCGTACCATCGCAATTGCTCCTGTTCGGGGTAGCCCACCACGGCGATGCCTGCGGCGACCCCAACCGTCAAGTATTTTCCGTGTGCATGACGATCCGCTCTGGTTTCTAAGGTTTTGTCCCAGGCGATATCGATCATCCGTATCAAACGCCCGTCAGCGCTGTCGATAACTTGGAGTCGGGCATCGGTCTTATCATTGTAAAGGATGCCATCGCTGACAATCATCCTCTTGCTGCCATTGCCACCTGCAATATATTGATGTTTTTCCCATAACCTCCGCTGGTAGTCGGGGCTTAGCTTGATATACGTTGGAAGTGCCTCAGAATGCAACGCGCCCAAATAGAGACCAGATTCGTCAGCCGCCACACCACTCACACCACCATGATTTCCCGGCCAACTGGCTGCTGGATCATCAGGGGGATTCGTTCCCAGTCGGAAAGCATACTCAGCCTTAAACCCCGGCGTGCGCAGCAGTCGCCACTCGTAATCGCCGAGAGCCACCGGTTCACCATTGCTGTCCAGACCGTCCCAAAGCACCGAATATTCACCAGGCACCTGATCTTTCCCGGCCATAAGTGTACGCAGCATGGCTCCGTCGGATGGGTTATAGACCGCCAACGAGACCTTCCCTGGCTGTTCTAAGTGGTAGCGTATGGCTACCGTTGGAGTGCCGGCCAAAACGGCTACCGCTAGACATAACCCAGGAAACAGCAGACGAAATAGTGCGATGGGAATAAAGGAAGATAGAGTGGTCAGGTGCACAGCTACACGTTTCTTAGCGGGTACCATGCACTTCATGCTGTATTCCTCGTTATTTTATTATTCATGACTAATGTGTCCTCACGAGCATCGGGGCATTACTGCCACGTGCCATACTCACCTGATTACAATGACGGTTCCCGCAGCTGGAGGGGGAGTAGTGGCTGCCTCGACATGCGCCGTGATCACCGCCGATGAAAGTGCCGAATCGTAAATCGCCAATTCGTCGATAATGCCCGTCCAGCCTTGCGACCCATTGGCGACGTTGAAGCCTAGGACCATGCGACCCAACCCCGGTCCAACCGTGTCCGGCAATGAGTTTATCTAAACTCAATTTAATAATGTCTATATTAGCTTAACTTTTATCAAAATATAAGCGTAACTTTTTCCTTTTATTATTGATTTCGTTGCTTATATTAAGATCATTTCGGGTAGTCTAAATAATTCCCCAAATTTTGTCAACACTCTTTTGCATCTTTTTGCAATCTTTTAAAAGTCTTCTAATTTAACGTATATACGACGCTACAGTATTGTGTAAGAGGTACAGAAGCTAAGCTGTAGCGTCGAGCCGTTTTTGTCGAGCCGTCTTTGTCACGCCGTAGGCAGGAACTGCGTAGGAGGAAGACAGGAACGGCGAAGACTGAAGGTGCATTGTTTTCTCTTCGTTATAATGAATACTTGCAGCTGGGTCCGGCCGTAGCCCAGCTATTAACAATATAATAAATTGTTAGTAGCTGGGAAGCTATTCCAACTTTTACCATCTTGTCGCGCCGTAGCAACTGTGTTAATTTGCAAGCGTACAATTAGTAACTCAAGAACCCACCGTGTACGAATTTTTGAATAAGTTTTATCCCAATCATTAAATCGAACATTAGTTTAATCTTTAGCAAAACACAAGCATAAAAACTTAAAAAAACCCTTTTTTTTAAGTTTCCAGATTTTAAAAGTATTAATAAGGAATTTTTCATATAGTATTTATTCATATTAAGGTTTCTCCAGCCAACCGGGCAGTCTGACCAAAAACAAAATCAGCACCCCTGTCAGT
>Ga0209414_1000989_pt1 | contig 13630 bp, 27 predicted proteins | sample LakVidmifraction_4_FD_181154 | JGI IMG/M metagenome (GOLD analysis project Ga0209414, IMG submission 181154) | Hypersaline microbial communities from Lake Vida, Antarctica - Brine Hole Two &gt;0.2 micron (SPAdes) (version 2) | ecosystem: Environmental > Aquatic > Non-marine Saline and Alkaline >... | reverse complement strand
TAATGGAATGATTACTAGTGGTGGAGTGACTAGACCACAGATATTGTTTGGAGACATTGATGAAATTAGTACTTATTATAATGCAAGTCCTAGTACTAGACTAGAGTGTAAACCAATAATTATAAGCGACCTAAACGAGGTCAATGACGATATTGACTATGCAGACGCTGAAGTTCGTAAAAATGAAAGTGGTGACTATTTTACCCATTTAGACGCTTACAGTTCTGTAAGTGGAATTGATGGTATTAACAGTCAAATTAATATTAACCCTAGTAATGTAACAACAGAAGATGGATTCCCACTTGAAGCGAATATTAAAAATGGGGTTACTTACTTTTTGATTCGTAATTTATATGCCTTGCCTTTTCCACGCAAGGAAGGCACCCTAAAAGTAGATTCTACTAGTAATACAGAAGATGGCGGGGGTAACCAGTTGCTAGAAACTGGTTTAACACCACAGCAGATTTACAATAGGGGTGTAAGTTATTTAAAAACCAAACGACAACGGCTTACATATTCTAATAGTATAAAAGCAATTAAAAGAGTAATGTTACCAGGAAATGAACTGTGGGTAAATATTAATAAAAAGATAGAAATTGACGGGGTTTCTAAAACTATAATTCAACTAGATAAAAAGTTTATTTTCAAAGTTGGTGATGGCGGAGCTACTTTTGATTTAAACGTAATACAAAATTAACTATGATTCAAGAAATTGCAAAAGATAACACTCAAATGATGATGGTAGAAGTTGGTGATGGCGGAGCTACTTTTGATTTAAACGTAATACAAAATTAACTATGATTCAAGAAATTGCAAAAGATAACACTCAAATGATGATGGTAGAAGTTGGTGATGGGGCTACCGAAACTAAATCTAGTCAATATAGATTCTTTGATAACGTTAAAAAGAAGTTACAACAGGGTGTTTTGAATACGCCAAATATAGCCAGTACTAAAATTAGGATACAGCCTATAAATATTAATCAACCACAACGTTTAGTATATCCAGAATTAGGTTTTTATATTTCTAGTTTTTTTACCAGTGTAGATTCTTTACCAAATCCAGAACAGTTTTATAAACTGTCCCAAATTCGTGAAGTTGGAATGAGTGTAGGTATAATAGCAGACGCTGGAGATTTAGGTGGATACAGTCCACCAGTTGGAATAAGTAATTTTAGCATAGATTTTTATTTGTCTTTGGTTTTGGTAGAAGCTATTAATGGTAATGTCGTTGCTGGGTTTTTTACTTCAGGTGATAACCCTTATGTAATAGGGCGTATATTTAGCGTACCTTTTACCTTTACTTTTTCAACTGTAGAGCCACTTGCTTTTACTATTACTAGTCCTGTTAAAAACTTTAGGTTATCTGACACAGTAAATAGGACATTTGTTGCGGGTACTCCTGATTTTAGGACTGACCCTACTAAAATAACAACGGCACAATATAATCAGTTGACTACTAAAAATAACATACTAGCTAGCTTTTTTGGCTGGAATGATGATCAATATCTACTACTTTCCGCTGCGAATAAATTATTATTTGATGATTTTTTTAATAAGGGTATTGGAGTAGCTCCAAATGATTCTCAATTATTCGGGATCGGTGTTGAAGTTTCTTTTACTTACTTTGGAATTGGGGCAACCTTTGGTTAATATGAATATTGATGAGATAATAATGGAAGAGTCACAAGAAAGCAATTTAGCACGTGCTACTAGCTATGTTTCTGCTAGTAATAAAGGCCAGTGGGTAAAGTCCTTTAGGAATAAACAAGTCAAAACTGACAATGAAATCATTAGAAGGGAGATTAAAATATTACTGGATAATAATTATAAACCAGAAAACATTTGGTCGTTTCTAGTTAACCAAAAACGCCTTGCAACGAGTGAGGAAACAGTAAAACAAATAATAAAAACTTTGACAACCTAATACTATAAACTAAATATCAATTCAATATGGCCGAAATTAGAAAACCCGATATAACTAACAACTTTAGAACCAGCCTAGAAGGATTTAACCCTGGCGATACACTACCTTTAAAATTGGGTGGTTTAACAGCTATTTATAATAACGCCGTTGTTACATTTTCAGCAAAATTGGGTAGTCCAAATCAACCAATTAACACTCCAAATGTATTACCCGCTTTTGTTAATACTGGCAATTTAACCCAACAACTACCAGCTGATGTAACGACAGGTGAAGTTGTTTTAACCTTAATCCCAACCCAAACAGCTAACTTTGCACGGTTATCAACGTATACTTTAGAACTTCAATTTTTATTGACTAACGGAACTGTAGAAAGCTGGCAGATTATAATCCGAACGGGTCAAGATATTGTAGCTAATGTTATTCCAGCGACTCCAGCGGTTAGCAATATGGTATTTTTAGGTAGTTTAGCCGTAGCCCCTGCAATTGCTAATAATGGTGATATTTATTATAATAGTGTTTTACTTACTTACTTTATTTTTAATGGTACTTGGCAAGCTTTAGGCGGTGGTGGGGGAGGTTCTACTAACCTAAGCTATACAACCTCGCCTACAAACGGGATTGTAAATTCAAGTAATGGTGCGGGTGCAACTATACCACTGGCAGGGGCATTAAATGCGGGGTTAATGTCCGCTGCTGAAAAAACTAAGCTTGCAAATACCACTAACACAAATAGTGGTGATCAGGATTTAAGCGGTTTAGCCGTTAAAGCTAATAATTTGGTAGATTTAACAAATATAGTTCAAGCACGGTCAAACTTAGGATTGGGTAGTTTATCCACTCAATCAGGCACTTTTAGCGGTACAAGCTCTAATACAAATACAGGTGATCAGGATTTATCTAGTTTGGCTACCACCGCAAATTTGACATCGGGTCTAGCCACTAAACAAAACACCCTAGCTTTTACCCCCGAAAACACAGCCAATAAAAACCAAATTAGTGGTTATGCTGGACTAGATGGGGCTGGTAGAATTAACCCCTCACAATTGCCAGCCTTAGCAATTACAGATACTTTTGTAGTAGCCTCACAAGCAGGAATGCTTGCTTTAACTGCTGAAACTGGAGACGTAGCCGTGAGAACAGATGTATTAAAAAGTTTTATTTTACGAGGTACAAACCCAACTATTTTAGCAGATTGGCAAGAGTTACTTACACCTGCTGATTTAGTAGCTTCTATTTTTGGAAGAAATGGAGTGGTAACCGCTCAGGCTAATGACTATAACACCAGCCAAGTCACTGAAAATACTAATTTATATTTTACAGTCGCTAGAGTTCTAGCCTCCGCTTTAACTGGTTTATCTACTGCCAGTAGTGCCGTGATTACAGCTGGGGATACTGTTCTAACTGCTTTAGGTCAATTACAAGCTCAAATTACTGCTAATATTGCAAGCATCGCACTAAAAGCAAATACAGCTGGTCAGGTTTTTACTGGCAATATTTCAGCCACTAATTTATCAAATAGCAACACAGGTGATAACGCAACAAATAGTCAATATTCAGCATTAATTAGCAACGCAAATCATACAGGCGATGTAACAGGGTCAACAGCTTTGACTTTAGCAACTGTTAATTCTACTACAGGCACTTTTGGATTAGCTGGGTCAATAAGTCAATTTGCTGTAAACGCGAAAGGTTTAATTACTTCCGCGGTCAATGTAGCAATTTCAATTACAACAAGCCAAATATCAGATTTTACAGCTGGAGTAAATAGTTTAATCACTGGTAAAACAGACAAACTAATAACCCAAAACGCCCAAATAGTAAGCTACACGCTGGTTCTAACTGATGGTGATAGAATAGTAACAATGAGTAATGCAAGTGCTAATAACTTGACTATACCACTAAATGCCACCGTGGCATTTCCAATTGGAACACAAATTATCATTTCGCAATTTGGAGCTGGTCAAACGACCTTTGTGCCAACAGTTGGAGTTACTTTAAATTCATCTTTGACAGCACGCAAACTTGCAAACCAATTCGCTACAGCAACTCTTATAAAACTAGGTACAGATACTTGGTTATTAAGTGGAAATATAATAGTATAATATGATTTGCTCAACTCACGGTATTGTAGCAAGTAGTAGAGTTAGCACAGCTAGCCTTATTTTAGACGGTTTACCCGCTTCCGCGGGGGCTTATAGTTTACGTTTGTTGAGAGCTGGGCATACTGGACTACCAGTTTGTAGAGTAAGAGAGTCAGGGGGTAATACAGAGGCTAATATTGGGACGGTAAATGGTGAACTAGATACAGTCGCTTTACTGGCTTTTGTGGGTGCAAATAATGGTTTTGTAGTGACTTGGTACGACCAGTCAGGTAACGCGAGAAACGCCACGCAAGCAACGGCGGCGAATCAACCTAGAATTGTTAATGCTGGGGTAGTTGAATTAAACAGTGGCAAACCATCTATTAATTTTAACGGTACAAATTGGCTTGATTTCACTTCTGCAAGCAATTTAACAACAGTGTCTGCCGTATTCAAAAAAGATAGTGCAAGTGGTATTATCCAATATGTAATTGCGGGAATTCAGCAAGGACTGGCTGCTGGAGGTAATAGTTTCCCAAATATCCTTATGTTTAATAGCTGGTTAGCCGAGTCTAGTATTAATACTTCTTTACCTGTCATCACTACAACAGTAATTTCAGCAGGTACAGCTACTTTATTTATCAACGGAATTAGCCGTGCAACTGCTGGTAGTGCTACCGATGTTAACCTCAGCAGGATAGGAACAAGACCAGATGGTGTTGGTTTAGCACATTTTGGCAAAACCTCCGAAATAGTCCTTTCAACTTCTAGTTTTTCCACAGCAGACCGCCAAGCTTTAGAAGCAAACCAACAAACTTTTTACAATATCTAATTTATGTACATACCAGTCTCTAACCCACAAAGAGCCAAGCAATTAACCGAAAGTCTTTACTCACTATCACGCCCAAATCCAAATCCAGATGATGTAACGACCTCTTTATTTAGCTGGGTAACTCACCCAGATGGTAGAGTTATGGCTGATATACCCGATGGTATAAGCTTACCAATTGCGGTTTCTAGCAACCCTAAAATTCTAGCTAGTTTATTACAGCCGTTCGTTTTGGCTAAGGCAATTACAGCAAATGATGTTTTGCAAATTGAAACAACTTTGACAAATAGTAAAGGTGGCTCAGTTTTATTGACTGATATATTACCAGCTTTTTGGCTAAACCAACAAAAGACTTTTGAAGAATTGACCGAGCTAGGTTGGTTTGTTCAGGAGTTTAACCCTTCCTTAAAAAACTAAAGACAGATTGACGTTCAATTTTACCAAGCCTCTCATCTCTTTTGTCTTTTTCCTGGTGTAAAAATTCTGTAAATTCTAGCATATTCTTGACTACTTCTTCTCTAATTACTGCTATTTTATTATTAGAGTGACTAACTGCTACAACCTTAGCTAGGCTTTCTTGTGATTTCATAGTGACGTTATCCGAACATCTAAGAATAACCTCAGTACGTTTATTAGAATAATCCTGGTTAGTAAGTAGGTAAACGATTGTCGTTACACTAACTATACTAATAACAAGTAAGGCAGTGCTGTCGCTGTTAGCTATTAAAGCTAGAATTTCGTTCATAAAGGTTTAGTAAATAATAAATATAATAAAATAAATGTAAAAACCAACCAAATCAAATAGCTTGACGGATCTAAATATAAATAATCTACAGACTCAAAGAATATTTTAGTAGCTTCTAATAACGTTGGGGTAGGATATATCATTTTCTGCGGGTAAATTCAAAAACAATTGATAAAAAGATAATACTAAAAAAAGCAACAAATATAATCCACGCCTCAGCTAACTGGGTAAAGAATAACTCACTTTGGTAAGTTACCGTAGAAAGGTTAAGTACTTTTTGTATCCAAAAGGCAAACAAGAATATTAACAAGCCTGTTTTTGTAGGGCTTGAAATGAAAGCGTTTTTTATTGGTTTTAACATTAAGTTATAGCCTAAAGGTAAAAACTATAATGTGTCAAGCTTGTGGTTGATATAAATATTTAAAGCTTGACCTGCTCTAAATACATTAGCAACATACCCATCTAAATCTACAAAGTCCTCGTCAATGTTATTATACAAATAATTATGGTTTAAAATATAAGTTTGAAATAGTTTTTGTAGTTTAGAGTCGTGAGCAAACTTTTCAGTAAAAGCTACCAAATCACTAGTAGTAGGAAAGCGTTCTTTTAAAGTCATTGTTATTTGTTATTAACAATTGAATAAATAGTTTTAGATACAATTGTGCTAATAGCTATACAAGCCCCAATTATAGCTATAACATTTGGTGAGATAAATTCGCTTAGAGCTGGTGTAATAGCTACAAAACTAGCACTAATACCCCCTAAAATAGCAATAGAGGTACCTGTAACGGCAGCAACTCGTTCAGCTCCACGCCATTGTTTTAACCAGCTAAAAGTTTCTGGTTTGGCTGTGTTTACTATTTCATAAACTTTTGCTGCGTCATCTTCAAGCCTCTTTAACTTTTCTATCACTTTTAATTCTCTATCTAAAACTTCCATATCATTAGTTGGAGGTGTAATATCTGGGACTGTAATTGTTGGCATAGTAATTGGTGCAGGTGTTATAATAGCCTCTGGCTGTGGCTCGTCGGTAATAACGACGGGGGTTGCGATAACATCCTCAGGATTGCTGATGATGCTTGGCACTTCAATTATTGTAGGTTCTGGTGGGGCTACAAAAGGCACGTCGTTATCTGGACTTCTAATTGGTAAGTTAATTTCTGTATTAGCAGGAACATCAATATATTCACTCAAAGTTCTATCATTATAAAAACTCCATTGGTCGTAAGGATTTGTCCACGGGCTTCCAATTAATTTAATTGGTATAATTCTATCTATAAAAGTCATCACGCCAAACCATACACCGTTAACATTCATACTAATATGCCAATGGTCTTGTCTTTTTTTAGTTTTAGGGTGTATAAAAGGGTTAACAACTCCATAAACCTCACCTTCGCTAAAAGTACCAAATCTTGTTGGTCTGCCGTGTACGCATTGTAAATATACTCTACCATTGACGGGTAGATTAAGATTGAAATATTGGTTTTGGCCACTACTGGAACTGCCAGTAATAGTGCAACCATCCATAGGGGCAATTAAAGGATTTGGCGAAAAATCCATAGCCGTGTTAGCTTGATTTACACCGTGGAATCCACCAGTAACAGGAATACTGTCGGTGTTTTGAATCCAAGGTAATTTAAAATATTTTATCATTTTCATACATATTTGTACAACTCTAAATTACAATATTTGTCAAAACCTCGTTTTTAGTTTAGATAAAAACTATATGGAATACGCTTTAGGAATTAACAACCAAGAAACACACCAACGCTACGCAAAAATTGCAAGTGCTGCCAGTAAAAGAATAATTGAAATTTGGGAAAATGCAGGTTTTAACTTACAACCCGAGTTATTATTTCCAAATGATAAATTAAATCACCACCCCTATTCTGTAGATGTCCAGTTTATTGACTTTCATTTTATGGTTGAAATTGACGGATATACTCACATTAAGACTGTAATCCGCGACCAAATACGAGATACTCATATTGAAAAAATTGCCAGCTCCACGGGTCACGATTGCCATATTATTAGGTTACCTTTAATTATTCCACCTGAATTAATATTTGGCAATTTACGCGGTGACAAAAGGAAAGAGGTAAAAGCTGAATATGGTAGATGGCTGGAAAATTGGGCAAGGGTTGAGCTTGCTAGTTTACCAAATAGACTAAGGTTGGCTAAATTAAAAAATCAAGTTATATAATTTTATGCCACATCAAACTATTGAACAATTTTTACGGAAACAACCTGATGATAATCTGGGTAAAATTTGTATGATTAAAGGCAAAGAATTATTGTCAGGCAAAAAAGACTCTAAGCTAAAAATGACATACCTAGAAAAAAAAGAAAGGAAGAGACAACGTGAACGTAATTACTGTAAAGCATTAAGATTGACCCCTGAAGGAAAAAAATTATTATCTGAGAGAGGTAAAAAAAACTACTGGAAGCATTTGCAATATCATAAAATACGTAAAAAAATTTGGTATCAAGCCAATAAAGAAGAAATTAATGCTAGGAAAAAAGCTAAAAAAATCATATTAGATTATGTCACGTAAAACCATTGCCGAGTACCTAAAGCTTAAGCCCGACGACAACAAAGGCAAAATAGCTATGATCAAGGGTGAGGCTTTGGCGTACCGAAAAAAAGCTAGAAAAGACCATAATAGACCTCCTAAAATGACAGATGTGGAAAGGAAGGAAAGAAAGAAGGAACGATATAGAGCCTTGACATCAACGCTTGAAGGTAGGCAACAATATCAAGATAAACAAAAAAAACACTATTGGCAAAATATTGAACTCACCAGAGCAAAGCAAAGAGCTTACCGTGAAGCGAATAAAGAACTAATTAAGGCAAAATACGAAGCTAAAAAACAGGCTAAAATATGAAAAAAGACTTAATTTATAATGATGATATTTTTGGATCTAAAATAATTGGAATCACCAATGGTCAATACTGGATTAAAGAATGTAACAGTTCCGAAGCTGATAAACTTGTAATAGCAAACCACTATAGCCATAAAACGACTAAAAATAGATTTAAAAGTTTCTTAGTCAACGACGGTCTAGGGGTTTTACAGCTAGGCTATGGAATCCGTCCAGGTAAAAAAGAACACATACATAAAATGATAACTAAAGATAACTATTGTGAGTTTGACAGAATGTGGTTAAGCGATGAATTGCCTAAGTTCGCTGAGAGTCAAGTTATTAGTCTTTTACTCAATTATTTAAAACAGGTTTATAAAAATATACAGTTTGTCAAAAACCTAAAACTAATATAGTCTTTTTAGTATGAATGAATTTATTACACTACTACAATTACTAACCCTAACAACTCTATTATTAATAGCCTTCACAACCCTATTTGTAGTAATTACCCGAAAAATTAGAATGGAAATAACTAGAAGAGAAATTCGTGAGTATTTTAAAGAGCGAGAAGCATATATTAACTCACTTGGTAACCACGAAGTAGACGACGAAATTAAAGAATTTAATCGACTTTTAGTAAAAGATAGAAAACGTCCACTAGGTAAACAGATTGATTTTACTGACGACGAAAAATATCCTGTTAAAAAATAATATATATGTCTAAAATAATTACAATAATACTTTTGCTATCCACTTTTGCTACGGCTCTATCTTGGTATTCGGCTGCTTTAATAAGCGATTATAGTCAAGCAACTTATTACTTTTTGCTTACACTATTTTTTTTCTTATCTGCGGGGATTGGTAATTTGTATGACTAAATACAACAACAAGAAAATTGTAATTGACGGTATTAAATTTGACTCCAAATTAGAGGCTAGTTTTTATGTATATTTGAAAGCTTTAAATTTAGATTTAACACTTCAACCTAAATTTAATTTACAACCTAGTTTTAAGATTTTTAAAAAAACCTACAGGGCAATTGATTATTTAGCAGATTTTTCTTTTAGTTGGAAAGGTCAAACTTTAGTTATTGACGCCAAAGGTATGGAAACAGAAGTGTTTAAAATTAAACGTAAATTGCTATTGTTTAAATATCCTGGAATCCATTTCTATGCAATTAAGAATTTAAAGGATTTAAAAACCTTGTTAATGACCAATCCACCAGTGTAAAACATCTGTAATTATAGCTAACCGTTCGTCTAAAGTCATAAACTGGGGTAGTTTACCTGCCTTTCTAATTTCAATCCTAGCTGTTTCTTCAAAATAGTGGAACTTTGGGTACTTAGCAATAAAAGCCTCGCATAAGGTTGTTTTACCTGTACCTTGGATGCCTGTTAGTGAGATTTTCATAATTATTTTTTAGTTTGAAAAAAAAGAGTTTAGTTGATTAAATAGGGGTCTATAGTATTTATCTTTTAAATTTGTCTTTTAAAGCCGCGTTTTTGTCTTTTAAAAAAGCTAATTGTTTTCTGAGGTCTTTATCTCTTTCTTCAAGGTCTAATGTAATAGGCATAAAATTTAAGTAATCGTGTTGTGTTTAGCGTTTCTGGTTTTTTTATTTAGAATTTAAAATTTTTGTATTTTTTAATGTTTAAAAGGTGTTCAAAAACCCTCTGACTTTCTTCCAAATCAGAATCTGATGATAAATTCCACTCACCTATAAAATCACTTAAAAATTCACTCGTTATGTAAGCTTTATTCTTTTCGTCTATTAACCACGACTGAATGACTTGACGAGCTGTATTACGTCCAATACCAGTTGTATTTTCAAAATCATCTTCATCCCGATACTGGACTTTTTTAAATTGGTCGCAATATGTGATTATTTGTATATAAATTGCAAAAACATCGATTGAAGTAAACTCGATTCCGTCTCCTGTGATAGTAGCTTTAATTGACCCAATATTAAATTTTAATAGTTCCTTCTTATTTGAAATTAAAAGGGACATAAGTTTATGATAATACATAGTGATGGTTGTTTAATGGTAGTTCTATAATGCAGCTATCCTCAATACACTTTTTACATTTTAATTGATTTTCTGCGGTTGGTTTTTTCCCCAACATAAAAGCATCTATAAACTTAAATATGGGAGCACCTGTTGGGCCGCGCTCAGGGACGTTAGGTAGGACATTATCATCTTCCCCTCTTATAGGTTTTACAGGACACAACCCCAAATTACTTTGAATGATATTTTTAGGGTTGATAGTCATTTTATTCGCATTTATTGATTGTTTCAACAAGTTCATTGTACCGCTGTGATTGAAAGGTTGGGTTTTATCTTCTTTTAATACAACCCCGCCAAGTAAATTGACTATCCAGGTTTTTAGTTTTGTGAGCATAATATTTAATTTAGTTGATGATTAATTTGGCATTCAACTGATTTTATTTCTTGGTTTTTCTGTGACTCGCATTTAGCTTTTTGATTTTGTATTCCAAACCAAATAAATAAAATAGCTATTATAGCTATAACTAAAAAAGAGAATAGTTGCGATGTAATTTTAATAAAATCTGACATACTAGGTAATAATTAATTTAGGGTGGCTTGAAACTTTAGATTTATACGCATAGACATTACAGCTTTTAGCCCTATCTTTGTCACTAATTCCAGGATTATCTAAGTCAAAAAAGTACTCCAGTATATCTCTATATGTTTGATAACCAAGGGCGTCAAAAACACCACTAGGTAAAAAATCACCATCTTTAATATCTAAAATTTCACGATTTAATAAAACTTCTAGGGCTTGTCTTTTGTCCCAGGTTAAATCTTTTTTGTGTTTACAAGCTACTAGCGTAAGTAAATCACCCCACTGGCCACAAATAGCCCTATATGTAGCTTCAATATACCTAGCCATTAATTCTAAGTGTTCTTTAGTACAAACTATGTTGTGTAATTTTTCTTGTGGTTGCTTCATAATAAAAATACTATATAATACTTTTGACGTTTTGTAAATTCCAAATTACCCCCAACTTTGACCAAAAGTGAAAATTCGTTTTTAGTATTTTGACAGGATGACTGAAAAAAAATTAAAACTCAAAGAAATTGAAAAAAAAGATTTAGAAATAGAAACGTTGGCTCTAAAAATTAGTAAGAAATACACCAAAAATAAAGATAGCCTAAGAAAAATACTAATCAGTAAAGTGCATTTTAACTGGACTTTAAAAAAACAATATAACTTTTTATATAATTATGGAAAAAATACATAAAATCAACGAAAGATTAACCGCTAAATACACTGGCAAACCAGTGGCGGAAGTTATAACAAAGCTAAAAATGAAAAATATAGTAGTAGGTTCTTGTGTGGCTTTCGGCAGTTATATGAAGGATACTAAACTAAATCTTAAAATCTGCTATTCTGTCTTTGTTACTTTGGATACCACCAAAGATGTAGAATTACAATACCTAGCCACTAAAATTTTAGATGTAAAATATAAAAAGGAAACGGTACTAGAATAGTTTTTGACAATCTTTAAAATATAATTTATAGAATTATAGGTTCATATGGTGGTTGCCGTATTTTCTATTCATAAAAAACTAACTGACTACCCGCAAGGGTGGTTTTTTAGTGGGTTGAGTTTATAAAAATTGACAAAAGTTAAAATCAAAAGTAAATTTAATATTAGTATTATTACTATTTTTTATGCTTATCAAAATAACCAACAACGGCACAATCAAACCAGAAGCTTTAGAACTTTTAGGTTACTCAACAAAAAGAAACAATGCCGCTACAATAGGTGAAAAAGGCACTGGTTTAAAGTTTAGCCTTATACAAGCTTGCAGAGATGGTATAGAGTTTGCTGTGGCTACTGATAGCTTTATTTGCACCGCAAGTACTGAAATCATAGACAAGGAAAATAAAAGAATTATTTTAAATTACCAAATCAAAAAGAATAAAAATATTAAAAAAGTTAAAACATCTTTTACCGTCCACGCTGGACATACTGAATGGACTGATGATTGGTTTATTTTACGTGAAGTATTACAAAATGCAATTGATACTGAACTAGAATTAGAATTAAATAGATTTGGGGTTAAAGAATCCATTGGAGATTTAGCCAGTCAATTTTTGTCCACTTCTGAAACCATAGACTATGCCCCAGAAGGCAAAACGTCAATTTACATAAAGCGAACGGGCAGGTTATTTTCTGTTTTAAATAGCATTGATAGCTTTTTTGTTACCAAGGAAATTGAAGACAATTATGAAGGTAGTTTATTACCTAAAAAAGATACTAAATTACGAATATTTAAAAAAGGTATTTTAATTCAAGAATTTGATCAGACGTCTATTTTTGATTATTCTTTATCACACTTACAATTAACTGAAGCTAGGCAAGTAGCTAGTGACTGGGACTTAAATTATCACTCAGGGCTTTTATTAAATTCTTGTAGTATTGAAACAAAAAAGCAAGTTATAAATGCCATAATTGCAAATGACAAAATCTTTGAAAGCAACTTATGTGCAAGGTTTTGTGACTCCGAATGGAAACAAGCTTTTGAACTTATTTACAATGAATCTGTGTTAATTGCTAGTGAAATACACGAACACTCTGCTATAGTTAAATCTATTACAAACGCTGGTAAAACAGTTGTTATAATTAATAGTTTTGGTTTATTTGAAGCCTTAGAAAAGCTAGGGGTTAAAACTGTTAAAAATTGGCAACAAACTAAAAAAGCATATAATTTTATACCTTTTTATATTCCGACAGAAAAACAAGCCAAAGTCCAAAAAATATTAGATTTCTTTAGCTATGATAAACAGCTAAGGTTTTACGATGATATTGTAGACGAGGCTGGTTTTTATAATCAAGTAGAGAATTACATAGCTTTATCTGTTAGCACTGTTTTAAGCTCTGATTTGTATTCTACATTAATACACGAGCTAATTCATTGGAAGTACAGGGTAGAAGATGAATCAAGAGCTTACCAAGATATTTGTACTGAATTAATAGCCTCTTTGATATAGTTGACAACCCCCAACATCTAAACCTAACTGACATAGATTACACGGTGTATACTGGGTACCTAAAGCTCCCTCAAGACAGATAATCTTTCTGTTTTTGTAGGGGGTTTTTTGACGAGAAGTGAAAAATAAGGTTATAAGATTATATGTCTATACAAACAACTA
>Ga0209414_1000988_pt1 | contig 13635 bp, 19 predicted proteins | sample LakVidmifraction_4_FD_181154 | JGI IMG/M metagenome (GOLD analysis project Ga0209414, IMG submission 181154) | Hypersaline microbial communities from Lake Vida, Antarctica - Brine Hole Two &gt;0.2 micron (SPAdes) (version 2) | ecosystem: Environmental > Aquatic > Non-marine Saline and Alkaline >... | reverse complement strand
CTTTCCCTGTTCCTTTTGCCCCAATTTTTAAATCAACGTTTGCCTCTCCTTCGACATTGATAGTCGGACCTGCGGTTCCAGTAGCTGCGTTTGTTATTTTTACCTGATTAACGGCTGAGCCTGTAGTGGTGAAAGAAACAAGTTCATTCCCGTTCGTGTCACTAATATCAGTGAGTATCTTTGGAGAAGTGAGAGTTTTATTTGTAAATGCCTCAACACCTGCAAGGGTCGCCAAAGTACCTGTTGTTGGAAGGGTTACTGTACCTGCACCAGCTACTGCCGTTGCGTCTAGTATAGTCGTACCACTTGTTGCACCTGCGATAATAAGTTTACCCACAGCTCCTGCTGAACCAAATGTTTTAGCTCCTGTCACTGTTTGTACAGATGCAAGTACCATATCTCCCACACCTTTAGCATCTATCTGTGTTTGTAATGCGCTTGTGACTCCTTTGAGATAAGTCAGTTCAGTTAATGATGGGTATGTTGCGACTGCAAGTGATACGAGAACCTTTGAAGCATCTGTTGCCACTATTTGTGAAGCAGTAAGACCTGAAACAGTAACAGATGATGGAGTGATTGCACCGAGTGTAATAGTAATCGCAGGTGTTGTTGTTGCTGTGGCGACTGTACCTGACACTCCGTTTGCTGTAGTTACGGAGACAGAGGTTACAGTTCCTGTACCTGCACCTGAAATATCAGTAAGAAGCCTGTGAGTTACAGGGTCGGCATACAAAGTAACAGGAGTTACCCCATCAACGCTTGATACCGCTAGAAGCGTGGTTACAAAATTTTGGTCTCTTGAAGCCTGTGCCATGTTAGTTGTTATTTATTAGTAAAGCTCCTGTAACACTATCAGCGTATATTTCTACTGGGGTAACTCCATCTACAGATGAAACTCCCATAGCCACTACTTTAAAGTTTTCGTCTCTCCCTGCTGGAGAACTTGATAAACTAACACCTCCTACTCCGTCAGAAACCTGTAAAGCATTGTTAAGAGGATTTGCCTTTAATGGTAAAGGAGTTATACCATCAAGATTTGATGTTGCTAGCGTAACTGGTATTCTGTTTTGGTCACGTACTGCTTCCATATATTTTTAAATTGGGAAAACTTCAGTTACTACAAACCGAGGAGCAGTTCCTGCTACTGTAACAATTCCTGTGTAGACTACACCTGAAAATTGTGCGTAAGAAGCACCTTGCCCATCATCTGCTCCAGTTCCTCCTCTTAAAATCACATGAAACACCGATGTTGATGCTCCAGTTCCAAGAAGAAGGAAAAGTGGGTTTGTTCCTAAGTTTTGTATCATCCATCCACCGCGAGCACGGTTAGCTGCTAATGCTGTTCCTGCTAATGTAAGAATAGCTGGTGTATTTGCTGTTCCTACTGGTGCAATTATTGCTGTTGTATCTGCCATTTTATATTCTATTATTTTTTAATCGTTGTATTGCTCTTTCTAAGGTTCCTCTATCTGAAGTAAGTTTTCTTTCTACCTCTTGGAGTTTTACCTTAGCCCGTTCTATTCCTTCTCTCTCGTCGGTTATTTTGGCATGGTCTGCTTTAAGTCTGTTTTTCTGAGTGAGTATTTCGTCTTCCTGTCTTTTAATTTCTTGTGACCAAAGCTCGCTTTTTTCTGCAAACACACCTATAAGGGAATCAAAGTTTGTGTGTGCTTCCGAAAGGAACTGTGCATAAGAGGAAACGGTGTTATAAAAAGTCTTCACCTGCTCGTAGTTTTCGTTTGTTTCACGAACTAAAGCCTTGCTATTGTCAAGCACTTTTTGCACTTGCTCAAGGGTGAGTTTTTCTCTATTCCTTAAGTACTCCACCTGTTCCTTTTGGAGTGTGTACAAGGTAGATTTTGCCTCACTAATTTTCATATTAGTGTCAGCAAGAGCCTTTAAGGAATCCATCGTTTCTTTGTTGATTTCGTGTTGCATAAGTCATGCGTGGGCTTGCACCACATATTCGTCTTTGCGTCATGACTGGCTCGTTAAACGAGCAATTTCTCCAAGGTAGCCTTCGTTGAACGCTTGTCGTGGACTACTCCACGTTTTTCAAGTTCAGCGATTATCTCTGCTTTGTCCTGAAAGCCTGTCTTTTCTACTACAGGTTCAGTTATTACAGCGGCTATTCCTGGGGCTGCTGCAAGCACTTTTTCAACCATCTTCTTGTACTCATCTACCTTTGCCATCAAGCGGTCAGTTTCCGTCATCGCTGTTGGCTTGGTTTCTGAATACAATTCAGTGATAAATGTATTCTTAACTGCTTCTAACTTTTCTGCACTCCAAATTGGAACTCCAGTCGGGATGCCAGCAGTATCTATCGTAGGCGAGCCTTTTACCATGACTGCCTTTGCTAGATTCTGAGCTAGTAATCTTCCAATATGATATGGAAGCGTAATACTTTCTCCTGCGGCGATACCTGCACTCCCAGAAATACCAGAGATGGGGCGGCTGTCAAACATGCAGCCCATTTCAGGGGTGAAGGCAAAGTCTGTGGAGTTTTTGAACTGAACAACTTTAAAGTCATTCGGGTTCGTAACTTGTGGGTTTACCATTCGTTTTATTTAATTGTTAATTGAGGCTCTGTCATTCCTCAAACGAAGCTACTGCTCCGCACTAAACCCCTGTAAAGGGGCTTTAGCGAGTCACTAGCCTCGGATTTTAAATCGTACAAGTGTTCCCTGGTCTGCTGCATCGTTTGCGATAATACAGTAACCGAGGTTCTGCTCATCAAATTCACCCTTAGCGGTGGTTCCTTTGAGTACCTGCCCAATAGTGTCATCTCCTGTTACAAAGTCTTTACCTACAACAAGAACTTCTCCTGCAAGTACACGTCCGTCTCCTGCGGCCAATACCCATCCGTAGTCTGCGGCTGCGAAAGAAACCTGTGGACATCCCTGTGCCATTTGTACCTTGTCAGTAATTGCTGCTGCGTCCCAGTATGATGGAACAATGAAAGTAAGGTCTGAGTCTGCAACTGCAAGAGATGCAGAAAGAGCGGTTTCTGGGTAGAGAGTCAAAGTTGTCGCACTGTTTGTACGAATTTTGAAAGTCTGTCCAACACCTGTTCCCTGGTCTACTACTCCGATACCGTCCTCAAACGCTCCAACCGTCATGGTTGAAGCTGCTCGTGTAAGGTACACCTTTCGTCCTTGTGAGTCACTTGAAGAACTCCAAAGGTCTGTTGATGTAACTTGGTCTGGTACAGCAATAAGCGATGTCGCTACGGCTGACTGTGCTCGTCCAAACACCCACTCTCGTCCGTCTGGGGTTGAAGCTCGTTCTCCAAGCTTGAACTCTCCACGGGCGGTAATTGTGTTGTATACATTCTGAAATGAAATTCTATTTCCCATATATTTGTTTTTTCAGCCTTCAGCTCTTAACCTAAGGCTATTTGTGGCATCGCCACTTATTTTAATAAGCGAATATTTTAGTACTTGAACCTACAGAAGTGATAGAAGGAAGTACGGCTGGGCCGTTATTCCAAATAAGAACTGTTGCAAAGCCGTTTGTACTTGAAGCACCTGCTGACGTAATAGTCCAATATGGAGTTCCACCTGAGGTGATCGTCGTGGTAGAAAGCTGTGCAAACACTCGGTCGGTTGAAAGAAGTCCTGATACTGCACAGTCATACGCACGTGTGGTTGAAGCTGGATGTGAAACGTTCATACCTGTCAAGTTACAAGTAGTTGCAATCAACTTTGAGATAGCATTTCCACTTGAACCAACTGTAATGTCGGCTGTGGTTTTAATACTCAAATCTGAGTTGTAACCTCCGTTGTACTTGATATAAGGGTCATAGTCTTCGGCAAGCTGAGAGCCTGCTGCTCCGAGAGCCTGTCCTTCAACTTTAGAAGGAAGACCTTTGATAGATATGCCGATAGCAATTATTGCTAGGGCAATCGCTACAAAGATTCCGATGGTTGCGATTTTATCTGTTGTTTTTTTATCAGTCATGTTAATAATTTAGACTAATAAAATTAAGAGACTCCTGCCATTGTTCCCTGTAGTCGTGACTGTGTTGCAATGAAGTTACCTGCGTAAATGAGGTATCCAACCTTTGTTAGTTGGTCTACTGGTGCCATCATTTTTCGGAACTGGAAGCCTCGTGTTGACTTAACGTTACCTGGAACTCCTGTTGGAACTGCATCCGAAGTCTGCTTAAAGTTAGCAGTCATGATGTTTTCATCCTGGTAATTGAAGCCTACGAATCCAAAAGCCTTTGAGTTCGTAAGGAAGAATTTTCCTGATGGTACTTGTTCATCTTTTGCGATAGGTGTACCTCGGAATGTGAGGTAAACGAATCCTTGCTGTCCTCCAAGTCCTGGAGTAGTAGGAACTCCACCCCATGCGTTCATCTTTGGGTATCCTGCTGTTGAGAAGTTAGCTCGTACAGTAGGAGTCAAAAGTGATTCATAGGTTGACCAGATAGTCTTTGTTGTCAAAGAAAGGTCTGGTGAATCTGTACCAATCGTTACTGCATCATCTGCGGTAGCGAGCTTAGCAAGTGTCAAAGCACCTGTTGAAGCGAGGTAGTAACCGTTCCAAGCTGTATAGGTTGAACGTGAAAGTCCACCGTAAGTAGCGTACAGGGTTGAGTCTGAAGCTGCGTTAGCGAGTGAATCCCAGTCATTACCAGTTCCGTTACCTGTGTAAAGGTTCTGTGCGAGGAGTGTAATAAGAGACTGTGCCTGTGAATCAAACTCAGTGTCGAGTAGGTTCACAATCTGCTCATCTCCCATGTTCACTGTAGTTTCTGCGATAGCAACCACAATTGGCTTATTAGACGCTTTGAGGTTGAACTCAGCTTGTACTCGAACGTTCTGTCGGTCTGTATCCAATCTGTCTGCAATACCCATGTTTCCACCGTTTGTGGTGTCAGTGTATTTAATAGCAAACTTATAAGATGTACCTGTCTGCCATTCCTTTGGTTTCTGTAGATATGTCATAAGACCTGGTGTGCCTGTGGTAACCTGGTCGAATACTTTTCTCAAGATAAATTCACGAGTTGTTGTGGTGACTGCTGCGTTGAAGATCATAAATTATTTTAGACTCCGTAGATATTCAAGTGCGTTTCCAAAATGACTTGGGTCTTGTCTTGCACCTCCACTTGCTCCAGGAGTAACACTCACAGGGTCAATGCGTTTAGCTATGTTCTGCACGGTTGTGGTCTGAACTTTCTTTGCTAATTCGCTCATATCCCTCATGTTCTGGTGGGCTTGTTTGAGGTCTCTGAAACCGTACTTATTAGCGTGGAGAAACAAGGCGTTTTCATTAAGGGTGGTGTCGGTTCGCTTTAGCTCATTGAGCTGTCCTGAAACGGCATCCTCAACAGACTTTTGATGGTCTATACGTGCTTGTTCCTTTGCTTCTATTGCTTGCAAAGCTCTTTGCTCTGCTCGCTGTACGATTTCCTCGTAAGAATTGGGAACCCAATCTTGGGGTGCTTGATTATTTACAGGGTTGTTATTTGGTAATTCAGGTGTTTTAACTTTCGCTAATTCCTGAGACTTGCGAGTGTAGTCAGACAAGAGGTTTTTATATTCCTGTGCGACCGTCCCTGCGTCTACCTTTCTGCCGTCTGGCAACTCATAGAGTTCTGGCTCAGTAGGTACAACTGGCTCCGCTGGTACAGTGGGAGCGGCTGGTGTTGTTGGTTCACTTGGTGCTTCTGCTGGTACATTACCGTTATCAGCACTGGGAACAACTTCGATTGATTCTGGTTGCATAATTTACGACTGCCCTTTCACCTACTTGGTCTTTCGACTGAAGGTGAACAGCTTGGTCAAATTTAAGTTTGTAATGTGGGTTTAGTGTCATCACAGGACAATTATTTACTGTAAAGGTGCTTTTGGCTGGGCTTTCATTTCCGCTTGGTCTCGTTTCATCTGCATTTCATCTTTTCCTTTCTGTCTTTCTGCGAGCTTTTCGGCAACGAGTATTTGTGGGTTAGCTTGGATTCCTATTTGAGCAAGAAGCTGTACTTGTGAATCTGGTGTCAAATCTGCGTAAGAAATTGATACACTTGGCGGTTTTTCTTCCTTCTGTTGCTCTGGCTGTAACGCCTGTTGTTCTTCACCACTAATTCCTACAGCTACTACTGGGTTAATCTTGTAAGCTACAGCGTTCTTAGCGAGTTCTTTTGGATTGTCGTACTGTGCAATTTCCAAGTAATCAACTGGAGAAATAAAGCCATCCTTAACGTCGTTCTGGGCTTGCTCAAACTTAAATTCATCATCCACTGGAAGTGTTTTACCTGCGGTAATAGTGATTTCTGAACCTGTTTCAAAGTCGTCCTGGATAAGTTCTATAACTTCACGTGCTCCTTCCTTGCCCATCCATTTAGCATAGTGGTATTCGGTGTAACGGGTTTTAGCTAACTGCATACCCCATGAAAATACTTCGTGGGCTACAAAGTCAGTTACTTGTACCAACTCGTTAAGGCGTAAGTAAGATTGCTGGATAAGTGCTAAACGTCCTGCTTTTGTTTCTTGTCCCTCTCGTTCTCCTCTGAAGGCTGAGGAAGCAGCCATGATGTTGTCAATTTCCTCTCGTGAGTCAACCATGTCATCAAAAACCATCTGCGGAAGGGCTTGACCTGTTTCACGGGTAACTCCGTCCTTAACACCTTTACCCCAAATAATTCCTTTCGTTTCAAAACGGATTCTCTGAGCGTCCTGCTTATTCATCACGGTTGCGTCCACCTTTAGAACACCGTTTGCAAGCTCACAGTTCTCGTCAATGTCCATCTTTCTTTTATCAATACCTCTTTGCAGTTCGGCGGAAAGAGTAATCATGTCCGTCCTACCAATCGGGGTGTTCTCGTTATTGAAAATAGTGGCGTAAATATATGGCTTTCGTGGTGTGTCGAAGTAGTTAAAGAAATACGGTTTGTACTGGGTAACTTCCACTGGTTCAGCCGCTGGTGTAGCTCCCTCTGTAGGTGAAATTTCACCCTCTGGTAAAGGATTAACAGGCTGTTGTGGTATTTGAGGCTGTTTTCTAGTCTCTTGCTCCATTTTTACCTGTTGAAGTAAGTCTCTACGAGGTTGCCCTTCAAGAGTGCCTAGTTGCTGTTCTTCCTCTTCATTTACCAATACACCGTACCAATCCCAATAAGGATTCTTAATAGTGTCGAGGATAATATTGTCTAACTTGAAAATAACAGAGTCTTGTATCCACGCCTCTTTGTACTTTACTTCTGGGTTTTTAATATAAAGCTGTTTCTCTCCTTCTTCACCAAAGAAACCGAACTTCTTCATGAGTTCGTCTTTCTTTTTAGGGAAGCGTTCGATAATTGCACACAAGTTGTCGTCAACTTCTTCAATAGCGAACTCTGAATCTTGTTCCTTGCGTGCGTACTTGCCAACTCGGAGCTTGCGAGGGTCAATAGCTCTAAAGTCAAAGTCTCCTCCTTGTCCCAATAGGGGATTCCAAAATGGTTTTATGACAAGAAGACGTGCAAAGTAAAGGTTTCTAAGTGCCATTCTAGTCACCTCTTTTACATTCAAATCAAGGTACTTCTTACGGAAAAAGCTCTCTAGCTTACGAGCAAAGTCTTGTGCTGGAATACCATCACGTGAAGGAAGAATGGTTAAACCTGGTGGGTTTGCAATCAAAGAGTTGATAACAGACTCCATGTTTACGAATATACGGTTAGCTTGTACTCGAAACTTCCTGCGTCGCTCTGGTACGTATTGAAGCCAATCAGCGTTGTTAGAATAAACAGCGGTGTTTGCTTTGTATGTTCGCTCTACTACGTCCCACAATTCAGAGGAAGAAGACCACCTAGCTTCAACGAGTTGAGCTTTTGTTGTTTCGTCTAATTCTGAAATGTTTAATTTCATAACAAAAAAAACGGACACCCCGTGCTGGGATGTCCGCCTTTGGTTTAGGTTAGGACTTCTTTATTTACTATACATTGTAACACTCAATTCAACCGCGCACAAACTTTTATTTAAAATCGTGTTTTCTAGAGTATAAATAGTCTGCCCTTTGAATGACTTGCAATACGCCTTGGTGGTCAAAATGCAGGGATACAGTGGCGTTCTTTTGGTCGAATACATCCTTATCTAGTAACACGCTAAACACGTCGTAATGCTCCTGGAATAAGAGGAACTTCTTAGCGTCATCGTCCGCTATGTACACAGCAACTTTAATTGGTTTCTCCATTTTGGTTGTTATCACTAAAAGCTTTAGAAACGTCCCAGATATTATCAGTACCGAGCACGCTTGGTTTATCTGCTTGAGTAACTTCACCATAGAAAGCCCCAGCACTATTACCTTGCATGGCCAGATAACTATAAAGGTGGGCGAATACCTTGTGGTCTTCCCCTGTAGTACTTGCCCAAATATATCTTTCAATATTTCTATTGTTCACTACCTTTTCACGCCGTAGTGTCTCAAAGTGCTTTATAAAATCCCTAAACTCTGCGTCAGTTGCTACGCCTAATGACTCCTTTCCCTCCACCATATCAGTCAGCATACGGTCAAGGATTCTGTCTCTGTGCGAGTAAACGATACCTTTCTTATCCCCTTCACCCCACCATACGATTGTCTGTGGGTTGTTGTTATTCTCCATAAAGAAGGACATCTGCATAAACGGGTATGTTGACACGTAGTGTTTAGCTGCGGTGTTGTCGGGCATAGCATCAATCACCCCTGCGGTGGGTTTCCAGTAAGCAAGAATGTCGTCTAGCTCTTGCCATGCTGAAAATCGCCCTATTTTAATGGTTCCTTTGGACGTTCGAACCTCGTAGTGCTTAATGTTACCTACGTCAATACCAATAAACCTATCGCCTGTATCTATATTCTTTGGTGTCCACAGGTCTAATATCGTTGTTTTAGATACGCTTAAATCACCAGGGCTGTAGGACTTACCGAGTACAAAGTTATTAAAGTAAGCAGGGTCGCCTAGTGAATCTTCTATAATTTCCTCTGCTGTAATCCACGCACACATTAAATGTGAGATATGGTAGCCTGAAATTTTACTGCCTGGGTTTTGTGCCACCCATTTACCTTTACGCCGTACATCATCGTCAATAGGCTCCTTACACGCCCGACAGATAAAGCATTTCTTCTCCATATCTAGGCTTTCAGGCCATGCCATGAAATGTTCATCTCCACAATGTGGACACCTTATAACCCACTCCTTTTGGTCTGACTTCTGAAAGGCAAGATCAAGCTCGTCTCGTTCACCCCCTGGGTTTGAGAATAACCAACGGCCTTTGTATTTGCTTGCTTTGGTACGTGATTTATATGTCTCGATAGCCAACTGGTCGGAACGTGAAATTTCGTCATGTATAAGTAAGTCTGCCGTCGTAGAAATTGCCGCTGTCTTTGAGTTAGTACCTTTAAAGAATATGAACCTGTCGTTAAACTCCTTTCGCTCAATACTATCTGTTTCCATTCCTTCAAACGCATGGTAATTAGCTTGGATAAGCTTGTTCATTTTCGAGCTAACGAACTCTCTTACGTCCTCGTCAGAACTCATTGTGTAAATACAGTTAAAGTGTAGATACTTGATAGCAAATAAAGCTTTAATGCTAAATGTTACGGACTTACCCACCTGAGCACATGCCGTTACAGCAATATTAGGGTTAAAGTCAGTAAGTATATCCAACAGAAAGGGTCGGTCATGAAAATCAAAAGGTTCTCCTTTTTCATTACAGATATTCTGTTCTGTAATCCACTGAAGGATTGAGAAATACTGTTTATTTTCTTGTTTTAACAATGGATTCAACGTTAAACACGATAGCCACTTTGAACTCGCTCTCTAGCTTATCTACAAAGGAATAGAGCCTGTCTAGGATATGTTCCTCTATTTCGTCACTAGTTTTTCGCTTTTTCATCTTCAACAATGATGGCTGTTTCGATACTTATAAGGCTTGAAGCAATAGACACAGCACTTTCTATGGCGAGTCTGACAACTTTAAAAGGGTCAATAATCCCTGCATCAAACATATTTACCAGCTTTTTGTTTTTAAAGTCGTAACCACTATTAAAGTCCTGAGAGTTCTCTTTCATTCCCACAGTTGCAATTACTTCGTACCAATCCATACCAGCGTTCTCTGCCATCTGCTTTATAGGAGCTTTTAGTGCTTCCCTAAACATAACTTCTTTTAGCGAACTAGCAGTCTTTAGCAAAGCAACGCCTCCACCTGCCACAATTCCTTCTTGTAATGCCGCCTGTGTAGCGTTGATAGCGTTCTCAAACTTGTATTTCTTGGCATTGAACTCTGTATCGGTGTAAGCACCTACTCGAACCACTCCAATACCACCAGTTAAGCAAGCCAGGCGGTCTTCCAATACTGATTTCTCATAGACTGATGTTGTTCCTTCAATTTCTGCTTCCAGTTCAGTTATACGAGCTTTTAGGGCTTCGCCTGACTTCCCCCCGATGATAGTTGTGGTGCCGCGTGTAACGACTACCTTCTCTGCTTTACCACAAAGAGCTACAGTAGCAGTATCAAGTTTCATTCCCATTTCCTCTGATATAACTGTTGCACCTGTGAGGGCTGAAATATCAAACAGAAAGTCTCTAGCTCGTGAAGCTGAGTAAGGATTCTGAACGCAAGCGATGTTTGCAAAACCCTTCTGTGCGTTTAACGCTAGTGTTCCAAGGGCTACGCCTTCAACATCAGTAGCGATAAATAAAATATCCTTGCCTGTTCCTATGGAGTTTAAAAGGCTTATAATCTGCTCGTTATTTGATATTTTACGGTCAACCAATACGATGTGAACGTCCTCCAATACAGTTGAACCTGTCTCGTGGTTGTTGATAAAGAACGGTGAAATAAGCCCACGGTCAAAGCGTGCTCCCTTTACTACCTCCTTTGAATAACCAAGTTTAGAGCCTTTCTCTACAGTCACCACGCCGTTTACACCGACTTCTTTAATGATTTCCGCAATGTGCTTTGCAACTTCTGGGTCGAGCGACGAGATGGTTGCGATATGCTCAATATCATCTTCGCTGACTGCTCTCTTAAGTCCAGTGAGTTGTTTAAGTGTCTCCTCAAGACCTTTTGAAAGGCGTTCTCTAACTTCTCGTATCCGAGAAGAGTCATTAGCAATTTCTTTGAAGGCCTCCGCAACAAGTGCTTGAGTAATGACCGTTGTGGTAGCTGTTCCATCACCTCCCTCCGAGCTTGTTCTAAGAGCTGCTTTACGAAGCATTTGTACACCCATTTGTTCATAGTGGTCTTTTAAATCAATGTTTTTTAATATAGTAACTCCATCGTCACACTCTAAAGGATCCAAGCCTGGGTATTCGATAACTGCTGTCATTCCAATAGCACCTAAAGTTGGGCGTACAGCGTTACAAGCCTTGTCTATACCAGCTTTAATCTTCAACCGTGCCTCGTGGCCTTTTGTTATTTCTTTTGACATTTATAGGATAGCTAGAATATCGCTTACGTTGATAATCTTGTACTTCTTCCCCTCGTGTTCTACTTCGTGGGTGTCTGGGGAGTATTTAGCGAATATAACAGTATCTCCAATAACACAAGGAAATACAGGTGTTGCTAGTGAATCAATCTGTTCCACCTTACCCTTACACACAAAGCTGTCCTGCACTTCCACTGTCTCAAAGCCTTCCTTCTTAACTTCCTCTAGCTTAGATACCAATATGCGATTACCTATAATTTTCATTATGATTTGTTCTTACGCCCGTATAATAAATTAAATCCTGTCTCGTGGGGCTGTATCATGTCAGCGTAGTGTTTGCCTTGATCAGCCCTTACCGCTCTAGAGCGTACCCAGAAACCATCCCTATTCTTGTCTGTAATGAGTCGTACAGCCCATTTACCACAGAAACACTTAGTTTTATAGAAAGCTATCCTCTGAGTAGAGTTTGTCCAATCTACTTCCACTTGCTTAACAGCCACCCCTTTAAAATCCTTTTTGCAGTCGGTACAGTAAAAGTCTGTTACTGCCATCATCTTATTGTCCTTTATTAAATCGTCCCTTTCCTCTTTTTCCTTATCCTTTGAGCGGTGGTAGTTTCTGTCGTACACTCGCTTCTCCTGGCCTTCTATAAGGTCTCGAATGTGAGGGTGTAGCTCTATGTCTGGTCTGGGTGTATTTTCGTATCGCATTATCTTAGTATTCGCCTATACCACTTGTCTAAACCGCTATCAACCTTCTTCTGTTCTTCCCATTCAGCTTCAGTGCCTTCGCCAAAGAACTCTGCACCACCATCGCCTATTACTTCCTGGGGAACACTAAAGTCTACGTCTGGGGCTATTTTAGCTATAGCTTCCTGCTGTTCCTCTGACAACTTTGAAGCGTCGAAGTAAAGCCTAGCAGGTGGTTTGAAATAGTCTTTAATCTTCTTCGTTAGGTTCATGTTTTTCTATTAGCTTTAGTTTTAACTTCTCTTCTATTTCCCTTACGGCTTCTTGAACTTCCTTTGAGAAAATACGCTCGTACTTTTGAAATTCAACCTTACCAGAGTGTTCTGTCTCAGTCTTTAAGCTAAATTCGTCCTTCTTCTTACGCTCTAGATACTTTAATGAAAACTCTGGGTTATTGTTTAATCCTTTCACTACTTCCTGTCTGGCCTTTAATATAGGCCGTTCCTTTAATGCTTCCTTACGCTCAACAAACTCTGGGTGGTCTTGCTGGTAATTATAAAGGGTTTGGTGTGATATATCAGCATAGAAGCAGGCTTCTTTGTCACTTCCCCCAATAGAAAAAACCTCCTCTAATTTATTGAGGGTGCCACTTGTCATTAAGGTTGGTCTTCCTACAGGTTTTGCCATGTTATTCTTTTACCATTTTTAGAGAGACCTTTAAGTTCCTCGGTCATTACTTCTCTTCAGTTAAAAATGGTGATGGGATAGGGTCTTTTACTTCTACACGCTTTGATAGCTCTATAGTAGATTTAACACTCATTTCCGCTCCATGTTTTTCTAGAACAGCCTGTAGCTCATTAGTAAGGGCTTCTCCTTCCTCCTTTGAAAGTTCTTCTAGTCTATATGACATATATTCCTATAAATAATAAAAAACAGGCGTAAAATCCTGTTACTTCTTTACGTCTACAAATAATATCGGTAGTGAAACAGTTAAGTCCCCTACCTTACCCTGTGCAATAAAACTAATATCCAAAGACTGCTCAATTTTTCGCACAGCTTCTTGTGCTTTTTTTATCCTTTTGTTTAGGTCTGCGGTCTTCTCCTCTTGCGTAAGCTCTTTATTTACAAAAACTTTTGGCTTTGACATCTAAATATTATATCGCTTTATTAACACTCTGCCAAGTCTGGCGTTACTAGGGTGATGTGTGCATAAGTAACACTTCTCCTTTTGGTTCTTAGTTTTTATGTAGCGTATACCGCATTTACAGGTGAGTATTTTGCTTTTTGTCTTTCTTAAAGAGGACGCTGCTATTCCCTGTCCCCAAGTAACTAACGGTATCTTGTGCATGGGTAAATTATACCACCTCCTTAAACTTACCTTTCTCATTGAAATTAGGGCAGTTGTTCTCGCATACTTTATCTGTTAATGGTTTGTCTGGAAAGGAGGGGGTACTCAAGTATTCTAGATAGTCTTTGAAAAAGTGCCAAACTCCAGTTACATCAACCTCAACCTGACTAGCTTTCATATTTCCAAACTTTTGAATTAAAATAAGTCTAT
>Ga0209414_1000987_pt1 | contig 13648 bp, 11 predicted proteins | sample LakVidmifraction_4_FD_181154 | JGI IMG/M metagenome (GOLD analysis project Ga0209414, IMG submission 181154) | Hypersaline microbial communities from Lake Vida, Antarctica - Brine Hole Two &gt;0.2 micron (SPAdes) (version 2) | ecosystem: Environmental > Aquatic > Non-marine Saline and Alkaline >... | reverse complement strand
GTCGAAGCACCGTCGTGCGTTTCACCGATCTTGTAGTTCACGCCCGTGTAGTAGAGGATGCGCTCGGTTGTAGTGGTCTTGCCAGCATCGATGTGAGCCATGATGCCGATGTTGCGGACCTTAGTAAGGTCCGTAAGCACGTCCTGTGCCACGAGTGGTTCTCCCTTAAGCTTTCTTGACTACCAGCGGTAGTGAGCGAAGGCCTTGTTGGACTCCGCCATCTTGTGCATGTCTTCACGACGCTTGACAGCGGCGCCGAGGCCGTTGGACGCGTCGAGGATTTCGTTCATGAGGCGCTCGGTCATGGTCTTTTCACGACGCTGGCGCGAGAAGTCGACCAACCAGCGCAGCGCGAGGGTGGTCTGACGCACGGGACGAACGTCTACGGGCACCTGATAGGTGGCGCCACCGACACGGCGAGACTTGACCTCAAGTGCGGGACGGATGTTCTCCAGCGCACGCTTAAGGATGGTGACGGGGTCCTGACCGGACTTCTCCTTCACGCCTTCGAGCGCACCGTAGACGATGGCCTCGGATACGGACTTCTTGCCGTCGAGCAGGATCTTATTGATCAGCTGCGTCACGACAGGAGCGCCGTATACCGGGTCATTGATGATCGGACGCTTGGGCGCCGGTCCCTTACGAGGCATTACTTCTTCTCCTTCTTCGCGCCGTAACGGCTGCGAGCCTGCTTGCGGTCCTTGACGCCCTGGGTGTCAAGCGAGCCGCGCACAATCTTGTAGCGGACACCGGGGAGGTCCTTCACACGACCGCCACGCACGAGCACAATCGAGTGCTCCTGGAGGTTGTGGCCCTCTCCGGGGATGTAGGCCGTGACCTCAATACCAGTCGAGAGGCGCACGCGTGCGACCTTACGCAGAGCCGAGTTCGGCTTCTTGGGCGTGGTCGTGTACACGCGGGTGCACACTCCGCGACGCTGGGGGCTCGACTTGAGAGCCGGGGTCTTGGTCTTGGTCACCTTTGGGTGGCGACCCTTCCTGACCAGCTGCTGAATCGTAGGCACTACTTCTCCGTCTTTTAGTTCGTGTGAAAACTGGTAAAAATCTCTGTGTCGTGTCCGACCCCCGCGCTCGGGCGTGTCGTCCATGATGGTGTCGCACCAAGAAAGGCGCGCACAAGGGGCCCACCGACGCGGGCACGAGTACCTAAGATACCCGCCACCCGCGTCCGCGTCAAAGCGAAGTTTCCCACGCTGACCCTGACGTCGTGCTAGTCGCGAGGAATTTTAAACTCTTCGAGCGGCACAGCCTCACCCGTACCCTCGCTGAAGAACTGACCGTCCCACTCTTCGTAGCCGAAGGTCGGGAAAAGATTGGCCTTCGCTTCTTCGGTGGGCTCCACCGTCGCCGAGCGGTACTGGTGCAGACCGGTACCGGCGGGGATGAGCTTGCCAAGGATGACGTTCTCCTTGAGTCCGAGCAACGGGTCCGACTTTCCGGACATCGCAGCCTCAGTCAGGACACGCGTGGTCTCCTGGAACGAGGCGGCAGACAGCCAAGAGTCGGTCGCGAGCGACGCCTTAGTGATACCCATGAGCTCAGGGCGAGCCGAAGCCGGCTTGCCGCCCTTCGTCACGGTTTCACGGTTGGACTTCTCGAAGCGCGAACGCTCGACCAGCTCTCCCGGAAGTAGCGTGGTCTCACCCGAGTCAAGCACGGTCACGCGACGCAGCATCTGCCGCACGATGACCTCAATGTGCTTGTCGTGGATCTCCACACCCTGCGAGCGGTACACCTGCTGAACCTCGTCCACCAAGTGCTTCTGGGTGGCACGCGGACCTAGGATGCGCAGCACGTTCTTGGGGTCAATCGCTCCAAATACGAGCTGCTGACCAACCTCGACGTGCTCGCCGTCCTGCACCAGCAAACGCGAACGCTTGGTGATGGGGTACTCGATGACCTCGTCGCCGTTGTCCGGGGTGACGACAAGGCGACGCGTGGCCTCCGAGTCATCAACCTTGAGCTTTCCAGCGACCTCGGAGATCGGGGCCTCACCCTTGGGGGTGCGGGCCTCGAAGAGCTCCTGGACACGGGGCAGACCCTGCGTGATGTCATCGGCCGATGCCACACCACCGGTGTGGAACGTACGCATCGTCAGCTGTGTGCCGGGCTCACCAATGGACTGTGCGGCAACGATACCGACAGCCTCACCGATGTCGACCAGCTCACGGGTAGCGAGCGAGCGGCCGTAGCAACGAGCACAGGTACCGACAGTGGACTCACACGTGAGCACCGACCGGACCTTGACCTCTTCGATGCCCGACAACATGAGTGCGTCAATCAGCGCATCGCCAATGTCGTCACCCGCCTTGCCGATCGTCGTGCCGCTGCCGTCCTGAACGTCGGTCGCAAGGTTACGAGCGAAGACCGAAGTCTCCACCCGCTCGTGTAGCGAGCGGTTGCCCGCTGCATCGGTCTCGACGATCGGCATGACCAGGCCACGCTCGGTGCCACAGTTGTCCTCGCGCACGATGACGTCCTGCGATACGTCCACCAGACGACGGGTCAAGTAACCCGAGTCAGCGGTACGCAGCGCGGTGTCGGCCAGACCCTTACGGGCACCGTGGGTTGCGATGAAGTACTCGAGAACCGACAGGCCCTCGCGGTAGTTGGACTTGATGGGGCGCGGAATGATCTCACCCTTGGGGTTTGCCACCAGCCCGCGCATACCTGCGATCTGGCGAACCTGCATCCAGTTACCACGAGCACCCGAACCCACCATCGTGTGAACGGTGTTGTACTCCGGGAACGCGGCACGCATCGCCTTGTCGACCTCGTTGGTCGCCTGCGTCCAGATCTCGATGAGCTCCTGACGACGCTCGTCGTCGGTGATCAAACCAGTGTCGTACTGATCCTGCACCTTCGCGGCAAGCGCCTCGTAGCGATCCAGAATTGCTTGCTTGCCCTTGGGCGTCACGACATCCGAGATCGCGATAGTGACGCCGGAACGTGTCGCCCAATAGAAGCCCGCGGCCTTGAGCGCGTCAAGCGACGCGGCAACCTCGACCTTGGGGTAACGCTCGGCGAGGTTGTTCACGATGTCGCCCAGCACCTTCTTGTCAACGTTGCGGTTGACGTAGGGATACGAAACAGGCAGTAATTCGTTGAATAGCGCGCGTCCCAGGGTGGTGCTCAGCGTGAACGCGGCACCCGGAATGCGGTCCTCGTCAAGCGTCACATCGGCTGGGGGGACAGTGGTGCCGTCGACCCGTAGCAAGATCTCCGCGTTAAGCGCGATCGTGCCGGAGTCAAAGGACATCTGCGCCTCTGCGGTGGATGAGAACGCCAGCCCCTCACCAGTGACGCCCGGCTTGTGCAGCGACAGGTGGTAGAGGCCGATGATCATGTCCTGCGAAGGCATGGTCACGGGACGACCATCAGAGGGCTTCAGGATGTTGTTGCTCGAGAGCATCAACACGCGCGCCTCAGCCTGGGCCTCGGCGGACAGCGGCAGGTGAACTGCCATCTGGTCACCGTCGAAGTCGGCGTTGAACGCGCCACACACGAGCGGGTGCAGGTGAATGGCCTTGCCTTCGACTAGCTGAGGCTCGAATGCCTGGATACCGAGCCGGTGCAGCGTGGGCGCGCGGTTCAGCAACACAGGGTGCTCGGTGATGACCTCTTCAAGGACGTCCCACACCTCAGAGCGCGAACGCTCCACCATGCGCTTGGCCGACTTGATGTTCTGTGCGTGGTTGAGTTCAACCAGGCGCTTCATCACGAACGGCTTGAACAGCTCGAGAGCCATCTGCTTGGGCAGGCCACACTGGTGCAACTTGAGCTGCGGGCCCACGACGATGACCGAGCGGCCAGAGTAGTCAACACGCTTTCCGAGCAGGTTCTGACGGAAACGACCCTGCTTACCCTTGAGCATGTCCGAGATTGACTTCAGGGGACGGTTACCCGGACCCGTGACCGGACGGCCGCGGCGGCCGTTATCGAACAGCGCGTCGACGGCCTCCTGAAGCATGCGCTTCTCGTTGCTGACGATGATCTCGGGAGCGCCAAGATCAAGCAGACGCTTCAGACGGTTGTTGCGGTTGATCACACGACGGTAGAGGTCGTTCAGGTCAGAGGTCGCAAAGCGGCCACCGTCGAGCTGGACCATGGGGCGCAGGTCCGGCGGAATGACCGGAACGGCCTCCAGGACCATGCCCACGGGAGAGTTCGTGGTCGTGATGAATGCCATCACGACCTTGAGGCGCTTGAGGGCACGAGTCTTGCGCTGCCCCTTGCCGTTGGCGATGATGTCGCGAAGGATTTCCACCTCGGCTTCAAGATCGAAGGTCTGCAGACGCTTCTGAATCGCCTCGGCGCCCATCGAACCCTTGAAGTAGGAGCCGTAGCGACGCGAGAGCTCGCGGTACAGCAGCTCGTCGCCTTCTAGGTCCTGAACCTTCAGGCTCACAAAGCGATCAAACACGGCGTCGAGACGATCGACCTCGGCGTCCGCGCGCTTACGCAGGTTCGCCATCTCGCGCTCTGCGCCGTCCTTGACCTTGCGCTTGACGTCGGACTTGGCGCCCTCGGCCTCGAGCTCGGCGATGTCCTTCTCGAGCTTTTCGGCGCGGGTGTTGATGTCGTTGTCGCGCTGGTTGGTGATCGCCTTCTTCTCCACGTCGATCTCGTTGCGGAGCTGCGGAAGGTCCTCGTGGCGGCCGTCAATGTCCACTTCGGTCACCATGTAGGCGGCAAAGTAGATGACCTTCTCAAGGTCCTTGGGCGCGAGGTCCAACAGGTAACCCAAGCGCGAGGGGACGCCCTTGAAGTACCAAATGTGGGTCACGGGGGCGGCGAGTTCGATGTGACCCATACGCTCACGGCGCACCTTGGAGCGAGTGACCTCAACGCCACAACGCTCGCAGACGATTCCGCGGTAGCGGACGCGCTTGTACTTGCCACAGCCGCACTCCCAGTCGCGGGTGGGGCCAAAGATCTTCTCGCAGAAGAGTCCGTCCTTCTCCGGCTTGAGCGTGCGGTAGTTGATCGTCTCGGGCTTCTTGACTTCGCCGTGAGACCACGTGCGGATGTCCTCAGCCGACGCGAGGCCGATGCGGAGGTCACTGAATTCGTTTACGTCGAGCACAGTCAGTCCTCTTCCTTAAATCTCGTCGACGCTAGAAGCGTCGGGACGGCTGGACAGGGAGATGCCGAGTGACTCGGCTGCTTGATACACGTCGTCTTCCGACTCGCGCATCTCGACAAGCTGACCCTCTGCGTTGAGAACCTCAACGTTCAGGCACAGCGACTGCATCTCCTTCATGAGCACCCGGAACGACTCCGGCAAGCCGGGCTCGGGGATGTTCTGTCCCTTCACGATGGCCTCGTAGACCTTCACGCGGCCGAGCACGTCATCCGACTTGATAGTGAGGAGTTCCTGCAGCGCGTAAGCGGCACCGTAGGCCTCGAGAGCCCACACTTCCATCTCACCAAAGCGCTGGCCTCCGAACTGAGCCTTACCGCCCAGCGGCTGCTGCGTGATCATCGAGTACGGACCCGTGGAACGGGCGTGGATCTTGTCGTCCACCAAGTGGTGAAGCTTCAAGATGTACTTGTAGCCGACTGCAACGGGCTCAGGGAATGGCTCCCCCGAACGGCCGTCGAAGAGCCGTGCCTTACCGTTTTCGTCGACCAAGCGGTCACCGTCACGGTTGGGGTTCACGACGGTCCGCAGGCCGCTGATGGTCTCTTCCTTCAGGCCGTCGAACACCGGGGTGGCAACGGGGCGTCCGGGCTCCGAGGTAGTCGCACCCTTAGGCAGCTGAGCGGTCCAGTCTCCCTTGGCGCCAGTCGCATCCCAACCGTTGTGTGCAAGCCAGCCGGTCGCGGTCTCAAGTACCTGACCGACGTTCATGCGGCCAGGTACACCCAGCGGGTTCAGGATGATGTCCACCGGAGTGCCGTCCTCTAGGAACGGCATGTCCTCCACGGGCAGAATCGTCGAGATGACGCCCTTGTTGCCGTGACGGCCGGCGAGCTTGTCGCCTTCCTGGATCTTGCGTCGCTGCGCGATGTAAACGCGAACCAACTGGTTCACGCCCGCGGGCAGGTCGTCGCCGTCCTCCTCGGTGAAAACACGGACGCCGATGACGGTTCCCGTTTCGCCGTGAGGCACCTTGAGCGACGTGTCGCGAACTTCGCGAGCCTTCTCGCCGAAGATAGCGCGCAAAAGGCGCTCCTCCGGAGTGAGCTCGGTCTCACCCTTGGGGGTGACCTTGCCCACTAGCACGTCGCCAGCACGAACCTCGGCGCCGATGCGGATGATGCCGCGCTCGTCGAGGTCAGCGAGGACCTCTTCGGACGCGTTCGGGATGTCCCGAGTGATCTCCTCCGGGCCCAGCTTGGTGTCGCGGGCATCCACCTCGTGCTCCTCGATGTGGATCGAGGAGAGGGTGTCGTCCTGCACCAAACGCTGCGACAGGATGATCGCGTCTTCGTAGTTGTGACCCTCCCAGCACATGAATGCCACCAGGAGGTTCTTGCCCAAGGCGAGGTCGCCCTGGTCGGTGGCGGGGCCATCGCCGAGCACGGAGCCCTCGACTACCTTGTCGCCCTCGTCCACCAACACGCGCTGATTGTACGACGTGCCCTGGTTGGACCGCTGGAACTTGGCAACGCGGTACGAGCCAGTCGTAGCATCGTCGTTAGCCACCGTGATCAGATCCGAGGAAACCTCGGTGACCACTCCAGCCTTGGTCGCGACGATGACATCGCCGGCGTCGATCGCCGCACGACGCTCCATCCCGGTACCCACGAGTGGGGCTTCGGAACGGACCAACGGGACTGCCTGTCGCTGCATGTTGGCACCCATGAGTGCGCGGTTGGCGTCGTCGTGCTCAAGGAACGGGATCAGCGCCGTACCGACAGACACCATCTGGCGCGGGGAGACGTCGATGTAGTCGACGGCCTCGGGGGCCACCAACTCAACTTCGCCACCCTTGGCGCGCACGAGCACACGCTCATCGGTGAAACGACCATCGTCGGCAAGACCGGCGTTGGCCTGCGCGATGACGAACTGGTCCTCGTCGTCAGCGGTCAGGTAGTCAACCTGGTCGGTGACCTTGCCCTTGAGCACCTTGCGGTACGGCGTCTCGACAAAGCCGAGCGGGTTAATGCGGCCGAACGACGCGAGCGAGCCGATGAGGCCGATGTTCGGCCCTTCCGGGGTCTCGATCGGGCACATGCGACCGTAATGAGACGGGTGAACGTCCCGCACGTCCATTCCGGCACGGTCGCGGGATAGGCCACCCGGGCCCAGCGCGGACAGCCGACGCTTGTGCGTCAGGCCGGCCAGGGGGTTGTTCTGGTCCATGAACTGCGAGAGCTGGCTGGTGCCAAAGAACTCGCGGATCGCGGCGACCACGGGGCGCGTGTTGATCAGGGTCTGCGGCGTGATCGCCTCGACGTCCTGAGTCGTCATACGCTCGCGCACCACTCGCTCCATGCGGGACAGACCCGTGCGGATCTGGTTCTGAATGAGCTCACCAACCGCGCGGATGCGGCGGTTGCCAAAGTGGTCGATGTCGTCGGTCTCGACGCGTACGTCGCCGTTCTTGCCGTCCATGGTCTTGTGACCAGCGTGGGCGGCGGCAATGTACTTCACGGTTGCGACAATGTCGTCGACGCTCAGCACCGAGTCGTTCAGGGCCTTGTCGACACCGAGCTTCTTGTTCAGCTTGTAGCGGCCCACCTTCGCGAGGTCGTAGCGCTTCGAGTTGAAGTAGAAGTTGTTGAGCAGATTCTGGCCGGCTTCGACCGTGGGCGGCTCGCCCGGGCGCAGCTTGCGGTACAGGTCGACGAGGGCTTCCTCGTGCGTGTGCACGGTGTCCTTCGCGAGCGTCTCGAGGACGGCGGGGTAGTCCTTGAACTCCCGCTCGATGTCCTCATCGGAGAGGCCGAGCGCCTTGAGGAAGAGCGTCACGGACTGCTTGCGCTTGCGGTCGACACGCACGCCGACGGCGTCGCGCTTGTCGATCTCGAACTCGAGCCAGGCGCCGCGCGACGGGATCATCTTCGCAGTGAAGATGTCCTTATCTGACGTCTTGTCTGGCGTGCGCTCGAAGTACACACCCGGGGACCGGACCAGCTGCGACACGACGACGCGCTCGGTTCCGTTCACGATGAAGGTTCCGCGCGGGGACATCAGGGGGAAGTCACCCATGAACACGGTCTGGGACTTGATCTCGCCAGTGGTGTTGTTCATGAACTCGGCGGTGACGAACAGCTGCGCGGAGAAGGTGAAGTCCTTCTCCTTGCACTCGTCAGGGGTGTGACGAGGCTCTTCGAAGTAGGCGTCCGAGAACGACAGGGACATGGTCTGTCCGAAGTCCTCGATCGGGGAGATCTCCTCGAAGATCTCCACCAGGCCGGCAGTCAGCGGAACGTCGTTACGTCCCTCTTCTTTGGCAGCGGAAACGCGCGCATTCCAGGCGGCATTTCCAAGTAGCCAGTCGAAGCTCTCCGTCTGCAAACCAATGAGGTTCGGAACCTCAAGTGGTTCAGCGATCTGAGCGAACGATACGCGGCGTGATGCGGAGCGGTTAGCGATGGCCGAAGCCGTGGGGGTGCGCAAGGCAGCCAAGGGTGGTCCTTCCCTTTTTAATTCGAGCAGGTCACGCGTCAATAGCCGCAGTTCCACCGGATCCCGGGGCGTAACCACTTTCGAGCGGACGCACACCAGGTAGGCATTTGAGGGCAGGGCAATAGACAGCGCAACTACCAACATTAGTGCCGAATCGCGAGATTGTCCACCTAATTTCCAAACTCGTCAACAGCGACGCGCGAAGTGGTGCACCACGTGCGCCAAGTTGTGACCCTGTTGTGACGCGGGACCAGGCACGCTGTGCTCAGCCGACCACCGCATCGGCCGCCAGTACGGGCCGAAAACGGCGAAAGCCGGGCCGACGCTTGCGCATCGTCCCGGCCGTCGCGTTAAGCTGGGTGGTCGAAAACTACTTGAGCTCGACCGTGGCACCGGCGGCCTCGAGGACCTCCTTGGCCTTCTCCGCGTCTTCTTTCTTCACACCTTCGAGGACGGCCTTGGGGGCGCCGTCTACGACTGCCTTGGCCTCGCCGAGGCCGAGGCTCGTGAGTGCACGGACCTCCTTGATGACCTGGATCTTCTTCTCGCCTACAACGGCAAGGATGACGTCGAACTCCGTCTGCTCCTCTACCTCTTCGGCAACAGCGGCCGGGGCGGCAGCAGCGGCAACGGGGGCAGCGGCGGTGACGTCGAAGGTCTCCTCGAATGCCTTGACGAACTCCGAGAGCTCGATGAGGGTCAGTTCCTTGAACGCGTCGATCAGCTGATCGGTGGTGAGCTTAGCCATGGTGGCTTCCTTCCTAAGTCTGCTTGGGATCGCAGGGTTTGTGTGTGGGGTGCAGCCGTTAAGCTGCGTCTTCCTGCTTCGCGCGAAGAGCGTCGACGGTCCGTACTCCCTGAGAGAGCGGTGCCTGGAACAGGTATGCAGCGCCGAGCAGTGACGCCTTGAGGACGCCTGCTGTCTTGGCGAGCATTACTTCGCGGGACTCGAGGTCTGCGACCTTGTTGATCTCTTCAGCAGAGAGCACAATTCCGTCGAGAACGCCGCCCTTGAGGACGAGGTCCGGATTGGCCTTGCTGAAATCCTTTAGACCCTTTGCAGCCTCCACCGGGTCACCGGTGACGAATGCAATGGCTGTGGGGCCAACGAAGAGGTCATCGAGACCTTCTAAGCCGGCATCCTTAGCCGCGCGAGCCGCAAGAGTGTTCTTAGCAACCTTGAAGGTTGCTGAGGCGCGAATCTGGGTACGTAGCGCTGCGAGCTGCGGAACCGAGAGACCGCGGTACTCGGTGATTACAACAGCTGAGGAGTCACGGAACTGATCCGCGAGTTCCTTGACTGCTGACACCTTGTCTGGCGTCGCCATAGTTGTCCTTCCGTTGATGCGACCGGCGGCTTCCCGCTCCGTTCAACAGAAAAGCCCCGCGCAGGGCGGGGCACATGGGCGCATCGGACTCATCCGATAAACCTGTACTCGCTCTGCGCTGGCTTCCACTGCTGCGGAACTTCGTGTCGGCTGGTCACCTCGCGGTTCCCAGCCCGACGACCGGCGGTCTTTGGGCGTGGGAAATCTTAACGGTTCCACTCCCTGGGCGCAAATCCGGCGCGATTCCCGGCACTTGCCACAGCATCGGCCGATGCTGTGGGGCGTGGGACGTTCGCCTGGGAAAACACAGAAGGGCCGGCTCCCGCGAGGGAACCGGCCCGACTAACGCGAATGCGTCTCTAGTGCAGCCTTACTCGGCGGTCTTGGCCAGCGGATCTACGAGGATTCCGGGGCCGGTCGTCGCGGAGAGCGCAGCCTTGAGGATGTACTTGCCCTTCGAGGCGGAAGGCTTCACGCGAACGATTTCGTCCACGATGGTCTTGTAGTTCTCGAGCAACTTCTCGTCGCCGAACGACGCCTTGCCGACCACGGTGTGGAGGTTGGCGTGCTTGTCGACGCGGAACTCGATCTTTCCGCCCTTGATGTCGGATACGGCCTTGGCCACGTCCATCGTCACCGTGCCGGTCTTGGGGTTAGGCATGAGGCCGCGAGGACCCAGTATCTTACCCAAACGGCCCACCTTGCCCATGAGGTCGGGGGTGGCAACCACGGAGTCGAAGTCCTGACGACCGTTCTGCACCTCCTCGAGGAGCTCGTCGCCACCGACGATGTCTGCGCCAGCCTCGCGGGCGGCGTCAGCCTTGTCACCATTGGCGAAGACCAGGACCCGAGCGGTCTTACCGGTGCCGTGGGGAAGTATCACAGTGGAGCGGACCGACTGGTCCGCGTGACGGGGGTCAACGCCGAGCTTGAAAACCGCGTCGATAGTCGAGTCGGTGTTCTTGGACGACGTCTTCTGAGCGAGGCGGAGGGCCTCGATCGGCGTGTAAAGCTGGTTACGGTCGACCAGCTGAGCTGAGTCTCTGTAAGCCTTGGAGCGCTTAGTCATCTGCTTATTTTTCCTTTGCAGTCGTGGTGGCGAGCCAGCGCGGCCCTCCCACTTGGGGTGGAACTACTTAACGGAGATACCCATGGAGCGGGCGGTGCCGGCAATGATCTTGGACGCAGCGTCCAAGTCGAACGCGTTGAGGTCTTCCATCTTCGTCGTAGCGATCTCAAGGACCTGTGCCTCGGTGATCGAGCCAACCTTGTCCGTGTGCGGAACGCCAGATCCCTTTGCGACGCCGGCAGCCTTCTTGATCAGCTCGGCGGCAGGAGGGGTCTTGGTGATGAAGGTGAACGAGCGGTCTTCGTAGACCGTGATCTCGACGGGAACCACATTGCCACGCTGCGACTCAGTCGCGGCGTTGTAGGCCTTGCAGAACTCCATGATGTTTACACCGTGCTGACCGAGGGCGGGGCCCACGGGCGGTGCGGGGTTTGCGGCGCCGGCCTGGATCTGAAGCTTAATCAGACCAGCGACCTTCTTCTTCTTGGGGGGTGCCATGTTTGGGTCCTTCTATTGCTCGTGGCAGCTGGCGCCGCCGTGGTGTTGTCCTGCCAGGAACCTAGATCTTCTGGACCTGGTTGAACGACAGTTCGACCGGGGTTTCCCGGCCGAAGATGGAAACGAGAACGTGGAGCTTTTGGCTCTCGACGTTGATCTCGGAAATGGTGCCGGGGAGGGTGGCGAAAGGTCCGTCGATGACGGTGATCGCTTCGTCGACTACAAAGTCGACCTCAACGGGGATCGCCTTCGACAACTGGTCGTCGTCAACGGCGGCTGCGGTCTCAGGGGTCACCAGCATCGAGTAGACCTCGTTGATGGTGAGTGGGACCGGCTGGTGCGCGTGACCGACAAACCCGGTGACACCTGGCGTGTTACGCACCGTGCCCCAGGACTCATCGCCCAGGTACATACGAACCAGGACGTAGCCGGGCATCCGCACCCGGGTGACGAGCTTGCGCTGGCCGTTCTTGATTTCGGCAACGTCTTCCATGGGGACCTCGACCTGGAAGATGTACTCCTCCATGTTGAGGCTCGCGATGCGGTGCTCGATGGCCTGCTTCACGCGCTTCTCGTGACCGGAGTAGCTGTGCACGACGTACCAGTCGCCCTCACGCATACGTAGGTCGGTCTTGAACTCCTCGGCAGGGTCGATGACTGGCTCGATGGGCTGTTGGTCAGCGTCGTGGACAGCAACCTCCTCGGCTGGTTCAGTCAAGTCGTCGCCGGGAACCGTGTCGTCGTCGCCCTCGATCACGGCATCGACCGGGGCGTCTGCAAAGCCTGCCTCATCAACGGGGACCTGCGCGGACTCCTCGGCGACCAGGGTCGCCTCGTCAAGTCCAGCACCGACGTCAGCGACCAAGGCCTCAGCCTTGTTCAGCGCGTCGTCAATATTGTCGTCACTCACCGGTACACCACTTCCTTTACCCGACGGCACTTAGCCGCCGAAAACTCTCTGGGAGAGCCAGCCGAATGCCACATCGAACACAAATACCAGCAACATCATGACCGCCACGAACCCGACGACCACCCAGATGTAGCGGATCCACTCTTCACGCGTGGGCGTGACGACTCGGCGCAACTCGGAGATCACCTGGCGCACGAACAGCACGATGGGACCGATGATGAATCGACCCTCGCTCTTTTCGTGGCGCGGGTCGTCCTCACCGGCGTCGGTCACGGCAGATTCACTCACCGAATTGTCCTTTGCTTTGTGGGAGACATGCTTGCTGACAAACTGCGCGGTACTGAACCGCACCGTGCAGGGCAGGAGGGACTCGAACCCCCAACCGTCGGTTTTGGAGACCGATGCGCTACCAATTGCGCCACTGCCCTTCGGGAAAGATTGGTTTCCCTACGGCAACCGACATTCAGCGAATGCGTTTTGGGCGCAAGTCATCATGACGAATGTCAATCGCCGACTATCAATGCTACGACCTTTCGGGCCGTAAAGCGAACCCACCGCGGGACCCGAAGGAAGGCGATCACGAGGGACGCCCTTCACGAGGGTACAGCTACGGGGGCTTTCGGGCCTCGCTCACCGCATCAACCGCTCGGGGGCCCACAAGCCAAGTATCGAGACGTAGTTCGCTGCGCTCTGACGGCACACTGCCTCAGTGCCACGGCTGGGCGCAGAAATCTGCGTTCAGACTGAAGAGTCAGCGACTTCCCCTCCTGGGAGCATGGCGTTCCAGGGTCTCGCGGACTTCCGCTGCAATATCGACAGCGTTGGGGCCCATGACGTCCGAGTACGTGAACCTCAGCACGCGAAAACCTCGGCGCTTGAGTTTGCGGTCGCGGTCTCTGTCGAGCTGAAAGGCGCGGGGATTGTCATGATGTTCCTTACCGTCCGTCTCGACCACAAGACTGCCGGCCACCAGAAGGTCCACCCGCCCTACCCCGTCAACAAAAAATTGCGGGTGTACTGGCAGCCCTGCCTTCGAAATGTCTAGCCTCGCCAGCGTTTCCAACGGAGACTCCGCCCGCGCATCGCCGTGAGCCAACAACCATTCCCTCCGAGCGCGCGGGAAGCGCACCAATGCGTCGGTGATTTCGGGGCGCGAACCGGACTTTGCATCGGCGGCTCGTTCTGGCTCGGACGCCACCCCACATCTCATGCCTTGAGCGCTGGTCACGCCCCGAGCGCTGG
>Ga0209414_1000985_pt1 | contig 13667 bp, 11 predicted proteins | sample LakVidmifraction_4_FD_181154 | JGI IMG/M metagenome (GOLD analysis project Ga0209414, IMG submission 181154) | Hypersaline microbial communities from Lake Vida, Antarctica - Brine Hole Two &gt;0.2 micron (SPAdes) (version 2) | ecosystem: Environmental > Aquatic > Non-marine Saline and Alkaline >... | reverse complement strand
AAAAGTCTTTCTGTGCGGTCTCCTGCACGACATCAACGTAATCAAAATGTCCGTTATGAAACTGCTGTATCACATAAGGCTTATTTTGTTCATAAACGAGAATCGGCGGTATATGCGGCTCCTTTCTTATTGAGGTGGTGGAACAGTTCGATCATTCTCCAGCTCATCTATCAGTTTAATAATTTCAGCGAATAATTTAACCAGTTGGGATCGCGCACGACGAAACCGTCTATAGCGTTCAGTCATTGACTGCCATTGCAAGCGTCGTCCTTCGGGTATAACCCGCATACGCTTATGCCCATTCTCCGGTATTGATAACACCCAGCTTTCATGCAGAAACCCATCTTGACAGCGGCATACATCCTTTCCACATTTTCGGCGAAGATTATATACGCTTCCTCGGATCAGCGGGCGACGCTGCTTCAGCACTCTAAGCAAATCGTTCAGCTCCCGTTGGTGTAACTGAAGCTGTTTTCTAACCTGACTTGCATTCATATCTGTACTCCTTTTTCTAAATACGTATACAGAATTGCACAAAAAACCACCCAATGCAACTTTTTTTTGATTTTTTTCAGATTTAGATACAGGGATTATAAGTCGCCGACGATAAACATCCATTAAATCAATGGTTAAACACTAATCAAGTTACACGCACAATGGCATCCTCCCCACTGTCTGAATTGCAATTGAAAGCAAAAGAAACAAAATCAAGATATCAGGTTCCTAATCTTGAACGAGCACTAAAGATAATTGAACATCTTGCTGGTCACCCTGAATGCTCCACTATGGCTGAGCTTGCTCGTGAGCTGGGTTATCCCAACAATAGTGTTTTTCGAATCATATCAAGCTTGGAAGGCAATGGCTATGTAGTACGTGATCCTAAAAATAATCATTTTAGAGTAAGCCGAAAACTATTATCTTTGGGCTATCAGGCTTTAGTGGAAACAAGCTTGGTTGAAAAATCAACAGATATTTTGCGTGCACTGCGGGATGAGACAGGAGAAACTGCTTTGGTTGGAATTTTACTTGATCACGAAGGAGTCGTTCTTGACCTTGCACTTTCACATGAACCATTAAAATTCATGGTTTCCCCCGGAACTCGGTTTTCTCTCCATATAGCAGCTCCAGCAAAAGCAATGTTGGCTTTCACGGATGATCACGAATTTGAACATCAGACTGAGGGGCTTAAATTTACTAAAATGACCCCAAAAACAATCTCTTCTATGAAAGAATACAAGGATGTGCTTGAAACAGTCCGTGAAAAAGGTTATGCCGTTGACTTGGAAGAAGAAGCTGCTGGAATAATGTGTGTCAGTGCTCCAGTATTTGATTATCGCGGTATGCCTACAGCAGCAATATGGATAACAGCTCCTAAATTCCGTTTAACAGCAAGTAAAGTTCAGAAAATAGGAGAAATTGTAATGAAGCATGCCAGGGTGCTTTCAGAACATCTTGGATATAATCCAAATTAATTGTCTATTCCATCATACAATTTAGCTGTGGCCAATATTTTAGTTCGTTATTTTCCTGTGTTGCTCTGAGAGTGCTGCGACCGTTGCGGACAAACAGGAACCCCTAACTAACACATCTTTAGATTTCTTGGTTCTTCATAAATTGTTGTGGGTAAAAAGCCCCGCTTAGCGGAATCAAAAACTGGCTTTCATGATAGGCCACTACACTTCGCTCCGTTGCTGTCGCAGGCTCCAGCCTCACTCTCGGTGGTCGTGCTTGCCCAGATCCGTCTTTAGTAACTTGGGAGCGGCGATGACTTTGTCGTGCCGTCTTGTCGAGCCGTAGACAGGAACTGCGAAGGTGGATCACCGCCGAAATGAGCTGATATCGCAAGTTGTTGTTTTGGTAAGAATGGCTTTCAAATCGCAAACTTAAAAATAAACCAACCAGAAAATCCAAGTTTTTATTGTTTTTTCTAAAAAACTTGTTGCAATATTTTGATATATGGGGTAACATCCCATATAGTAATAATTGTAAAAGAAATCGGTTCTGTCAAAAATTGTATGAAAGTTATAAAAACAAAAAAAGAAGAATCTGACAGAAAGATTTTGGTTCTTCGTAGATTATTGTGGATGAATTGATTCTTCGTCATATTTAGAAAGTAATCTATTTGTTTTTATTCGACCCCGCCGCCACTTTCTGCTATCGCATAAAGTGGTAGCGGGGTCGTTACATTAATAATGATTAATTGACCATGCATTTCATACATGGCTATTAACATTGAACAGCTTCGCCGTTCTAAGACTACGACCGTGTCCTGCGTAGCCGAAGGCGAAGCATGGAAGTAGTCTAATTTTATTAGCCCCGGATGCAATGCGGGGTTAGCTATAAAAAAACAATACGACCCTGACTGCGTCCTGCGTAGCTTGAAAAGCGAAGCATGGAAGGGGTCGAATAAAATAAAACATCCACAATAATTTACGAAGAGCCAAGATTTTAGACAGAAAAATGGGGAAGTAGAATGCCAAATTTTTTTTGTCTCCAATTTTTCTGTCCAAAAGTAGGGAAAGCGAGTTTTGCATAGCAACAAATTGAAAATTAAATAGTTAGAAATTTTTAAAAGAAAAATAAAGAATCTGACAGAAAGATTTTAGACAGAAAAATGGGGAAGTAGAATGCCAAATTTTTCTGTCTCCAATTTTTCTGTCCAAAAGTAGGGAAAGCGAGTTTTGCGTAGCAATAACTTGAAAATTAAATAGTTACAAACAGTTTCTGTAGGAAGTTTTGACAGAAACAAGAAATATAAAAGGAATCTAAAAATGAATAAAGTAATTGTAATCACGGGTGCTACATCCGGTTTCGGAAAAGCAATGACCGAAAAGTTCAGTATGCCAGAATATAAACTGGTACTAGTTGCACGCACTCAATCCAAACTTGACGCGGTAGTTGAACAAGTAAATGTAGCAGGTGGTGAAGCAGTCGCGGTTTGTGGAGATGTGACCCAAAGTGAAACTTTTGAGAAAGTTCTGGCGGTTGCGCTTGGAAAATTCGGTCGGCTTGACGTGCTGATCAATAATGCCGGCGGCGGTGTTAAGATCGCGCCGATAGAAGAGATGGACGACGCAACGATAGAAGCCTGTATGGATTTGAATCTTAATAGTGTGATTAAAGCATGCCGAATCATTGTGCCGCAAATGAAAAAACAAAAATTTGGACTTATAATTAATTTAACAAGTGCCTGTGCTAAATTTGCCTTTCCTGAATGGAGTGTTTATTCAGCGGCCAAAACCGGACTTTCAATGTTCAGTCGTTGTCTGCAGGCGGAATTACGTCCTTCCGGCATTGGCGTTTCGGTAATTATTCCCGGTGGTTCAAATACTGGATTTCAGCAAAGCGCTGGACTTGATTCAAGTGATTGGGATGAAGCAAATGCATTACGTCCCGAGCACATCGCCGAAGCCGCTTTTAGCATTGTAAATATGCCGCAAGGTGGATTTGTTCCCGAAATGGTCGTTTACGGTATGGAACAGGAGATAATTCCTTTCTAAAGATGACAAAAGGTAATAACATACTGGCAGTCGATGTTGGATTGAGTTTTTGTAAGGCATTATTGTTTAATGAAAACGGTAATGTTATTACATCAGCAAGTTGTCATACTCCGGTTCTGACTCCTGCAAGCGGGCTTTCCGAAATCAATATGACTGATTTATGGAATGCCGTTTCTGGAATAATAAAGCAGACAGTTGGAAATAATTCAGTAGCGGCAGTTGGCGTTACTGGTCACGGAAATGGTATATATTGTCTTGATTCTACAGGAACACCGGTTGGGAACGCAATAACATCGATGGACAGACGCGCTGAAAGTGAGATAGATTTTTTATCTAATCAGCAAAAAGATTTGTTGACATCGCGTTCGACTCAGAGCTTGTGGTCGGGACAGCCGGGTATGATTTTACGTTGGCTGAAGCGTCATGACTCAAGTGAATACTCGCGTATTGATAAAGTAATGCTTTGCAAAGATTATCTGTCATTTATGTTGACAGGGGTATACGCGACCGACTGGAGCGATATGAGCGCATCAGGTTTGTTGAATAATATCTCAGGAAAGTATGATCCTGAAATGCTTGATGCAATGGGCATATCTGAGTTTAATGATAAACTGCCGATGGCAATCAGGGCTTTTGATATTCGTGGCGGAGTCAGTAAAACAGCCGTCGTTAAAACCGGAATTCAAGCTGGAACTCCAGTTATTGGAGGAATGTTTGATGTTGATGCCTGCGTTTACGGTGCTGGTGTTATTGAGCCGGGAACACTATGCAGTATTGCCGGGACTTGGAATATTAATACAGCAGTAATTAAAAAACCTTGTTTTGAGCCGAAGATCAGGCAGTGTATCAGGCGTGGAGATGGTCTAAAATCTATGTTGGTTGATTCCAGTGCCACTTCAGCTATTAATATTGAATGGTTGTTGAAAACGTTTTTTAAAAATGCTGTTGATTATAAAGGTTTTACAGCTGAACTGGAAGTTCATAAATGGGAAAATGATAGTCCTTATTGGTTGCCTTTTATAAATGGTTCATTAGATACTATTGCTAAAAAAGGAGCATTAATTGGCTTGGATATATCTCATGATTCAAAAGATATGATGGCGGCAGTTGCCGAAGGTATATGTTTTGCTCATCGCTTCCATATTGAAAATCTTACTCAAGCTGGGGCAAAATTTGAGAAGATTAGATTAACTGGTGGTGCGGCAACATATTCGTTTTGTCAGTTGTTTTCAGATATCTGCGGTTTAACTGTGGAAACGGTTTATGAAAAACAATCCGGTGCTGTTGGAATACAAGCCGCAGCAAGAGTGGCGCTTGGTCAATACTCAGAAATGACATCAGAAGCAAGTGTAGAAAAGGAATTTAAACCCAACCATATAAAATTGGCTTTATTTAATAAAAGATATAAACAATTTAAGGAATTAATAAAATGTCACTTATAACTCTCAAAGAAATGTTGGCGGACGCAAGAAACCGTTATGCTGTACCAATGTTTGATGTTTCAGATACTGCAATGATTCGCGCGGCTGTTGAAATCGCTGAAGAACAAAAATCTCCAGTAATTCTTGGCGCTTTAGAGCCGGATATTGCTGGTATCGGCCTGGAGTACTGGAGTACTATCGCAAAAATCGCCGCTAAAAATGCCTCTGTGCCAGTATGTATTCATCTTGATCATGCCATAAATCTGGATCAGATAACACGTTGCGCAGATGCAGGATTTTCATCGGTAATGATTGATGCCTCCGCAGAAAATTTTGATGTGAATGTGACTCGCACTAAAGAGGTTTGCGAGGCTATGCAAAAGCGCGGCATATCGGTCGAAGCTGAACTCGGACATGTTGGCGACGGCATCCCCGGAACAGGAGAAAGTGCTGTTACTGCTCATGAAGATGCCAGTGATTCCCTTACCGAGCCTGACAAAGTTGCGGAATTTATTGAACGCACCGGGGTCGACGCATTAGCTGTGGCTATTGGAACAGCTCATGGGGTATATGTCAGCACTCCAACACTTGAAATCGAATTGCTGAAAAAGATCAATCAAATTTCATCAATACCACTTGTCCTGCACGGAGGTTCAGGAACTCCTGGGGATCAGTTGGAAAAAGCGATTGCTAATGGAATTTGTAAGATAAATATTTTTTCAGAACTACTTAACGCATGGAATTCATCAATGCTGGAAGTATTAAAGGACTTAAGAAACATGTCAAGCTGGCCAACTGTTGTGCGGGCAAAGTCTGATGCAGCACTACGTCAGGTTGTTCGTGAAAAAATAATTGCATTTGGTTCTAACGGAAAGGCTTAGTTTTATTATGAAAATATGTGGCATAGGAGATTTATTTATTCCTGCGGAATATATTGAGAATGGTTTTCGCAAGAATAATCTCGAAACACAAACAATTGACTGGGATACTGGTACATTTGAGAAACTGCAGGAGATTAATCTGCTGATCGAGCAAAACGATTGCGAAGCTTATGACGTGCCAGATTACTTGCTTGAAAGAATTAAGGATGCGGAGATTCTTATAACTCAGTTTTGTCCTGTCAACCGCAAGGTGATTGATAATTGTCCAAATCTGAAAATTATTGGTATACTACGTGGTGGATATGAAAATATTAATATTGAATATGCTGCGTCAAAAGGTATAACGGTATTTAATACTCCAGGACGTAATGCTGATGCAGTAGCTGATTTTACTGTCGGCGCGATCATCTGTGAAGCTCGTAATATTGCGCGTGGACATTATGGTATAAAAACAGGCAAATGGATTCGGGAATATCCTAATTCGGGAATTATTCCTGATATGTCGGGGCGTATTGTCGGGCTTATCGGCTTTGGTGAAATTGGACGCAAAACCGCACAGCGTCTGCGTGGATTTGATATGAATATTATAGTATTCGATCCATATTGCAATGATTTCCCGGAATATGTAAAATCAGTTGATCTAAAAACACTAATAAGTGAATCTGACTTTGTCTCTTTACATGCTCGTTTGACCGAAGATAACCGACATTTAATAAATGCAGAATTGATCTCTTTGATGAAACCAACTGCCTATGTCATAAATACTTCTCGTGCAGCCTTAATTGATGAAGCTGCATTATGCAAAGCTCTAAAAGCAAAAAAAATAGCTGGAGCCTTTCTTGATGTATTTGAAGATGAACCTCCGGGTTTGGATCATCCGCTGGTGCAGTTGGAAAATGTAACTTTAACTCCACATATGGCAGGCGGTTCTAACGACGCGTTTCTGAATTCTCCAGTAAAATTAGCTGTAGAACTAAATAAATACTTGTGTAACAAACCATGTAGAGGTATAATTAAATCATGAACCTAAATCTAAAAAATAAAACAGCAATAGTTACCGGAGGCAATAGTGGTTTAGGCGCTGCTATTTGTGAAATTCTCGCTGCCGAAGGAGCTAATATTGTAATTAACTACTTATTTAATCCAGAAGATGCCAAAACACTGGCGCAAAAACTTTCCGAACAATATAAGGTCAAAGCTGTAATCGCTAAGGGTGATATTACCAGTGCGGAAGATATTGAAGCAAATATTGATACCGCATTGGCTGAAACTGGAAGATTTGATGTTCTGGTAAATTGTGCTGGAGTCTGGCCTACTCATTTTGTTAAAGACATGGATGATGCCGATTGGGAAAGGACGCTAAAAATTAACCTGACTGGGCCTTATATGTTCGCCAAACGCGCAGTAAACAGTTTTATTGATAATAAAGTTAAAGGCAAAATCATCAACATAGTTTCACAAGCAGCATTTCATGGCTCGACTAGTGGACACGCTCATTACGCAGCGGCAAAGGGTGGACTTGTAACATTCACTATTTCCTTAGCCCGTGAAGTCGCAAAATACGGAATAAATGTGACTGCTGTGGCTCCTGGGATGATGCGGACGCCAATGAATAAAAAAGAACTGGCGGAACGTGAAGACGAATATATTAAAAGAATTCCGTTGGGAAGAATATCTGAGCCTAAAGAAGTTGCTTATACAGTAGCTTTTCTAGCATCTGACAAAGCTGATTATATCACGGGTGCAACCATTGATGTGACTGGCGGTATGTTAATGCGATAGTAAGCTGGAGCGGCGAGTCACCTGCGTGACGGCATGTTAGTATCGCCGAAATGGACTGATATCGCAAGTTGATGTTTTATATGTTTTGTTTCCAGAGTATAGTAAAGCTCTTGGTAAAGTGTTAGAACCAAAGTACTCCTGCCCTGTTTAGGGGAGGTGGTCACGCCATCACTTTTTCTGAAAGATAAAAAGTGATAACGTGGACGGAGGGGTAATCCTTATGCATGGCTGTGATAGGCATAACTCGCAGGATTAAAACTATAAGGTCCTAACCGTAAAATTAAGTAAAAATGTTTTTATTGTTTTTTCTAAAAAACTTGTTGCAATGTTTTGATATATGGAGTAACATCCCATATAATAATAATTGTAAAAGAAATCGGTTCTGTCAAAAATAGAATTAAAGTTATGAAAACAAGAAACAAAGAATCTGATAGAAAAATTAGAGACAGAAACATGGGGAAGTAGAATGCCTTCAGTCTTCGCTTTTCAAGCTACACCCGAACACAGCTGGCGGTATTTATTTGATTCGACGACCAACGGTCGACGCTACAGTATACTGTAAAAGATACGAACACTAAACTGTAGCGGCGATGGTTCATCGCCGAAAAGGGCTGACAGCCCTACCGTGTTAGGCGTAGCTTGAAAAGCGAAGAGTGACCGAATGTAGTCAAGGGTGTAAACCCGTGGATAAATAACACGAGCAAAAACACCTCCCCTTCAGGGGAGGTGTCCGAGGAATGAGGACGGAGGGGCTACCTGCTGTGAGCTGTGTCCTAACGATCAACGAATTTCGTATAAAATAAATAGGGTCTGAAAAGAGTAGAACACTTTTGACAGAATTGGTTAAAGTGTACTGTCAAAAATTCTATAAAAAAATATAAAAACAGAGATTTAGTTAGGGCTCACTGTTTAATGTGAGATTGCGTAAGATCTTGCTTTAAAGCATTTTCGCCACACCCTCACTTTACATAAAAGATTGTAAAGTAAGGGCGTGGTAACATGCTGCAAAATAAGAGGTTGCGTGATATCGCATTAAATATTCATAAAAAACATGAACTTTATATTAACCCAGCTACTAAAATAACAACCAAACCTTGACATGCATTAAGTATTTATTTATTTAGTGGCTGGGCTGCAAGGATTTTGACTTAAATGTGCTAAAAACCTTGCACTTTATCCTGAAAACTAACGTATTAATTGTTACTAATACGTTAGTTATGAATTAAACAGGATGCCCTAGTTAGCTAGATCGTTCATGCGTTAAAGGAATTGATAAATGGAATCGAAGAGTAATAATGACTGAATCACGAAGTACATATGATCTGGCAGTAATTGGTGGCGGCAGCGGCGGTATTGGCGCGGCGCTGGCGGCGGCGCGGGGCGGTTTGAGTGTCGTGCTCGTCGAGCAGGATGCAATGCTCGGCGGCACCTCGACAGCCGCGGGGGTGTCCTGTTGGGAACCAGGCGTCGGTGGCACCGGGATACCGTTCGATATCTACAAGCGCTTGAAAACCATCCCTGACGCCGTCGGCATCTACTCGTTTAACCGCCATTTCGGCTGGCAGGACGGCTGGTACTGGTCGCATGCCCTGGACAAGGTCAACTTCCCCGGTGGCGAAACGGTGATTGATCCGGCCCGCCGCTATGCCGACACACTGCACCGCCATGTTCCTTCGGGCGAGATTCTGAACGAAGCGTTCCAGCGCGAGTTCTGGCATGGTGTTATCTTTGAGCCGCAGGCGTTTTCAGATGTCGCCGTGCAGATGTTGCGGGAGACCGGAAATTGTGAAGTCTGCACCTCAACCCGGCTGGTAGACGTCAGCATAAAAGGGGGGCAGATCGCGTCTGCCGTCCTAGCCGACGGCAGTGAGATTGCGGCTGATTTCTGGGTGGATGCCACCGGCGATGGCTTTCTGTGCACAGCATGCGGCTGCGAGATCCTGTCGGGTAAAGATCCGAAGTCGCTTTTTGACGAACCCGGTGCCCCGGAGCAGGGTCACGAACGTGGTGTCAATGGTGTTACGCTTATCTTCCGCGCCACGTTATGTCCGGAACCTGGAGTGGCTTCACTGCCAGCCGACATCCCCGCCGAATGCTGGTGGACGAATGCTTTCCCCCCCGTCAAGTGTGATCATTTTCCCAATGGCGACTTGATGATCAATATGCTACCGACTATGTCCGGGGATGAATACCTTGGGATGACAGCAGGTAATGCGTATGCGGAGTGCGTACGTCGGGTACACGCCCAATGGCACTTCTTACAGACCCATTTTCCGGAATTCCGCAACTATCGCCTGCAAAGCATGTCGCCGGCTCTGGGCGTCCGCGAAAGTCGGCGCGTAGTCTGCGACACCATGCTGACTGAGCATGATATTCGGGTCGGTCTGAGCGACCAGGTGCATGCCGATATCATCGCCATTGCCGACCACCCCTGCGACCGTCATGGACCGGGGAATGGGGGATGCAAAGAACTGTCACAGCCGTATGGCATTCCTTATCGGTGCCTGCTTCCGAAAGGTGTCGACAACCTGCTGGTCGCCAGCCGTTGCGCCGGGTTTTCTTCGATCACGGCGTCGAGTTGCCGCCTCAGCCGGACCATGATGCAATTGGGCCAGGCTGCCGGGACGGCGACGGTATTGGCTGGCAAAATGCAGACGGCCCTGCGGGATGTTCCCACCGTGAATCTGCGGGCGGCACTGCGCGACCAGCATGTCCAGCTCGACTGGCCACCCCTCGAAAATATAATGGAGTATCTTCATGATGAATAGTAAAGAACGGGTTCGTGCGGCGATCGCACGTCAACCTGTCGACCGGGTGCCTCTGGGGCTGTACGCCGTCGATCACGACACGATTGCAGCCGTCATCGGACGACCCACAGTGGTACGCAACCAACTGGCTATGCAACTGGCTCTTTGGGAGGGCAGGCGAAACGAGATGGTGGAGCAGTGGAAAGCTGATCTCACGGATTTCTACCGTAAGATCGACTGCGTGGATATCATCACCTGCCGTGACGCCATGCTGATGCCGCCGGCGGGGGGGCTGGTTTCACCACTGATGTCGCCGCCGTACCCTGAACCGGGAGCTCCGCCGCGCAAGATCTCCGAGAACACCTGGGAGGATGTCAAAGGGCGCATTTTCAAGGCTATTCCGGAAGTCAACGAGATCAAATGCGTACACAACCCTGTTACCGCGACTGAACAGACCTTCTGTGTCGAGGATTTCTCCGATCCTGTTCCAGAGCCGGAACCGCCCCCGGAGGAAATCTTCGAGGTGTTTGATCACATTGCCGCCGTGTTTGGCGGCGATCGCTACATTCTCGGCTTCAGCGGGGGATGTGTGGGCATCTCGCTGCCGAGTGGTTTTGAACAGGGGTTGATGCTGTATGCACTCCAGCCGGAGGTGATTGCCGCTATGCACCGGCGGGCGGTGGTTGAGCAGACGCAGCGCGACCGCTTCTGGATTCGCCCAGGAGCCGACGGTGCCTTGTTCGACCAGGACATGGCGGGTACGATTGCACCTTATATCTCGCCAGCGATGTTTCGCGAACTCTGTTTGCCCTATATGAAGGAACGCGTGGCTGCAATCAAGCGACATGTCCCGCAGATGGTGATTCACAACTGCGGTTGCAATCTGTCTCTCGTCGACCAGTTCATCGAGGCGGGGTTCGACTGCTACCAGTCGCTGCAGACTACGGCCAATATGGACATTGGTATGCTCAGAAAACGGTTTGGTGACCGGATGGCATTCTGGGGCGGGGTGCCGCTGGAAACGCTCATATCGGGAACGGTCGCCGAGACCCGGCAGGCTACCCGCCGGACACTGGAACTGGCTGGCCATGACGGCGGCATCATTCTTGGCCCCAGCCAGTCCATTGCCCGCGGCACCAAGTACGACAACTTCATGGCCATGCTTGACGAGGTGACCGCATGAATTACAAAGAGATCGATTGGTCCCGTTTGAATGATCGTTATGCGAGATGGTGGCGCGGGGAGCTGGAAACGCCACTGATCTATCTCGCAACATGGCCGGACGCTGCGGCCAACCTGCAACCGCGACCGCACGAGCATACCGACGTGAAGAAATGGTTCATGGATCCCGAAATGCGTATGCGGCGTGAACACGCCGCCGCCACGCATAGCTGGTACTATGCGGACGGTTTTCCGTCGCTCACGCTCGGGCGTATCAACATTATGCAAGCCGTCTACTATGATTGCCCGGCGCACTATGCGCAGGAAACAATCTGGACCGAACCGATTTTAAAAACCTGGGATGACTGGGAAAAGCGCGTGCACTTCGACGCTGCCAACGAGACGTGGCAGATGACCCTCGGACAAGCGAAACTGGCGCTCGAACTAGCCGGCGATGACTGCGCCGTCACCATCATCGGCGGCTTCGAGGGCGCCCTGGATAACACCGCCGCCATGCGCGGGGTCGACCATGCGCTGTTCGACATGGTGGAACACCCGGTCGAAGTCTTAGCGTTGGAACGGCAGTTTCTGGAGGACTTTCAGCATCGCTATTACGGCCCGCTCCTGAATATACTGAAAGACAATCCGTGTGGCGTCAGCCTGTGGGACATGGTGCTGATGAGTGATGGTCCGGCGCACTGCATTCAGAGCGACTTCTCGTGCATGGTTTCGACTGATATGTTTCGCGATCTCGGACTCTGGTATGTCCGTGAGCAAGCGAAGATGTTCCCCCATGCCGCTTACCATCTTGACGGTGCCAATGCCCTTCATCACCTGCCGGCTCTGCTGGAAATAGAGGAATTGGATTGCATTCAGTTCATCTATCAAATCCCCTTCGGCTGGAGTCTTATCGACGCGGCTCCCACGGTCCGGCGTATTCTCGAAGCCGGTAAACGGGCCGAGGTCTTCGCCTGGAATGTCGACGACATCGTGCCGTTCCTGAAATTGGTACCACCGCAGGGGCTCAAACTCAATGCATGGGTGCCGGATCGGATGACGGGTGAGAAACTGTCACGAGATATTCGCAATCTGGGGTATCCGGCATGAGTAACCCCAACATCATCATCATTTTTAGTGACGAACAGCGCTGGGATACGCTCGGTTGTTACGGCCAAACGTTGCCGGTGACGCCCAACCTGGACTGTTTGGCAAGTGAGGGAGTGCGCTTTACGAATGCCTTCAGTTCTTGCCCGCTGTGCGGGCCGGCGCGGAGTACAATCCAGACAGGACTCTATTCCAGCCAGACCGGTTGCCATAGCAACAACATCACCCTGCCGCATAACACCCCAACCATCGCTGACGCCTCTGGCTGCCGCCGGAGACACGCAAGCCGATGCGCTATTGGCGGGCATAGTGCTGGATGATCGCAACGACCTGGCGTTGCATGCCGCCGGCGCCATCGGTGGTCACAGCCCGAAGGCGACTGACCTGCAGGGCACCATCCTGGCCGACCGCCGGGACGAAAATCGTTTTGCTAGCAATCGAGCGGTTTCCGGCTTGCGCATCTGCGATCAGCCGACGGGCCCACCTTCCGCTGGCTCGACGATGCCGGCCCAGTGCGCCAGTTGCTCTATCGCGGCGAGACATACCAGGGCAAGCCCACCGACGTCTTCGCCTACTTCGCCACCCCCGGAACGCTGGCGGGCAACCTGGCTCTGGAACGCGAGCTCCCGGCACTGGTCCTGGTCCACGGTGGCGGCGATCGCGCTTTCCGCGACTGAGTGACGTTCTGGGCTGGCAAGGGATATGCCGCCATCGCCATGGATCTGGCCGGGTGCGGACCCAATATCAAGGGCGAGTACGACAAGCTCTTCAATACCGAACGTCTGCTACGTGGCGGTCCCGGTCAGGATGGCAAGCGTAAAATTCTCGACATCGACCTGCTACCCTCCGACCAGTGGCCTTACCACGCCGTGGCTAATGTCATTCTCGCCCATTCGCTGATCCGCAGCCTGCCCGGCATCGATTCCGAGTGCACCGCCGTTGCCGGGATTAGTTGGGGAGGCTATCTGACTTCTGAAAACCTGACATACCCCCCTGTTTCCATTGCGGTTTTTATTGAATGTCCAACATTCAATAATCAACGACGAATTAAATATTATGAAGGACAGGAAT
>Ga0209414_1000984_pt1 | contig 13672 bp, 15 predicted proteins | sample LakVidmifraction_4_FD_181154 | JGI IMG/M metagenome (GOLD analysis project Ga0209414, IMG submission 181154) | Hypersaline microbial communities from Lake Vida, Antarctica - Brine Hole Two &gt;0.2 micron (SPAdes) (version 2) | ecosystem: Environmental > Aquatic > Non-marine Saline and Alkaline >... | reverse complement strand
ATATTTGTATTTTTTTGTTGGTACTATAAAAATACAGTAAAACCGGGCGTTAAGCAAGGTTTGTATGCTACTATTTTTGTTTTTATCCCTTTGCAAAGTCAATGTTTTCGGGGTGCGAAACTTGAGTCAATAACAGAAAAAATCAACAAAGTGGTTTCAACCGTAAGAGAGGATTTTCTAAGGAAGCACCTGAAGAAGAGCCAGAAGAACCAACAATAAAACAATTTCAAGTAGCCAATCTCCGAAATTATTACATTGCCTTTACTCAAACTTATGAGAGTAGATACACTAATAGAACTATTGAGTTTCCTAGTTATATTGATCTAACTGAGATTCGGTTCTTTCCAATTTTCAGCAAAGATTTAAAAAATAAATTCTTTCAAAAATACGGGTTATTGCCAGTTTCTTATAGTGATTTTAACCGTACAGTTGTTTTCGAGGTATTTGACAAAAATTCATTTGATGCCTTTAAAGCTGATATTGAATTCATAATAAGTCTAGATGAGGATGTACCTTATTCAGGTGAAGATTATAACCTAATCGCTACTATCTACAAATTCCGTTTTATTGATAAGAGATCTAAAACGAATGAAGTAGAAAGTATTATTCTTTCTACTATTCAATCAGTTTCCTTTGAAATTGCTAGTCTTCAAAAGGAAAGATTAAAGCAATTTCTTAGAGAGGCCAATTTGTCGTTTTCAACTAACAATAATGAAGATCTCTTTTACCTAAATCAAGCGAGCAACGATATTGTAATTAATATTGAACAAAATTTTGATATAATACAAAGCATAACTAGCTCCAGAGCACTCAATGTTAGGCCTGGAATATTAGGAACCCTTAGAATGGAATATGGTTTTGAAGTTATAGTTCCAGAAAACCTTTCTACTGTCGGAATTATTGATACTGGTGTAAATGCAATTGAGCCTTTTCATAACTTGATTGTTGACGGAGGGATCAACGTAACTGGAGAAACCGACGCTGATCATTCTGGTCATGGCACCTTGGTTGCTGGTTTAGCAATCTTTGGACAAGATTTACCTTCTTCAGTGGAAAATTCTTATGTGGCAAAGTGTAAAGTTTTACCTATAAAAGTGCTTCATAACAATAATGGCGGGATTAATTTTCCAATGTTACTACAAGCAATAAGAACGGCAAATCAAGATAAAGGCGTTCGTATTTTCAATATGTCATTAGTCTTTTATCCCAAACAATACAATGAGGCTTTTTCAGATTTTGCATATGAACTTGATCGCCTGTCTCATGAGCTTGGTGTTTTGATTTTTATTTCCGTAGGCAATTTTGATGCTATATCATTAAGAGAATTATTGACAACCGATTTTCATAATGACCATGCCTATCCCGGATTCTATTACAATTTGAATACTACTTCTCCTGTTCATAATTGTGAAAATACAAACATCAGCACTCCTTCAGAATCATTAAATAATTTATCGATTGGATCACTAGCGGGTAATTTAGAAGACGGTGATAATTCAGATTTTACACCCGCCAATATTTATCCTGCATATTATACGCGGAAATTTCATTTTGATTTTGAGCAGAAAGTAAATACAACCAATTTTAATCAAAATCAAAAGAACAAACATCTAAATAAGCCTGATTTAGTGTTTGATGGAGGGGATCTATTAAATGCGCAGTCTGGCATTGAAGTTCTAGCTAGCCCCGCTGGTAATTATTATACAAGAACAGCAGGTACGAGTCTTTCCACGCCTTTAATAACTTCAATGGCAGCAGAAATAGAGGGCATGTACCCTGATTTAGCTGTACAATCAATAAAAGCTTTGATAATTAACAGTTCCAATTACTATAAGCCTAGCCAATTACCGCTTTTTCAAAATAAAGATAAGTTATTAAGAAAGCTGATTGGGTTTGGTGTCCCTAATAGAAATCAAGCATTGCTTTCCGATAATGAATCAATCACTATGGTGGTTGAGGATCAAATTAAACCGCTTGAGATTGTTTCTATCCCGATTTTCTTGCCAGAATATCTTAAAACTGCTGGAAACAAGTTGATCTTTAAAATATCAATTGCTTATAGTTCATATCCTGACAAAGGAAATCACTTGGCTTATTTACCATTACACATGTCTTTTAATTTGATGAAAAATCTCCCTATAAATGATATTGCGACAAAACATGCAGCAGAAACCGTTGCAAAGAAAGGATTTTCTTGGAGTGAAGATCATTTTGGTTTAGAAAACATTCTATTTTCAAATGCCCAAAGTAAGGAGTACAGGCTTCAACACAAGGATATTATTTCTTTAAATGGACAAATGGCTGTAGCTATTCGTTGCTTATCAAAAGATAACATTGATGAAAATTTAAAACAATATCTAGAAAATAATCAACACGCATTTTCTTTAGTAATAAATATCAGAGAAGAACTGAAAAATATTACCGAAAATAATCTTTACAATGAAATACTTGCAATCAATAATTTAACTGTAATAAGTGAAGTTGAAACAGATGCTGATTTAGACTTGGAAGTATAAAATTAATTACTTTTTTAACGCTTTTTTCTCAAGTTCAATTAATTCAGACCAAACAGAAACATCAATTTTATGTTCCAATTTTTTATTGTCTAACTGCTTGAAAAGTGTGCGCTTAATTGCATTGATTAAAGTTTTCTGAATACTATAATAGCTTAAGGTTTCACATTGTTTGATAATCTTATTTAACGCAGTTTTCGAAGGGATTGTGAAATTCCCTTTCTTAAGTGTGAGATGTATTAATTCTTCAATTTGGGATCTATTAGGTAATGAAAACTCCAGATTCACATCAAATCGTCTAAGCAAAGCTTCATCAATCATATTTTCTTGATTGGTTGCTGCTATAACTATGGATGATTGAGGTAGATAATCAAAAAGTTGCAGAATTGTATTCACAACTCGTTTCATCTCTCCGTGATCTTGATTGTAGTCTCTTATTTTACCTAAAGAATCAAATTCATCAATAAAAATTATACTATCCTCTAGAGCTGCTTTCTTAAAAACCTTCGTAAGATTCTTGCTAGTTTCTCCAAGTTTGGACGATACTATCGCTCCTAAATTAACAACATACATTGGTTTATTTAATTCACCTGCAATAACGTATGATGCTAAAGTTTTACCACAACCCGAAGGACCATGTAACAAAAGTTTATTAGAAACAGGCAATTCAAATTTCTGTAAAAGTTCAATGGAATTGTTTTCTTTGATAAAGTAAATTAGTTCATTCTTTACTTCAGAATCGATAACTAAGTTTCCTAATCTATAATCAGACTTTAACTTGTCAATAAAGAGATCATTGATTTCTCTTTCATTTTGCTGATTGAAATAATGATCAGAACCTACTTTTGTCAGATGCCCGCTGTTTCGATTTGATTCCTTTAACAAAGACTGTAATTGAAGAGCAAGGTTAATCTTCTTACTTTCTTTGTAGAATTCAATGAATTCATTCAAAGATTTTAGTAAGCTTTCACGATCGTTTTCTAAACCATATCGTGCAATTTTCTTTATGTAATCAATTTGTCCCACTAACAATTTAAATATACACCAAAATTAAAGAAAGATATCAATATTCATGTCAAATTTAGATTTTAATTCTAAACTCATTTTACACCCATAAATATAAACTAAAAAAGCAGTTTATATGCGATAATTTATAAGATAAAGAATTTGATTCAATCAAAAATTAGATGACATTAGACAGTTATAAACTATAAACGACCTCATAAAACTTTGGCTAAAACAATAGGCATATAAGCGTTCAAATTTTATGAGTTTAGAAACATCCTTGCCATTGCATCAACTAGCTCAAAATTTTAAAAATTCTCCATCTTTAAAATTTATGACGTATCAAGGAATTAAAGTAAGTGTTCAGAAATAAATTGGAACAGTAATTTTTAATTGTTGCTTATAATTACAAATTTATTTTAAAAGCCGTTTACTGAGAATAGGGTATTTAAAACTTTCTTGACCCAAGTGCTAAATATCGTGAAGAAATATAAGCCTCCGGGATATTTAGCCTACTATAATTATAGCTTACAAATGGATAAACCACTCTTACAAAGAAAACTATAACTTGCACTATAATGTGCCGCGTTATGTAACTTGAGCCTTGGATAAAAGCGAAAGTTTATACTACAGTTTCTTCAAAAAATTTTATTCCAAAGTTTCTTCTGCAACGTTAATGAAACCGAGCTTTTTTGCGAGGTTCATGAATTCCTTTAAAAAAAAATAAACAAGCAATGAATAAACACTCTTTATTCGGCAAGGTAGGAGGGAAGTATAATCTGTGTGGAATGAGATTACTAAAATCGATTTTAAATTATTTATTTAAACCTATAAGATTAAAAAAAAGTTAAACTATTTTTTATTACTAAACGATTGTTTAGTTTTGTCCTGTAATTAGAAATAATGGCAAGAAGAAAAGAATATAGAGAAGAAGAAGTAGTTGATAAAGCAATGCATTTGTTTTGGAAAAATGGCTATGAAAACACTTCAATGCAAATGTTAGAGAAAGAAATGGGCATCAATAAATTCTCTATCTATTCGAGTTTTGGAAGTAAGCACGGACTCTTTCTTGAAAGCTTAAAATGTTACAAATCAAAAGTAAACATCATCTTTGAAAAATTTAGTAAAGCTTCAAATGGAGTTGAAGATATTAAACAATTTTTCTACGATTCTGTCAATGCTAAATATAAAGAAGGAAATCAAAAAGGCTGCCTTATAACAAACACATATAATGAATTTTCAGAAAGAGAAGACCAATTAATTAAAGAACATATGGATTCTTTTATGGATAACCTGAAAGACTTATTCATTGAAAAATTAAAAATGGACGTTACTAAGGATGAAGCAACAGTGCTTAAACAAGCCAATTATCTACTATTAGCAAAACATGGTTTAGCTGCTGCGTCCAGAGTAAACAGCAAAAAAGAAATTGAAGACTATATTGAAATGACCTTTAAAAACATATAACTTTTTTTTACACCATATCTAAACGATTGTTTAGTAATTTAATAATAATAAATTTAAAAACAGCAATTATGACAAATTTAAAAATTCACAACATCGAAACTGCCCCGGAAGCTAGCAAACCTATATTAGAAAAATCACAAAAGGCCTATGGTATGATTCCCGGTTTACATGGTGTACTAGCAGGATCACCGGGCATTTATGAAGCTTACCAAACATTACATGAATTATTTGTAAATTCATCATTTAACGAAGAAGAGTTAACCGTTGTATGGCAAACCATAAACGTAGAACATGGGTGTCATTACTGTGTACCGGCACATACAGGAATTGCAAAAATGATGAAAGTAGATGATGCAATAACAGAAGCATTACGCAACGAAACTCCTCTTGAAAATCTGAAATTGGAAGCTTTACGTACTATGACATTAACTATTGTTCGTAATAGAGGGAATGTAACCCAAGAAGATTTAAATGCATTTTATGCAGCTGGTTATGACGAAAGACAAGTATTAGAAATAATTTTAGGATTATCTCAAAAAACAATAAGCAACTATGTAAACCATATTGCGAACACACCTGTTGATGCAGGATTTCAAAAATTTTCTTGGTCTAAAGAAAATGTGAATTCTTAATCCACAGATTGATTGATAACTTTAAACCTTCCGTTATATTTACGGAAGGTTTATTAATCTTATAAAATATACAATTATGAAATGAGCATAACGGACTCACGATACAAACATCGATGAAGATATGCGAATTACATATGACCTATAAAAAATAATAAAAATCTACATATGATAAAAGTATCTGTAATGTACCCAAACGGCAAAGATGTAAAGTTTGATGCAGACTATTATAAAAACAGTCATTTGCCAATGATTTCTAAAGCGGTTGGCGATGCATTAAAAGGATTAGAGTTAGACTTAGGGATTGCAAGCAGAATTCCTGGAGAATTAGCTCCTTATGTTGCTATTGCACATTTAAAGTTTGATGATGTTGCTTCTTTTCAGGCTTCATTTGGTCCACATGCTGAAGCTTTTGCTGCAGATGTGAAAAATTATACTAATGTACAAGGAGAGCTTCAAATTAGTGAACTTATAACATTCTAAAAATGAAGGAAAAAATAAAAATAGATATCGTTTCAGATGTGGTTTGTCCTTGGTGTACTATTGGATACAAACGCTTAGAAAAAGCTATTTCAGAACTTGGAATTGAAGACCAGGTAGAAATAGAATGGCAACCTTTTGAACTAAATCCAAATATGCCGGAAGAAGGTCAGAACGTAACAGAACATATTACACAAAAATATGGATCTACTCTAGAACAGCAAAAAGAATCACAACAGGGAATGACAGATGTTGGAAAAGAACTAGGTTTTACTTTCGATTATTTTGAAGATATGAGAATGGTAAATACGTTTGAATCTCATATTTTATTAGGTTACGCAAAAGAATTTGGAAAGCAAACTGATTTACAAACGCGATTAACCACCGCCTTTTTTAGTGAACGAAAAGATGTGTCAAACAGAGATGTATTAAAACAAGCCCTACTAGATGTTGGTTTAAATGCTGAAGAAGCACTGGCAAAATTAGATAATGATGAAGCACGTTACGAAGTGAGAAGCAAAGAAGGTTATTGGAAGAATTTAGGCGTTACCTCTGTACCAACTATTGTATTTAACAGAAAAAGTGCTGTAACAGGTGCCCAACCTGTTGACTTGTTTAAGGAAGTACTTACAGAATTAATTACTGAATAAAAAGAAATCAATAATCAAAAATATTTTGATTACTGGAGTAAATGGTTCCATGGATATGAAACTGCTAAATTATTTGCAGAACATAATGTTAGTTGATTAGTAGTAGCAGCTCGTTCAAATGAGAAAGCAACTGAAACAAAAAATCAAATAGAACAAACCATATAGATAACTCGGATCAAATTGTGCCAGTGATTTCGGTCGGTTAGTGCCAGGCATTTCGGTTCGTTTTGTGCCAGTTTGAAAGATTAAGTAACTTGAGCTTTGGTTAAAAGCGAAAGTTTATACTACTGCCTTTTTTGATTTTTTCCTTTCTAAAAGTTTCTTTAAAATGGAATGAAACCCATTAGGGTTCACGAACTCCTATTTATTCAGTAGGAGAGGGGTGAGTACATACGCTTTGCCCAAAAGTGACGACAGAAAAGTAGTGGAATGAATGTGTGTAAATTGGTTTTTTAAAAAATGAATTTAAATAGCTTATTCAATAATTTCACCTTTTTCATCGGCTACAATCTTTCCCCATGTTGCAATAGATGTGAGTACAGGAGCTAAACTTTCACCAAAAGGTGTTAAGGCATATTCTACTTTTAAGGGAGGTTTTTTTGTAAAAACCCTGCGTGTAATTAAGCCATCTTTTTCCAATTGCTTCAGTTGTAAACTTAAGGTACGCTCTGTGATGGTTGAAATTAATTTATGTAATTCATTATAGCGTTTTTTACCATCTATCAGATAAATTAAAATCACACTTTTCCATTTGCCACCAATCAATTCCATTGCAATACTTGTAGTACAGGAAAACAGTTTGTCATTGTATTTTATAAGTCGTTTTTTATGCTCAATTCCCATAGGTAACTCCTTTAATTTTGACAAAACTACGATACTATAATTAATTACACAACTATACTTTTTATAGTATTATTTTGAAATTACAAAACACTTACAAACTGCATTATAGCTAATAATTATTCAAAAAAAACATACTATCATTATTGACCGTTATTGTGCAATCCTTAAACTATCTATACTTTTGTCCCTATACTTTTGATAGTATAATAATTAATAAAAATATTGAATAGCTATATATGAGCACACCAAACATTGCCAAAGAAGATATTTTAAACGCCTTTCAATACAGGCACGCAACTAAAGAGTTTGATGCTACCAAAACACTAACTGATGAGGATATGGATTTTATCCTTAAAACAGCAAATTTGTCGCCTAGTTCCTTTGGTTTTGAACCCTGGCATTTTATTGTGGTCCAGGATAAGGAATTACGCGAATTGCTAAAGCCTGTAGCTTGGGGCGCACCTTTAAAATTGGATACTGCAAGTCACTTTGTACTGGGTTTAAGTATGAAAGCGCCAATGACAAAATGGGATTCAGATTACATTATGTCCATGATGAAAGACGTAAAACAACTACCGGCAGAGGTCATTGAGATGTTCTCTAAATTTTACAGAGAGTTCCAAGAGCGGGATTTTGATTTAGACACTGACAAAAAATTATTCGATTGGGCCTCAAAACAAACCTATATAGCTTTGGGAAATATGATGACTGCTGCGGCATTAACAGGTATTGATAGCTGTCCTATTGAAGGATTTCACCAAGAAAAAGCAGAAGCCTTGTTAAAGGAAAAATTTGGTGTGGATACAGATAAATATGGCCTATCTTTTATGGTGGCTTTTGGATACAGAAAAGCTGAACCGGAATTTGGTAAAAACAGAAGAAACTTTGAAGATATTGTTACTTATTATTAATAATAATCAAAAAGGAAAAGATACAACATCATGAATAAAACAATAATAATTACAGGGAGTACTGACGGTATCGGAAAATTGACAGCATTAGAACTTGCTAAGGAAGGTCATATTATTTATGTTCATGGACGAAGTAAAGCAAAAGTTGCAACAGTTATTTCTGAAATAAAAGAAGCTTCAAAGAACCCTAACATAAAAGGTCTTGTGGCTGATTTTTCAGATTTAGCTGCAGTTTCAAAAATGGCAGAGCAAATAAAAAATGAAGTTCCTAAAATTGATATTCTCATCAATAATGCCGGTATTTTCAAAAGTGAAACGAGTCAGAATAAAAACGGATTAGACATTCGTATGCTTGTGAATTATTTAGCACCTTATGCGCTCACAAATGCAATCCTTCCCATAATTAAACAATCTGAAGCACCACGAATTATCAATTTAAGTTCTGCAGCACAATCACCGGTTTCTGAAGCTGTTTTAAGCGGAACTAAAAAACAGTCGGAAAAGAGTACTTATGCACAAAGTAAATTGGCTTTAACGATGTGGAGTTTTTATTTAGCAAAACAAGAGCCGAATATTACAGTTATTGCTTTAAATCCCGGTTCGTTATTAGACACTAAAATGGTAAACGAAGCTTATGGTGAACATTGGTCACCAGCAGAAAAAGGAGTCAACATTTTAGTTGATTTAGCCGTTTCTGAAACTTATAAAAACGATTCAGGCAAGTATTTCGATAATGATAAAGGTAAAGTAAAAGGTCATTTTTCCCATCCACATCCTGATACCTATGATCAGGAAAAAATCAATAACTTAATTACTAGAACAGATAGTGTCATCCAAAGGTTTCGATGTTAAAACTGCTTTTAATTATATTACTTTTTCATGTAAGTCTCTACTAATTTTAACGATTAATAGTATCAAAATCATATAAAAAGGAGTCTATATGGATACTAGTTCTATTCAAATATTGGACTCAATTTTACAACTGAATATATTCATTTATGAAAACTCAACATACAACGTATTCCATATTAGACCTTGCTTTAGTTTCTGAAGGTCATTCTCTTAAACAAACCTATAATAACGCCCTTGAATTGGCACAAAATGCCGAAACCTTTGGTTACACACGTTATTGGTTAGCAGAACACCATAATGCGCCTAATATTGGAAGTAGCGCCACCTCGGTATTAATTGGCTATGTTGCCAGCGGTACAAACACGCTTCGCATTGGTTCTGGTGGCATTATGCTGCCCAACCACTCACCATTAATTATTGCCGAACAATTTGGCACTTTAGCATCTTTATACCCTAACCGAATTGATCTGGGCTTGGGCAGGGCACCGGGAACAGACAGAGAAACAGCACAAGCTATACGCTCAGATTTTATGCAAGCCGCACATTCTTTTCCTGATGAATTGGAAAAGTTAGAAACTTACTTTTCTTCAGAAAATGCCAGTTCAAAAGTTCGTGCCACGGTAGCAGAAGGGGTTGAAGTTCCCATCTATATTTTGGGTTCCAGTACAGATAGTGCGCATTTGGCCGCAAAAAAAGGATTGCCTTATGCATTCGCCAGCCACTTTGCGACAACCCATTTATGGGAGGCGCTGGAAATTTACCGTAAAGAGTTTCAACCATCAAGCGACTTAAAAAAACCTTATGTGATGGCCGGGGTAAATATTATTATTGCTGATACCGACGAAGAAGCCGAACGTTTGTCAACATCTTTAATTCGCATGATCGTGGGTATATTTACAGGCAAACGTGATTATGTGCAACCCCCAACAGCCATGACCAATGAGTTTAAGGAGATTATGCAACACCCTCAAATACACCAAATGTTAAAGTATTCTTTTATAGGCAGTAAAGCCACAGTTAAGGCTCAGGTAAAAGAGTTTATGGAGCAAACTAAAGCTGACGAACTTATTGCTGTTACTAATATTTATGATGTGAAAGACAGGATACGATCTTATGAATTATTTGCGGAGATTATGAAGGAGTTGAACTAAAACCCGTCTGTTATTACGATAAGACGTATAAAAAAATAGCAGTTAAGAGCTAAAATTAAAGTTTGGTTCTTAACTGCTATCTTTGTTTTTAAGCTGAAATATGGTATACACAAAGCTGCTTCTTTTCATATAAAAGACAAAGAAAGCATTAGGTGAAATTGTGGAGATAATTTATTATGGTCTGCTTAATGAATAAAATGCAACCAATGCAATAAGAAAATAACACTAAGTTTAATGTTGAACCTAAATTTAAAACATTTTTTACTTATTTTCGGATAAATTTCCTACAACTAAAAACCACCATTATTAAGATATCAAATTTGTGTGTAATAAAACAGGGGAATTGAAATATATTTAAGTAAGGATTTTTTCAAACAAAATTTACATGAAAAATAAAAATACTATAGTTATTGTTGGTGGAGGATTTGCAGGTCTAGAACTAATAAATAAATTAGATAAATCAAATGATTACAATTTAATTTTAGTTGACACTAATAATTATAATTTTTTCCCTCCGTTAATTTATCAGGTTTCAGCTGGTTTTATGGAGCCTTCTGCTATCAGTTATCCTTTTAGAAAAATATTAAGAAAAAATAAAAATGCTCGTTTTTGGCTTGGTACATTGGAAAAAGTAATTCCATCTGAAAACAAAATTATTTTAAGTAATGGTGAATTAAAGTATGATATTTTAGTCATGGCGACGGGTGTAGAAACTAACTATTTCGGCAATAAAAATATTGAAGAAAAGAGTCTGCCAATGAAAACCATTAGCGATGCGTTGTCTTTACGAAATGTTATTTTTACTCGATTAGATCGTGCAGCTCGCTCAAATAACACCGAACAACGTAAAAAATTACTCACGTTTGTCATTGCTGGTGCAGGACCTACAGGAGTTGAGCTTTCAGGAATTTTTGCTGAGATGAAACTCCATATTATTAGAAAAGATTATCCTGAATTAAGAAATGAAGATCTTGGAGAAATATATTTGATAGATGGGCAAGATACTGTATTAGCTCCTATGTCAAAAAAATCACAGAAATATACTTTTGATAAATTAAGTGAACTCAAGGTGAATATTAAACTAAATACTTTAGTTAAAGACTTTAATAATGATATCGTTTATTTATCGGATGGTAATGAAATTCATACAAGTAATTTAATTTGGGCAGCAGGAATTACTGCAAGAACATTTGAAGGATTTAAAGAAGAAAGCCTTGGAGCGGGTAAAAGACTAAAGACAAATTCCTATAATTTAGTAGAAGGATATACTAATATTTATGCTTTGGGTGATTGTGCCTTGGTATTAGGGGATGAAAATTATCCAAAGGGTCATCCTCAACTAGCTCAAGCAGCTATCCAGCAAGCCAATAATCTTGGAGATAATTTAATTCTTAAAAACAAAAATTGGAAAACCTTTAGATATAAGGATAAAGGCACTTTAGCAATTATTGGAAGAAACAAGGCCGTATTAGACTCACCAAAACAAAAATATAGTCTCAATGGTTTTCTTGCATGGATCATATGGATTTTTGTACACATAATGTCTTTAGTTAATTTTAGAAACAAATTAAGAGCTGTTTATGATTGGTTGGGTTATTATATTTATAAAGACCAGTCTTTTAGAATGATTATAAAGCCTCGAGAGAGAACAAAAAGCTAATAAAAAAAACTGCATTTATTTAAAATTCACCAAATATGAAATTTTTAGGAAATCCCAATGAGTACCTTCAACTTCAAACGCTGGAGAAAAATAATTGTTCTGTTTTTGAAGAACCTATTGAAGGTAGTTTGTAAGTTTTATGGTTTGTATCAGATATTAATGAATTAATACTTGAAGGACAAGAATATGTGTTTTTAAAAAATGAGATTGTTTTTTAACGGAGTTTCATAAGGTGACGATAAAAAAACTTGATAAGGTTAATTTTTTAGGTTTTTTAGAAAAAGAACTGCTTATTTAAATTGATAAAAAGTATAGGACAAACTCATACCGCACCTTAGTGGGGGCATTCATATGCCGGATTATTAGTTGGCGAGTCTTATCTTTCTAATAATTCTTCTTTTGATAGTTAGGATATCTTTAAAATTGAAATTGACAATAACGTTTATAGTTTATCAAAATCATTCCAATTCTTTCGAAAATTAGATGTTGAAAAGAAATTGAAATATTACAAAAAAAAGTGTCATAATAAAAAAGCCCCGAATTATCGAGGCTTTTTTTTTCATTACAAAACCCAAATTACTCAGGCATTACTACATTGTCTAATACATGAATTACACCATTGCTACCCATGACATCTGTAGCGATAATTTCACTATAATTGTCATTTGCGTCTTTCAACCAAATTTTATCATCTTTTTGCATTACAGTTAAGACTTGACCATTTAATGCTTTTAATTCTACCGTACCATTACCTTTCTTTAAAGCAGCTACAACGTCAGTTGCAGTTATCTTTCCGGATATTACGTGATACGTTAAGATATTAGCTAATGCTTTTTGATTTTTTTCTTCTAATAGAGAGTTCAATGTTTTAGAATCAATTTTAGCGAAAGCGGCATTTGTTGGAGCGAAAACGGTGAATGGTCCATCTGCTTGTAAAGCACCAACTAAATCGGCAGCTGTTAATGCTGTTACTAAAGTTGAAAAATCTTCGTTGCCAACGGCAACATCTACTAGTGTACCTTGTGCAGTAGCATTTTTAGATAAGGCTACAGTCATTGTAATTGTTAAAATCAGGATTAATTTTTTCATAATTTCTAGTTTTACATATTAAATTGATATTATTTATATATCAAATATATACTAAATATATTGTTTTGTCTAACTTTTTTTATGTTTTGTTAAACAAAATAAATTTTGAGAAACTAAAAATATTAAAAAGTGAAATTAATACTATTTGGATTGACCTAAATGAAGAACTTTATAAGTTTATTTTAGGAAAAATAAAAGATGAACAAACATCAAAAGACATTCATCAAGAAGTGTTCTTAAAAATTCAAACTAAAATCCATCAGCTAAAACATACATCTAAACTCACATCTTGTTCAAATAAATATTTAATATTCAGTACATAACATTTAGCAAACTAGCAGAAAAAAGCCCTTTTTTACCCCTCCAGTGGAGGGGCTTTTTTTTGTTAGTTTGTGTTGACTGACACCCGGCAATTGGTCTGT
>Ga0209414_1000981_pt1 | contig 13681 bp, 16 predicted proteins | sample LakVidmifraction_4_FD_181154 | JGI IMG/M metagenome (GOLD analysis project Ga0209414, IMG submission 181154) | Hypersaline microbial communities from Lake Vida, Antarctica - Brine Hole Two &gt;0.2 micron (SPAdes) (version 2) | ecosystem: Environmental > Aquatic > Non-marine Saline and Alkaline >... | reverse complement strand
GCAAACATGTATGAGGGTCTGATTGCTAGATATTCATGATATATACCTGCGAATCCTGCTTTCTTTGTAGTGTCTGCTGTTGTGAAGTATGTTGTTTCTCTGTTTATATACATCTTAAGTCCATTTTCAACAGTTGCATTAGGTACTGGATCTAAGAATATTCCATTTGCCATTTTATCGTATCTGTAAGGTTTACCCTGTATGTTCTGTCCATCTGAAAAGCTCTCTGTGTTTAATTCTGAATTAACATCAACAGGTTTTATTTCGTTATATATTCCTGATACTGAATCTTTCAAAAACACTTTATATATATCCAAGATTAAATTACCAGAGTTATCATTTATAAATGAATAATCTCTTTGCCCTGCATTTACATCAGTTTCTATTATAGGATAGTTTGTTTGATTAGAGTCATCAAATTGCCATGTACCTGCCGATTTCAATATAATTGATAAAACATTATCTAAAGCAAGGTTTACATCTCTCACTTTATCTATTAAAGGGTATGAGGTTGAGTTAGTCTTACAGTTTGCATCTATAAGCTCAACTACTCCTCTGTTATTTATTGTATCGCTAAATTGTAATGACATTATATTTTTATTATGGGGTTATAAGGAGGCTGTTGCGACAGAACCCCCTTACAATCCCACAATGGAGATTGTATCTTATTTATGCAACAAGAACGTCAAACAACACAGGTTTAATTTTATTCCAAGCTTTAACTTTTATGTCAATTCTTGAAGTAATACTTATACCTGATACGTTTCCAGGGTCTTTCTCGTTTACTACGATTTGTCCGTAAGTATCTCTCAAAATACCTAGATGATATACTTTCTTAACTCCTGCTAGTAAGTGTCCTGCTGTCAAAAGGTTTGATTTATAGTTAGTTACTCCCATATATTCCATACCTCCTTTAGCTCCACCTTTTAGTGCAGAGTCAGCTGTAGCAAATCCATTAGCTTGTACAAAAGCCTCTAGTATTTCGAAGTCAGCTGGTCGCCATACGATGAATATACCATTTCTTTCAGCTAGTTCATCTCCCTTAGCCTCTGAAATTTCTCTTTTAATACCTCTTATAATGTCATCTACATTAGATGGAGAAACAATTATGTTTCCAGCTCCTCCACCAATTGAAGCATTATCAAAGTCAGTAACTAGTGCATGTTGTGAATAAACATACGACTCGATTTTTTCGTTTAATAATGTTCCTTGATTTCCAGCACTGTCCATTTGTGAAAGATAACCTGATTGAGCAAGGTCTGCTCTATCGATTATTTCTGATGCAACAAAAGGTGCGTCAATAGTTACAGTTTCATCAGTCAATGCAACTTGTGCAGGTGTGTATGCTGAATAAGGTGTTAAAGTGTTTACTGTAACATCTGTTCTGTAAGGATTGTGCAATACTCTTGTGTTTGTAATATCAACCTTCATGAAATCTTTCCATTTTGTCATCTCAGAAAGTCTTTCTTGAACTGTTGTTACCCAATCTTCTTTATAAATTATAGCCATTGTTTTTATTTTAAATAGTTAATGTGTAATGTGTCGCAACTATTTAAAACTGGCTTCGATAGATTAGTCTATTATTGCATTTGAGGTAAATGTAGCTTTTGCTCTTTCTTTAGCAATTTTAGCTTTCACAACTTGTTGTCTTAGAGCTGGGTCATCTTTAGGAAGTTCTCCTTTCGCTATCCAGTAATCAACACTATCTTTCGATGTTTGTTGTGAACGTCTAGCTCCACTTGGAATAGCATCTTTTGCTGACCTTGATTCTCTTAGTTCTTTAAGTTCTGATTGAAAAAATCTACTATCGATAATTTGCTCAACTGTTTTTCCTGTATCTCTTGCAATACTTTCAACAAGTTCTATTTCGTCAGAAGTTTTTATACCCTCTTGACGTAATATCATCTTGTCCATTCTATCTAAACCAACTTCTTTGTCTGATGTTTTTTTAGGCTCATCTCTACCAGCCTTTTTCTTAGCTTGTGCAAGTTGTCTTTCAAGTCTAGATATTCTAGCCTCTGGTGATTCAACTTGTCTTTCTGATTTAGTTTCTTCTTCGTCTTCTGACAAATCTATATCTAAATCTATTTCATCGTTGTTAAAGTCTTCGTTTTGACTGTATATTTCATTTTCCATATAATGATAGGTTATTTTTATTTATTCAATTTATCTAATTGAGAACTCTTTTTGTTAAATCACTTTTTGTGGGTAAGCGATAACCAAGTCCTATTAGACTAATCTGTAAGTAACTCTCACATCTGCTGTACCTGTTCCTGTAGCAAACACTGCTGTAGCATTTGAGATAAATAGTCCGATACCATTTATTGATGCTGTTGCAACTGCTGAAAGTGCTGATGGTCGTCTTGTTGAATATGTTACTGCTGTAGCACCTGTTACAACTGTCGCCGCGAATGTTGTAGCTTGAACTGATGTACCTGCTCCGTTAGCCGTGTCAGCATATTGTACTGATACAACTCCACCTCCTGTGAACTGTGTTGCTGTACCTCTCATAACAAGCTCTACTGAATCAACTATGATTGCTTTGTTTGATACTGCTGGAACTACAGATACTGGTGTTGTATACATAGCTATTATTTGTGCAGAAGATAAAGAAATTGTTCTAGTTATTGGATAACCTTTATTTTCTTCTTCCATTGATTGTGTGTTTGTCATGTTTTTTATTTTTGTTTTATTTATTTATAATTTTATTATACCATTTTTTACTATTTTGCAATAGTTTTTATATAAAGTATAATGTTACGTCTAATGTTCCTCCTATAGTTGCAAAACAACCTATAGTAAATGATGCACCACCTAGAGGGTGAAACCCTACTGCTGGTGTGATTACATTATTTATTACAGTTGTTGCTCCTGATGTATTATCCCAGAATCTTATAGTACCTGCTGATGTTGAATTAACATACATTCCTACAAGTTGTCCTGCTCCTGTTTTAATAAGAGTTGAGGCTGTTATATTTCTGTAATTTGTTGCTGTTGGAATCATATTATTTTGCTTTGTTTATTTTTGGTAATGGTGTCGCAACTCTTTTGAATTGTTTTATCTTATCAAAAGCTTCTTCTAATGACCTCAAGCCACTTGCTGTAGCTCTTATGTCTTGTCCTATCTGTTCATCTGAAAGGTCTGGTCTACTCCAAGCTAGGCTTAATGCCCAATTTATTCGTGGTGTATTCTCTCTGTCTTTGTATACTACCCCATTTGTATATATACCTACTGTTAAGCATTTATATATCAAGTCAGATAGTTCTGTATTCTCGTTGAATGCTGTAAGAACTTCTTTGTCGTTATCTGTTAAGTTTAGTTGTTGTATGATTTTTTCCATGTTTATTTATTTATTATTTTATAATTAAGCAGTCGCAACTGGAATGTCTGTCGGTACAGGTGCTTCTGATGTTGGTAATTGCATTTTACTAACACCTGAGAAATCTAATGGTGAAAGTCCTGATGCTTCTATTATCTGATTGAATAGTTTTGCCATAGCTGGTATTTGTAACACTTGAGGATTTGAAATAACTTGTCTGAATACGTTTGTAAGTTTATCAACTCTTTGTGCAAGGTTTTTTTGTTTTCCTTTTATATTTATTGAAACATCAACTGGTATACCTTTTATTTCATCTTGTATTATCTCTATAAACTTTGTCTGCTTTCCCATGAACTGTTCTTTTACTAATTCTTTATATGCAACCTGTTCCTCCTCTGTGATTATTCTATCTTTGTTTAACATCAAGTCTTTTATCTTTTCGTTTAACTCGTTTACCACAACTGAATCAACTAATAGATTTAATTCCTCAAGTGATAAGTCTTCTACCCATTTATGACCTTTGTTGATTTCTTTAACAAGTGCTTCAAGTACCCATTCACGATATATCTCCTCTACAAAAGATGCTATCTTTCCTTGTCTATATTCATGCAATGATTTACCCTCTGTTGTTACTAAAGATTGTAATGCAAAAGGTGTACCAGAGTTAGGTGATTCGCCAAGTACAGCTTCGTTTGCTGACCCTGTAGTCCTTGCTAGATTTTCCCAACGTGTAATATGATTATCAAATAGCTGTAGGTTTATAGGCTGTGTATTAACTGGTGAGATAGTTTTTCCATCTTCCAAGAATAATATTTCCCCTTTCTCTAAATCATTTAAATTATTTCTACCTGCTAATGCTTCATCAGATGTTTGTAACAACATGTTAGATGCAACGTCTAGCATTTCTTTTATCTGTATTGCTGAATAGTTAGTCCATATCTGTGCCTCAAACAATTCCTCTATACCACCAAATCCTAAAGCTCGTCCGTATATTTTATCTCTAAGCTCTACTTTATATGGTGTTTCTTTTTCTTTACCTTTGAATAATGTAACTCCTGTTTTACCTGATTCATCTCTTTGATTTAAAATTATAAAATGTGATTGACGACAATACGCATCTTCATCACCATCTTCATACAACCATGATTCAGGAAATACTCCATGTAGCTCATAAACTTCTATGTATTTACTTGGTGTCTTATTCTCTAGGTTATTTGCTTGTGAGTTTAACTTACTCATCTTTGCATCTTCTATAGCTTCGTCAATAGCTTCTGCGTCCCAATTACCTGACATGTCTTTTAAATCACTTACTGAAAACTGATGCTTTTCGCAAATAGCACCTGATAAGATATCTGTCTGATCTACAAATGCTAATCTCTGTAATGGTACAACCTCTGGTACATTCTCTTTTGTCTTTTTAACTATTACACCTCCATAATCAACATAAGATTCAACTAGAGTATCTATAAACGTATCCATCTTGTTTTTCAATGCCCATTTAAAATGATACTTTCTAGCTAAGAATGATTTGTAATAGTCTTTATCTGAATTAACATATAGCTCAATGTCCTTTACATCAAATCCCTCTGTCCTATATGCAACATTTAGAATAGGACGCATGATATTAAAGAAAGGTTTATCATCAGTCTTTCCTGTTTCATACTGTGAGTTTTTATATAGTGTTGATTTCTTAACATGGTCAAACATATTCCATTCGTAACCCTCTACAATCGTAACAGGCATTGTTTGATAGTTAGTTTCCTCTGACTTTATATACTCATAGATTGTTTTATTGTCCATATATTTATTTTAATCCAGCTATTATGTTTTTTGTTAATGAAGTCATTGTTATTTTATTGTTAAATATTCTCCTTGCGTTTAGTCCAAAGAAGATACGTTCTACTTTTTGAGTTCCTTTTGTAACAGTTAATATAAGCCTTGTCTTATAGAAGATAGGTTTTAAATCTAGTATTGTATCAGCTAGTGTTTCCTCTGATGCGTTAGCCTCATAAGTTACACCATTGATTTTTAATACAATATCAAAGATACCTTTTTTAGTATCCTGTTTTTCTACTTGAACTTTTGCTTTTTTTTTTGGTGCAATCTTTGATTTTTTTTCCATATATCTGTATTATACTATATTTTAATATTGCAAGTCAATTATGTAGCTGGGTTTTTCTTTTTATTATCACCACGATAGAATTTCTTAATAATAACTGCTGGTCTTTTATAACTTGTAAACAAATATCTCACACTGTCTAAGATGTGATTGTAAGTATCTATCGGTGTATTTATTATATTGCCATCTCTGTCAGTATCCCACATATAGTTTCTATATTCTTTTATAAGATTGATGGAGTTTTTTGTGATAGATATTCTTTGCTCCTGAATAAATTGTATTCCTTGATTTATTGAACCTGCACCTTTTACAGCTGGTATTATATTAACACCATAAGATTTTATCTCATCAATAGATTTAGGCTCTGCACTATCAGCCACAACAATACATTTATTCTCAAAAGCATTTAGCAAATCGGCTATCTGTTTATTTGATAAACCTTTTTGATAAACTTCCTCGTGTAATATATAACCACCATTATAATAATACGCAGATACAATAGCTGTGGGATCGTTTGAATACCCAAAATCTAAACCACGTCTTTCGAGCCTAGCCTCATGAGGTATGGTATCTATTATATTCCAATCTCTGTATATCTTACCCTCAACCTCACCTAGTTGCCCCTCACCATATACAGTCCACCAACCTTTCCTATTCTTTCTCTGTTCAATAGACTGAACAATCTCAAAAGACAATGCTTCATTATCTTTATAAGTTAAGATGACAAAATCTATATCATCTCTTTTTCCAATCAATTCATTTTGAACCCAGAACTCGTTTGTTGGGTTATAGTCTAGTAATATAAATTCCTTAGTTCTTACCTCCAACTGTTCAAAGGCTTCAAATGTTATATTGTTAGCTTCATTTAAAAACAATCTATGTCGTCTAGCACCTCTTAATTTATCACCATTATCAGATGAAAAAAATTCAATCTGTGAACCTGTTTCAAAAGTATAAATACTATCTGTTGCATTCCATAAATCATCTTTCCAATATTTATGTGTTTGCATTATGTTTTTAAAATCACGCATAGCACCTCTTTTTAAATGAGGTATAGATTCAGATACAACTGATGTTAGTGTTTTCTCCTTATCAGTTTGTGCATAAGCAATAAGATAAAGTAACACAGAGATAGTTTTAGATGCAGAAGTTCCCCCTTGTATTATTCTAATTCTTTTTTTTAACTTTGCTATTTTATCAAATGCTGTTGTTTGGCTGTACATTTTATTCTCTAATTAAAGAAATAATAGGAGCTGGTAAATCTTTACCCTCTGCCCCTGTCAATTCTGTTCTTGTTGAATACCCTTTATTCTTACCAAGTGTTGTAGCGATAGTTGTAGCTACTCCAACCTGTATGCTTAATAGGGAAGTATTAACTTTTATCTCACCTGTTTCTGCATCAACTTTATCAGTTTTATATTCAATAGCTTTCTTTAAAACTTTCTCTGCTGTTGATAGCATTTCTTTTCGTACTAAATGCTCTTTACGTTCTAGAAACCAACAACGAACCGTTATTTGTCTAGATGTTGAATCTTCATAACCTGCTTCCTTAGCACTTGCATAAGCATTATCAATACCACCTGCTAGTTTTGTAACATATATATCCCACATGATTTGTTCTCTTGGGTCGCTTGTTGTGTTGTTAGCACCATTGGGATTAGTCTTTTTGGTTTCTTCCATACCAATATTATACCATTATAATTATGTTTTATGCAATGAATATTATATATAATACACCATATTGATTTTACAAAGTCAAAAATGACAGACATGACACTACTTTTTGGTTTTTAGACCCTATAGAAAAAAATATTTTCATTTTTAACGTAGAATAAGGGTAGATTTGAATATAAATATTAAAAAAAACTTTGTATATTATTATTAAACTTTTTCTCTGTCAGTCTGTCATTTTTCATTTCTACCCCTACAAACTCTATGTATTTCTTTGACATTAGAAACGTCATGGTCTGTCATTCAATGTCATAAAATGACAGACTTATGACAGACTATGACAGACTATGACAGACTATGACATTGAAGTGTCATACGTATCATTTGACAACACATCATTCTTAATGTTCTTATATACAACAGAAAAAGGACACGTGTTCTGGTAGCAAAGCTATCCGTACTTGTGTCCTCTTTCTGTTACTTATATTAAATCTAGTGTACTTATTAAAAAATACAAAAAATAAAACATACTAATTAATTATAGCATATGATTATCTTTTTGCAAGTATTTGCACTTGATAAAAAATAGGAGTATAATTATCGCATTACTTATTAATTAATTACAAAAATGAAAACAACAAAACAAATATTGGCTGAGTACCAAGAAAAAAAATACTCATTCTTTAATTCAGGAACTGCAATTAAAGGTATTGTAACCCCATGGACAAAATACAAAACACAAAGACCAACTGCTAGTGATATATCAGTATGGTTAAATAAATATAAATCACAAAACTACCTGATTGTATGTGGTGAGTTATCCAACTTAACTGTGTTTGATATAGATACTAAAAATGGAGCAGATCCAACACCATTTCAAAACTTAGGAATGTATGAAGTACGAACACCGTCAGGTGGTTATCATTTCTATTGTCAATATGAACCACTACTTAAATCAACACCAGGTAAAGATAGAACAGGTTTATTAAAAGGTGTAGATATACAATCAGAGGGTAAGTTAATATTCTGTCAGCCATCAGTATTTCCAAATGGTGCATATAAAATATTAAACGATGTACCTGTAACACCTATACCTGATGAGTTACTTGCAAAAGTATTAGATGAATTAAGTTTGGAAAAAGAAGTTGAGGAAATAAAACCATACAAACCTCAAGCATATCATTTTACAGGTGATGCAAAGCCAGGTGATATTTACAATGCACTTGCCTCATGGGCAGATGTACTAATTCCACTTGGTTGGAATCCTGTAGGACATTTAAGACAAGATGGTATACAATATTGGAGAAGACCAGGTAAAACAGATGGAGTTTCAGCATCAACAAATTGGGGCAACCACGATCTACTCATACCATTCACAACATCAACAGTCCTAGATTCAAACAAAGGATATACAAAATTCAAAGCTTTAACATTCTTACAATATAATGGAGATTATAGAGAATGTTCAAAGGCATTGGTACTAGGACGTATTAATAGTAAATTAACATCAAAAAGTATATGGCAAAACAACTAAAGTCTAGGGCTAAGTTTTATACCGATGCACAGACTTTACTTAAGAAAGGATTACCAGTTGCAGATTTACAAGATTTGGCTTACGAATATGAGGGGATAACATCAGAACATGTAAAAGAGTTTGTAAAATCATTAAACAAAACCAATGCAATAAAACAACAACTTGAAATCGATAGAAAACAAGCACAACAGATTTATAATCAAGTGGATGATTTGTTTATAGAAAGATACCCCCATCTTATTGCAATGGAACAAGAAAATAACATATCATATTATAATTATAATAATGGTGTTTACACTCAAGTATCAACAGTAAACCTAAAGGATATGATACATGACTTTTTTAAAGAACATAATTTACTTGAACATAGAACAGAGTCAAAGATAAAAGATACTATAGGGAGAATTGCATCAATACTGAAATATGAAAATAATAAAAGGTTTAATGAAAAATACTTTGATACACGTAAGTGGTATATAAATGTTAAGAATGGTTTACTTGACCCAATAACTAAAGAGCTATTTTCCCACACTCCAGAATACTTTTCTATAACCCAAACAGCTTTTGATTACGATTCAACAGCATCATGTCCGAAGTTCATTCAAGCACTCGACTACACGGCACAGGATGCCCCAGGAACGGCTAAAATGATACAAGAGATGTATGGATACATCTTATGTACAAACGGCAATCCAGCACATAAAGTACACTATTTATTTGGTAGGTTGGCACGTAATGGAAAAGGAACATTTACAAATGTATTAATAGGACTTATAGGAGAGAGTAACTCATCAAAATTATCACTTGAGCAAATGGCATCTCCGTCAGACTCCGTTATCGTACCCATAGTAGGTAAACATTTAAACTTTTCAGATGAGGTTAATGTATCAAAAAACCTAGATTCAGGTAGACTTACCTCAATGTCATCACAAGGGTCAATCACAATATCTCCTAAGTTTGAACCAGCATTTAGTTATAAAGTGAGAGCTAAGTTTATAGTAGCTTGTAATTACTTCCCCAACTTTAGTTCAGGACAAGGAATGAAACACAGAACAATTATAATCCCATTTAACTTTCATATAGCCCCTGAAAATAGAGTTTTTGATCTTGATAAAATACTACTTGAGGAGGAGGGTTCAGGAATATTAAATTGGGCATTAGAGGGTCATGAAATGCTTAAAGCAAACAATTATCAATTCTACATATCAGAAATGTCAGATGAGTTATCAGACGAAAACAATAAGGGTAATGATTCCGTACTTGCATTTTTGGATGAGGATTATGTTTTTTCATCTGATTATAAAAAGATGATAACAACAAAAGAGTTGTATACAGGGTACACATTTTATTGCCTTGCATCAGGGTATAGTAAGAAAAACTTTCATAACTTCTCATCAACAATAAAAACATTTTGTGATGAGAGTAAAAAAATAGAATACGTCAGAGGATTAGGTCGAGGGTATAAATACCTTATGTTAAAAAGTGATTATGATTTACCAGATGATATAAAAGAGGATTTTGAAATCCCAAATAGTTTTTAAAATATATGCATAAAGACATTCTGTATCTACAAGAGCTTGGATATAAAACAAGACAATGCTCACCATATCATTACCATGTGTACTTTGATGATACATTATTAAATATATGGATATCAAACAATGGTAAGAAATGGATGCCAGAGGTATCACAACCATCAACAGAATGGAATGAGGTAAGTGAGATTGTAGATATAATCAAACAACGTACAAATGCAAAAGATGAACATGGAATAGCATTAAATGAAATACTAGCAAGACTTAAAACTTATCCACACCCCCCACTTGCAACCGACAAACATAACAAGTTATAATTAAGATAGATTGGTAGTGTAGCTGAATCATCGGCTACATTATCCAGTCTAAACAACTGGAACATTACAAATTAAAACAATAAAACAAATATATGGCATTAATTGAATCAAAAGAGAAAAAAAACTATATCTCAATACTAGGAAGTGATGCAACACTAAGAAAAGTTGTTCCAGAGGGAACTACAGGTGCAGTAACACGCATCTATAAGGACTCTAAAGATGCAGAGCATACAAAGATTGAGAAAGTATATGAATCAGTATCAGGACTTATAACTGATATAGTTACAGTTGATACAGAGTATGGAACATTATTACAAGTAACACTTACTGATACAGATGAGTTTTTACCAAGTGAACCAGAGGTACTATCAATGAGTACATCATCAGAATTTGGAACTGACTTTATGAAAAAGTTACCAAACATTGACCTTGCAAAAGTTATAACTGTTAGACCTTATAAGTTTACACCAGAAGATGCTAAGAGAGAACTTAAAGGACTATCAATAACACAAGATGGAAATAAGATTGAAAAGTCTTTTGTTGAGAAACAAGGGGATGTATGGGTGAACACTATGGGATATCCAACACCAGAGGCAACACTTAAAGACCAAAAGAATGAGATGAAACGTAAAGAGGGCTGGAAAAGATATTTTAAAGATGCTGAAATCTTTCTAGTAGATTATACAAATGAAAACTTTGTATCTAAATTCAACAAAAAAACTATTGATGAAACACTAGATGATGAGGTTAAAATCCCTGATGATTATTAGTCTAATCACAGCCTAACTGATTCATTTCAGTTTGGTTATTGATTATGTTAAAACTTGACACTGAACAACAACAAATATTAGATGAAAATAAACACAAGGCATTATATGCTTTCGATTGTGGACGAGGTAAAACTATCATGTCCCTTACAATGGCGACAGGCAAGGTACTAGTAATAGTACAAAAACAACAAAAGGTAGACAGGACATTTGAAGAAGAACTTGTGAAGTTTGGAATAGATAGAGATATAACAATCATCACACAAGACGCTTTTAGAAAAACATGGGATACATTACCTCATTACGACTCACTTATCATTGACGAGGCTCACACAGCCTTGAATGGTGCAGTTACATACTATAGGTTTAAAACTTTCTTAAAACCATCAAAACTTTGTAGTTCAATTCTATCATACATTAAAAAACACGACCCTAGTCATATATATGGACTGACAGCTACACTTGATGTGTCCCCCCTTGCAGTATTTTATATGGCTAGAGCTTTAGGAATAAATTACAATCAAGAAGATTACATTAAAGCTTTTTACTTTTTATTAAACGGAAGATACAAACCTGTAAAAACAGTAAGCACAAGAGAAAGAACTGTAAAGATAATAAAGTCGATTGGTTATTGTTTGGCGATAAAAGATAAACCTATATCAAACTACATAGTTCATTATATATACAACACAAAGGAGCAAGATGATGCTATTAAAAAAACAATAGAAGAATATCCAAATGAATTACAACAGGTAGGTAAGGTATATCAAATAGAGCAGGGTGTTCTTAAAGGTAATCAGTTTACAGAATCAAAAACATTCCCTACATCAAAAGATGAGTACATAAAAAAATACGCAAGTGAACATAAACAATTAGTTATCTTTGCACATTATACAGAACAGATAGACAACATAGAGAATTTATTGGTACAATATAAGACATACAGACTTACAGGAAAAACAAAGAAATCAGAAAGAGATAAAATGATTAGACATTTGCAAACAGAAGATGAATATATATTAATAGTAAATTCCAAAATATGTTCAGGGTGGGGATTACCTAAGTGTCCTACAATGTTATTTGCATCACGATATTTATCAACATACTCAGCACATGCAAAAATACAGGCAGAGGGTAGAATACAAAGAACAGGAAATTTAAAAGTAAACTTATACATTGACTTAGTTGCAAAAGGAAGCATTGACGAAGCATTATATAACGCCAATAAAAATGGCAAAAAATTCAATCAAAAAATATATATTAAATGAAAAAACCAGAAGCTAAGTTTTGTGCAATTTACCAACAGTATTTAATGTCAGATAAACATAATTTACCAGCTCATGCTTGGGAGGCTAAACATTCAAGGGGTAAAGATAACATACCTTTTGCAGATATTGAACCTCATCAAATAGCCTCGCTTTTAGCATCTAATTCAGACAAAGGTCTGTGTCATAAAATATCAGACATGAGTGTTGAACAAAAACCCTATGATGGTTTTTTTTATCGCAACTCACCAGCCTATATGATAATGGCATATACTGGAACATTTTATATTATTAGCATACACAACTTGGTGCATGAGATGAGTGATAGTAAACGTAAATCTTTAACAAAAGATAGAGCCGAACAGATATGTATTATCAGCGTAGATTATAAAATGAAATAATGAAAAAGAAACCAAAAGAAGTATTCAAATTTATAGATATAGAAATATACGGAGCAGGTTTAATAGTTGCATGTTTAGATAAACCAGAAAACCTTAGAAAAAGGTTAAACATGAAATGCAATAAAGATGCTAGTGATTGGTTAAAAGAAAGTATATCTGATTTTAATACACCTGATGTTGATTGTGGGGGAATGTTGATATTTAATCCTGAAACAAACAGACCTTTAATATTATATGTAGTTAATAGAAAAAGAGATTGGGTTATGTTCGATGTATTGGTACATGAGGTACATCACTTTGTATTTAAAATGGCAGAGTACAGAGGGTTTACAGGTGAGGTTGAACATCAAGCTCATCTCATGGAATCAACATTTAGAAAAATAAGAAGATTACTAAACAAATGATAACCCTATCCTATAATCAAAACATACAGATACGAGCATTGATGGTATACTATAATAATAGTGTTAAATTATTCCTATCAGAAAGTATTATACAAGATGTTAAATTTACAGATAGACAAGATGTTGAAGATTGGTTTAAAGACTTAAGACAGTTTGATTTTAGAAGTGATGAGTTAATCGATTTTATCCTAGATAACAAAGTAGCCGACGCACATGACTTCCTGATGATACTTGTCAAAGGTCTAGGATTGAAACGTAGAAAGCCACCTATCACTGATGAGCAACGTGCAAGGTTTAAGATAGCATGGAAAGCAACAGAGGAACGATATAGGAACTTGCATGATACAA
>Ga0209414_1000979_pt1 | contig 13682 bp, 11 predicted proteins | sample LakVidmifraction_4_FD_181154 | JGI IMG/M metagenome (GOLD analysis project Ga0209414, IMG submission 181154) | Hypersaline microbial communities from Lake Vida, Antarctica - Brine Hole Two &gt;0.2 micron (SPAdes) (version 2) | ecosystem: Environmental > Aquatic > Non-marine Saline and Alkaline >... | reverse complement strand
TTCGCGGATATGGTTTTTTTTGGAGAACATCATCGGCAGGGCTATTGCTAAGGAAATGAGAGCCAGATTGGTGATATCCATCTTGAAGCCGAGTAGGGCGACCAACCATCCGGTGAACGTGGTACCTATGTTGGCTCCAAGGATGACCCCGATCGCTTGGAAAAGGTCCATCATGCCAGCATTCACAAAGCTGACCACCATGACGGTGGTTGCTGAGGAGCTCTGGATGAGGATGGTGATGATGATACCGGTTATTACCGAGACAAAACGGTTCTTGGTCATTAACCGAAGAATGGCCTTCAATCTATTGCCGGCAGTTTTCTGAAGACCTTCACTGAGGAGTTTTATTCCATAGAGAAAAAGCCCCAGACTACCTACAATCTTAAACAGGGTCATGAGTATATTCATATCAGCACAAACGTACCAAGTTTGTGCTGGTTTGGTAAAGTAGGTAGCTGAATAGTTTTCATTATGATGACGTTTTCCTCACTGTTTCACCTTATAGTTCAGGTGAAATACCAGAACAGGTCCGGCTATGGTGATTCTCAGCCGTGAAATGGATTGAACTTTCACACCTGTTGTTGTATGGTTTGGCCATGAGTATCATCAAACCGCAAAAGCTTGGAATCATCTCAGGTCCTGGCTCAGAGTACTTCACCGGCAAGGTTGTAAAACACTTGCGCCGCCTCTATCTCGAACGCTATACCAAGCTCTCTTCTGCCCTTGCAAAAAGGCATAATATGAGTGAGGAAGAGATTCTCAAGACAGTTACTCTGCTCGACGATCTGAACAACAAGCGTATTCCCAGAAGTAAGAGACCCAGTTCCTTCCAGTGCCCGGACTTCACCATCAAGGCGAAATACACAAGATTTGCCAATGGGGAAGTGAAGGCTGAGATCCTCGATGCGGTAAGAGGCCTTCGTGTCTTTATCGTATATGACCTCTCCAATATGGAGCCTGTACGCGTAGCTGGTGCCGATGATCCCATACCTTTGTCTGTAAATGACCACCTGATGTTCCTGCTGACCACCATCAATGCGATAATGCTTGCCGGTGGAGAGAGTGTGACACTGGTGCTTCCTACCTATCCCTATTCAAGACAGCACAAGAAAGGAGGGCGAGAGGCCCTTACTGCTGCCATGTTTGGCCGTATTTGTGAGATGTTGCGTGTGGATAGGATCATCACCTTGGATATTCACAGCAGGGAGATTGAGAACTGCTTCTCGCATTTGCATCTGGAGAACCTCCACGGTTCCTACCAGACGCTCATCGCGTTGCACAAGCTCATCGACTTTGGCGACCCCGATTTGGTGGTAGTCTCTCCCGATACCGGTGCCATTAGTCGCAACAAGTTCTATGCCCAGGCCTTGCACCGTCCCTTGGCCATGCTCTATAAGGAGCGTGACTACTCCATCGTTAGCAAGGATGCCAAGCACTCCAATATCAAGAGCATCAACCTCCTAGGAGATGTGACAGGCAAGACTGTCCTTATGGCCGACGATATGCTGGCTACCGGAGGGACGCTGATAATCGCCATGCGCGAATTGATGAATCTTGGGGCAAAGCGCGTCATCTGCATGGTGAGCCTGCCCTTTTTCAATGCCAATGCAATCGAAGTGTTTGACCAAGCCTATAAAGAGGGCATTTTCTATAGGATCATTGGAACCAATGCCGTCTACCATGGGCGCGATCTCCTGGAAAAGGAGTGGTATGTCCAAGCTGACATAACCGAGCTGTTCGCCCGGGTCATCAGCCGCCTGCACCATGGCCGCTCCATCAGTCCGTTGCTCGACAACAGAAAGTTCATCCAGATCATGATCGACAATACTCAGGCACAAAATACAACGCAAAAGGCCTTGCCCAGTGCTAGTGACCCGGACCGCACGTAGCCTGAGGCTAGCGGTATCCGGGTTGTTCCACTTTACCCATCTTTAAGCCGTATGGCGGGGAGGGTAATGCATTTTGTACCTACATCTACATCCTAATAGGAGAACGAATCATGAAAATGTCAAACCGCATTTCCGCATTCCAATGCTCACCCATCAGAAGACTTTCCCCTTATGCCCGTGATGCCCAAAAAAGAGGCATCAAGGTATATTATCTCAACATAGGCCAGCCCGATATCATGACCCCCCCTCAAGTCCTTGAGGCCGTACGAGGTTATGACCAGACCATCATCGCCTATGGTAGCAGTGAAGGCCGCGAAGATCTGAGGGAGGCTATGCCTGCCTACTATGCAAAGTATGGCCTGGAGGTCAGTAGTGATGAGCTTCTCATCACCACCGGAGGCAGTGAGGCTTTGCAGTTTGCCTTTATGACCCTCTGTGACCCCTATGATGAGGTCATCATCCCCGAACCCTACTATACCAACGTTTCCTCATTCGCCCACTCTGCGATGGTCAACCTGGTGCCTGTCACCAGCAAGATTGAGGAGGGATTTTCCCTTCCTGACATCTCCGAGTTTGAGAAGAGGATCACACGCAAGACCGGGGCGATCCTGGTATGCAGTCCCAACAATCCTACAGGCCATGTCTATTCCAAGGATGAGCTGCTACAGCTGCTCAACCTTGCTAAGAAGCATGATATCTTCCTGATCGTCGATGAGGTGTACAGGGAGTTCTGCTATGATGGTGAGGAGTTCACCAGTGTGCTGGCCTTCCCTGAGTTTGCAGACAGGGTAGTGTGTGTCGATAGCTTTTCCAAGCGTTATAGCATGTGCGGCTCACGCATAGGGGCTCTTGTAAGCAAGAATCCCGATGTATTGGCCAATGCCCTCAAGCTTGCCCAGGCAAGGCTCTGTCCCCCCGAGATAGAGCAGGTGGCAGCTCGCGCCGCCTTGGATACTGATGATGCCTACCTAGAAGAGGTTAAGGCTGAGTATGAGAAGCGCAGGGACTTTATCGTAGAGGGACTGCAGAAGATAGACGGGGTGGTCTGTAACGCTCCAAAGGGTGCTTTCTACCTGGTTGCCGAGCTTCCCGTTGATAATGCAGAGACGTTTGCAATCTTTATGCTCAAGGATTTCTCCTTGAACGGTAAGACCGTAATGGTCGCACCCTGTGAAGATTTCTATGAGACAGAGGGCCTAGGGCGCAAGCAGGTACGAATAGCCTATGTACTCAACACCGAAGACCTAGCAGAAGCTCTCAAGTGCTTTGAGGCAGGCTTGAAGGCCTACCGTACGAAAGTCCTTGGAGAGTCCTTGTAGGGTTCTCAGTGGAACTATACAGGCATAAGCGATAGATTCTATCGCTTATGCCTGTCATTTCATTTTGCTTAATTTGCCCTTACTCCCCTATGATCTTGATCAAAGCCCTCTTCTTCCTTTTTCCATCCAGCTCCTAGTAGAAGATCTGCTCCCAGGAGCCAAAATCGAGTTTTCCCTCTGTAATGGCAACCACAGCCTCACGACCCATGATGCTGCGCTTGAGATGTCCGTCGGCATTTGTCTCATCTCCCTTGTTGTGCTTGTACTGCTCATACGGGAGTTCTAAAGCAAGCTTCTCAAGCCACACTTCAAAGTTCTTGTGCAAACTGCTTTCGATAGAGTTGATGAAGACGCTGGATGTGAGGTTCTTTCACTAAGGAAAACTAGGAATGCTTCTTTTATACTGAACCGTGACTAGTGGAACTGGCCTATGACTTGGTATGAGAAGTAGAACTGAAAAATTAGGAAATATCGTTTTGCACTACCCAACAGGCTGCAAAATGGCCTGGAGTGACCTCTTTAAGAGGAGGATACGCAACTTTACATTTATCGACTGCATACAGGCAACGAGGATGGAAGTGGCACCCTGAAGGGGGATTAATTGGGGAAGGAACATCACCTTGGAAGAGGTGCTTTCCCACTTTCCTCTCTTTAGGGGAGGTTACGGGAGAAGCAATAAAGAGAGCTTTTGTGTAAGGGTGTACATGATGATCGACTAATTCTGCTTTTGTTGCAATTTCAACTATTCTCCCTAAATACATAACGAGGATTCGAGTTGCAATAAATTCAACAACTGCTAAATCATGAGCAATAAACATATAGGTAAATTGATGTTTTTCCTGTAAATCGAGTAAAAGATTTAAAATCTGAGCCTGGACAGAAACATCAAGGGCTGAAACGGCTTCATCACACACAATAAACTCAGGTTGCAATGCTAATGCCCGTGCGATTCCAATGCGCTGACGTTGTCCACCAGAAAATTGATGAGGATACCTAGCACGGTATTTAGGGTTTAGTCCCACTTCTTCCATAAGAAACTCTATTCTTTCTATCCGCTCACCCGAGGTTCCAATAGCATGGATATCGAGAGATTGCCCTATGATTTTTGAAATTTTCTTTCGAGGATTGAGAGAAGAATAAGGATCTTGGAATATCATCTGTATCTTCTTTGTCATCTCTTTCATCTGAGCAGCATCTTTTTTAAATAAATCGTTGCCTCTGTAGAGAACTTCACCCTCTGTCTTATCATATAACCGGAGAATAGTTTTCCCTAAAGTAGTTTTTCCACAACCCGATTCTCCAACAACCCCTAAAATTTCCCCTTCAAAGACATCTAAAGAGACACCATCAACAGCTTTTAAAAGGGAAGTTGTTTCATATGTTCCTTCACTTTTAATAGTGAAATATTTTTTTAGGTCTTTTACTTCTACTAGTTTATTATTACTCACATGGACCTCTCTCTGTTTACTTTATCATAATTGTGGCACCACACTGAATGTGTTTCATCAATCACGGTCTCTTTAGGAAAAGCGATGGCACACTCGGCACTTTGGTATGCACAGCGATTGGCAAAAGGACACTCTTCATTAATTCCCAATAGATCTGGAACGGTTCCTTGTATTGCTTCAAGTCGCTTGGCTCCCTTGTATTTAGGATTAGAAGGGAGAGAGTTAAGTAGTCCCAATGTATATGGATGGTAGGGATTGTGAAAGATTGAGATGGCATCTGCCTCTTCAACTTTCCTTCCCGCATACATTACTACAACTCTATCAGCCATCTCTGCAACAACTCCCATATCATGAGTGATGAGGAGGATTGACATATTGACCTGTTTCTTTAGATCTTGAAGTAGATCAAGAATCTGTGCTTGGATTGTTACATCCAGTGCAGTTGTGGGTTCATCAGCTATCATCAAACCAGGTTCTGGAGAAGCAAGAGCCATCGCTATCATAGCCCTTTGTCTCATGCCACCAGATAGTTGATGAGGATACGCATGAATCCTGCTTTCGGGTGCTGGAATTTTAACAAGGGTAAATAATTCTACAGCTTTTTTCATCGCCTCTTTTTTCCCCATGTTTTGGTGGGTCATAAATACATCAGCAATTTGAGATCCAACAGTAAAAACTGGGTTAAGGGCCGTCATAGGCTCTTGGAAAATCATAGAGATCTGGGTTCCTCGTAATGCTTCAATTTCTGATTTTTTTAGCGTCAGTAAATCAATTCCATTAAAAAATATTTTCCCACTTTCTACTTTTCCAGGTGGCATTGGATTTAGTTGGTTAATAGCATGAGCGGTAACACTTTTACCACACCCGGATTCACCAACCAATGTAAGAGTCTCCCCTTTTTTTATGTATAATGATAACTCCCTTACAGCTTTTACTACTCCTCGCTGAGTCGTAAAAGAGAAATTTAAATTTTCCATTGAGAGCAATATATCTGTATCTTTCATTTCCATGTAGGTTCCTTCTAATTTCTCATTTTTGGGTCTAGGATGTCTCTTAATCCATCTCCAAACAAATTAAAGCCAAGAACTGCTAATAAAATAGCAATACCAGGGAGAGTAACGATCCACCATGCATTTGTAATAAACTCTTTGCTGCTAGCTATCATGAGACCCCATTCTGGAGTTGGAGGCTGAGCTCCAAGACCTAAGAATGAGAGTCCAGCAGAGTTCAAAATTGCTTCACCTACTCCAAGTGTTGCCTGAACAATTGTTGGGGATAAACAGTTAGGGAGGATGGTGAGAAACATTAATTCAAAGTTCCCAGCCCCCAAAGCTCTTTCAGCCAATACATAGTCAGCTTCTTTTTCTGCTAGTATTGAAGCTCGTACCACCCTCGCATAACGAGGTATTTGAGATATCCCAATAGCTATCATTGCATTTAGTAATGATGGCCCTAAAATAGAGACTATAACAATAGTGAGAAGTATATAGGGAAAAGCGAGCATTATGTCGATAATTCTCATCACTATTTTATCATACACACCGCCAAAATAGGCACTAGTGACTCCTATAAGAATACCAAATACAAGTGATATCCCGACCGACACAACTCCAATAGCCATTGAGATACGTGCTCCATAGATAATACGGGAGAGCATGTCACGACCAAGATCATCTGTCCCAAAAATATAACCATCTGTGAACATAGGAGTTTTTCTATCTTCTATTACTTGGGCAACCGGGTCAGAAGGGGAAACTAATGGGGCAAAGATTGCCATAAACACAAAGATTAAAATAATGGTAAGTCCAACCATAGCTCCTTTATTTTTCTTTAATTGATACCATGTCTCTTGTAAGGGAGTAGGATCTTTTATGATATCTGTTGATGTAATTTTCTTTTTTATCATTTCCTATACCCTTATTGAAATCTTATTTTTGGATTAACTACTGAATATAGAATATCTACAACTAAGTTAATGAGTACGAAGAAAATTGAAATAAATATGATTCCACCTTGCACAGCAGGGTAATCACGAGCTCCAATAGCAACGTAGATCCACTTTCCTATTCCAGGCCAAGAAAATACTGTTTCGGTAAGAATGGCTCCTGATAGAAGGAGTCCAAATTGGAGTCCTATAACGGTAATAACAGGAAGGAGTGCATTACGTAATGCATACCGATAAATAACCCTTCTCTCCTTTATCCCAGCACTTCTAGCAGTTTTAATATAATCTTGTTGCAATACTTCAAGCATTGAAGAACGGGTAGTCCTTGCAATAATGGCAAGAGGTATAGTACCAAGGGCAATTGTTGGCAGGATTAAGTGTTGAACTGCTGAGATAAAAACCTTAGGATCCCCTTTTGTTATCCATACTATAAGACCATCGAGAACATAAAAGTTTGTTATTGGTTCAAAATAGTACCTGATGTTGATTCTTCCACCAGTAGGCAGTAAATCAAGCCACACCGAGAAGATCATAATGAGAACAAGACCTAACCAGAACACTGGCATTGAGACTCCTACAAGGGCTCCTCCCATGGTCGTGTAATCGACCCAGGTATTACGCCGTATGGCGCTTGTTACCCCCAGTAGAACTCCAAGGACAGAGGCAAAGATCATTGCCCATAGGGCTAGTTCAATAGTTGCAGGAAAGCGATCTTTTATCTCTTGGGCAATCTTTTGCCCACTAGCAATAGATTTTCCTAAATCGAGACGTACAATTCGTGATAAATACAACCCATATTGCTGGATCAGAGGTTTGTCCAATCCTAATTCAACTCTTAGCTTAGCTATCTGTTCAGCATTTGCTCTCTCTCCGAGCATTACACGAGCAGGGTCACCAGGGGCAAGGGCTATCATAAAAAATACTAATGTGACAACTCCTATGATAGTAGGAAGTAAAAGTAATAAACGTTTTAATATGTGCTTAACCATATAGTATGGTACTCCATTTTTGAGGAATAAAGGGAATTCACCCCCTAATTAATAGGGGGTGAATAAGTTATGAGTAATTTGTTACATTACACGTTCCCCTATTTTTCCATATACACATGTTTGAACACGCGCTTTCCTGTAGGATAGATAACAAAATTCTTTACATACTGCTTTGCAGGTACTGTGACAATTGAGTGAGCGATTGGAACCCAAGGTGCTTCTTCATGGAACACGACTTGTGCTTCACGATATAACTTAGTTCTTTCATCTTGGTCTGTTGTTTCTTTAGCTCTTCCAATGAGATCTGTAAATTTAGCATTTTTCCATAAAGCGATATTTCCAGCTGGAAGTTCTGCAGCAGGAGCTGATAGGAGTACCCACAAGAAGTTATCTGGATCTCCGTTATCACCTGTCCAACCTAACATAGCAGCTTGGTGTTCACCCATATCTGTTTTATCAAGATATGTGCCCCATTCGTAACTTACGATTTCAGCATTGATATCAACTTTGGAAAGTTGAGCTTGCATGATTTCAGCAATTTTACGAGCATTAGGGTTGTAAGGACGAGCTACTGGCATTGCCCAGAGTTCCATATCAAATCCATTTGCATATCCAGCTTTCTTTAAGAGTTCTTTTGCTTTTGCTGGATCATATCCATAATCTTTAATGTCATCATTGTATGACCAGATTGTTGGTGGAAGTGGGTTTTTTGCAACTTGACCTTGATCGCCATAGACAGCCGTAATAATATCAGTTTGATCAATTGCATAGTTCATTGCTTGACGTACCCATTTGTTATCAAAAGGTTTCTTCTGAGTATTAAGAGCAAGGTACCCTACATTCAATCCAGGCTGTTGGATTAATTGAACGCTTTTATCCTCACGCATAGCTGGAATGTCTTCTGCTGAAGGGAAGTCAATAAGATCTACTTCACCTTTTTGAAGAGCAAGCCAACGTGATGTTGCATCTGGGATTACTTTAAGAATTAAACGATCTAAGTATACAGGGCCATCCCAGTAGTCATTATTACGTTCAAATACGATATCTGAATCTTTGTTCCATGAAACAAATTTAAAGGCACCAGTTCCAACGGGATTGTTTTTAAAATCATCACCATATTTTGCTGCTGCTGTAGGACTTACTATAGAAGCAAAGTCCATTGCAAGGTTTGCTAGAAATGGTGCTTCCACTTTCTTTAAGCGGAATTGAACAGTAAGATTATCTAAAGCAACAACTTCTTCTACGATATTATCCATATCCATGTAGCCCCAATATTTCCAAGGACCTTGACTATAGAAAGGATGGTCTTCTATAAATTGGCGTTCAAAACTAAAGACAACAGCTTCAGCATTAAGAGGTGTTCCATCATGGAACTTTACCCCATCACGAAGTTTAAATGTCCAAGTTAAGCCACCATCAGCAAATTCCCAGCTGGTTGCTAAAGCTGGTTTCACTGCAGTTTCTCCAGGAACAAATTCAACTAAGGTATCATATACCGCTGTTGAACCGTAGAATGATTCACCATCAGTTTCACGACCTGGATCTAAACTTACGGAATCTCCTGAGCGTCCAAAAACGAGTACTCCACCCATTTTTGTCCCATCTTGAGAACCTGTGGTTTGCTCTTTAGTTCCAGCAGCAAACAATGCCATTGGTATTACAAGTGCAAATATACAGGCCAGTAATAATGTTTTTTTCATATTAACCTCCATTAATCTGATGTGTATAGTATGCAGTACTCTTGATAATTATACAATTAGTATGCCTAAAACTTTGTAATAGTGCAAATAGCGTCTTTAAACCTAAAAGATAAACAGCTCAAGTAGGGTTGTAAGGACTCCTGACTTCATGACTTAGCATCGCCAATTTTTTCTAGAACCTCCAGCTCAGTAGCTCAATAGTCGAATTTTTGGTTTTATTTGTAAATCTATTTATCCACTTAGGAACATACGAGATTGTTGTGCATTACTTGGGTCGGTGGTAATATTCTTTCAACAGTCAACAGGAGAGCTCGCCATGTATATCACCACTTCAGGCATCGAGAAATACCGTGTCGTCCAGTTACGCGAAGACATCAGGATCCCAGGCTACAAAAAAAACCAAGATCATCAGGACTGTGGGCAAGTATGCCGACCTCCTTGCCGAGGATCCTGACTTCTATGGGAAACTCAAGGTCGAGGCAAAGAGGCTGACCAAAGAGCAGAAGGAGTCGGAAAGGCCCCTGCGCATTGAGGCTGACATGCGAGAGATTGCAACCGCAGACGATGTCACCCCTTCCTTCCTGTTCGGGCATGCCATCATCGCCAAGCTCTGGGAAAATATGGGAATGAATTCCTTCCTGGAGAAGAACTGCAACAAGAGAGATACCAAGGAAATCAGGAATGCCATCTGCCACCTGTTCGCCTATCTCTGCAGCAATCCTGACAGCGTACGGGCTACTGCCGCTGACCAGGGCCGGTATGCCGGCTTCACCCCTGTGGGGTTGGATGTCTTCTATTCGGTCCTGGATGTCCTCTCCGACCTGAAGGAGCCCCTTGTCGAGCACCTTTGTACCTTTATCAGAAAAAAGACAAGCAAGAAGATGGACCAGGTCTGCTACGAGGTAACTTCCTTTGCCTTCGAGAGCACCAGGTGGGGTCAGTTGAGGCTCTTCGGCTTCTCCCAAGCACACAAGAACAACGAGGTGCAGGTGGTCATGGGCCTGCTCATAGACAGCAACGGCATCCCCATCACCTATGAGCTGTTCCCCGGCAACACCATGGACCAGAACACGCTTAAGGACTCACTTGCATCGCTAAAGGTGTTGCATCATCTGGCTAGCATAACGGTGGTGACCGACAGGGGCATGAATTCCAACGACAACCTGCTGTTCCTGCATGGCAGCGGCTACCATTTCGTCGTCAGTTATACCCTCAAGCGCTCGAAGCAGGAGTTCAAAGATGCCGTCTTCAACGACGAGACCCCTTGGGCCGTGGAGCAGTATGACGACAAGACCGGCCAGCTCACCTTTGCCTCGAAGATCCTGAAACAGACGTTGACGGCTAAAGTCGAGCTTTCCCCCGAGGAAGTGGAGGTTCTCAAGGCCCAGCGGAAGCTGGAAAAGAAGAGGGGACGGTGCCCCAAATATAAGGAAGAGAAGATAGATGCATATGTCCATGTCACCTATTCGCTGAAACGGGCGAATAAGGATGCGGGGGACCGCAGCAGGATGCTGGAAAGGCTGAAGGCCAAGATCAAGATAGAGACCCCCGGAAAGCTGAAGGCTGCGCTCATGAGGGGAAGCAACCAATATCTGTAGATGGACCTGGGCACCGATGAGGCCATCCTCGACGAAAGAAAAATAGAGCAGGCTGCCATGTTTGACGGCTATTATGCAGTCGTCACCGATCGCGTGGACCTCACGACCGAACAGACCATGTCCATATATATGGGACAGTGGAAGATTGAGGAAAGCTTCAGGATCCTCAAGACCGACCTGCAGGCAAGGCCGGTCTTCGTCTGGGACGACAACCACATCAAGGGACACTTCGCGATGTGCTACATCAGCCTGTGCATCATACGGTATCTGCAGTACCTCATGCAGAAAGACGGTATGGATGTCTTGTCTGCAGAGGAGATAATGGGGGCGGTTTCCCAGCCGAGGGCCCTGGTCCAAAGCCAGTTCCCGAAAAGCATCGTCACTCCTACCGAAGTCCCCCAGTCCTATCTGGATATCGCCTCCATGCTGAAACTACCGCCACTGCTGACCAATATGAGCCTGACCAGGTTCAGGTCGGCGACCAAACTGGACCTCAGGGAGAACAAGTTCTAAGGGGACACTGATCAAAAAGTCAGTTGTCCAACCATATTTTCTATGCTTCTTCCTAGAGTTATTCCCCTATAAACTTGATGAGTCAGTGCTTGTCGCGCATCCCGTCAAAGTCATAGTGGAAGAGTTGTTCCCAGGAGCCAAAATCGAGTTTTCCTCCTGTAATGGCAACCACAGCCTCCCGACCCATGATGGTACGTTTGAGATGGCCGTCGGCATTTGTCTCATCTCCCTTGTTGTGCTTGTACTGCTCATACGGGAGTTCTAAAGCAAGCTTCTCAAGCCACACCTCAAAGTCCTGGTGCAAACCGCTTTCGATGGCGTTGATGAAGACACTGGCTGTGATGTTCATGGCATTTACCAAGACAACTAGTTACTATGGATATATTGTCATAGGAGGTGCTGTGTAATTATGCTGCTAGGGGAAGGAGGATATGGTGATTGTTGTGCAATACCATAGAAACTGCTAGAGTTCCCGAAGAAAATATATCTTAAAGGTTTTTATAATTAATGAAACAGCAAAATGATTCTCTCTTTTCTCTACGGATTTCAAAACCAAGAAATCTAAAAAATGATTTTTTATCTGGGCTTACTGTTTCTCTAGCTTTGGTCCCTGAAGCCATAGCTTTCGCTTTCATACTTGGAATCGATCCAATCATTGGGCTTTACGCTGCGTTTATCATGGGGTTAGTCACTTCTTTGATCGGGGGGCGTCCCGGTATGATCTCCGGTGCAACAGGAGCGGTTGCAGTAATCCTAGCTCCCTTGGTCAGAGACAGGCTTGCACAGGGAGGCATGGAATCTGCCCTGGGATATCTTTTTGCAGCTATAGTATTGATGGGAATCATTCAAGTATTGTTCGGGTTACTTAAGCTAGGAAAATTTATCCGTCTAGTACCTCATCCAGTTATGCTCGGTTTCGTGAATGGTCTTGCAATTGTCATATTTCGTTCGCAGTTCGAGATGTTTGAACTGAGCCATCGCCTACCTATGCAGCAAAAGACCCTGATTTGGGCTGTTATGGGAATCTTGATCCTATTGACCATGGCTATAAGTGTTCTTATGCCTAAAATAACCAAGGCAGTACCGGCAACCTTGACTGCTATGGTAGTGGTCAGCTTGATAGGTTTAGTTCTGAATCATTTTGGAATTGTACAAGTCATGACTGTATTGGATTTTGTGCAGGCTAAGGATCCAACTAAGATGACTCTTGCAGCATCTTTGCCTCGCTTTGCAGTTCCTCTTTTCTTCTTTTCTCTAGAAGCCTTTAGAATTATCCTACCATATTCCATACTGGCAGCTTCTGTTGGACTGATTGAGTCTCTGATGACTTTGACCTTGGTGGACGAGTTAACTGAAACACGAGGCTTCGGTAATCAGGAATGTGTCGGGCAAGGAATCGCCAACATCTTGAATGGCTTTTTTGGTGGCATGGGAGGTTGTGCAATGATAGGTCAGAGTATCATCAATATCAGAGCCGGTGGACGTGGAAGAACCTCGGGTATAACAGCTGCATTAGCTCTGCTAGGATTTATCCTCTTTGGTGCTCCGCTAATCGAACAGATTCCGTTGGCAGCTTTAGTCGGGGTAATGTTTATGGTAATCATCAGTACTTTCGAGTGGTCCAGTTTTCGCGTTATGAAGAGTATTCCAAAATCAGATGCATTGATCATTGTTTTTGTGTCGGTGGTCACCGTCGTTACTAATCTAGCCATAGCCGTGGCATTGGGAATCGTCTTTTCTGCATTGGTTTTTGCATGGGAAAAGGGAAAGAAAATAGAGGCTAATCCGTTTACCAATCAATTTGGTTCCCGAATCTATCCGTTGGAAGGGGCTTTGTTCTTCGGGTCCGTACAGTCATTTAAAGATCTGTTTGATTTTACTAATGATCCTCTCGATATTGTTATCGACTTTGATAAAGCTCATGTTCACGACCACTCTGGGCTAGAAGCTATAAGCTTTGTAGCTGAGAAATATGGACAACAAGGTAAGAAACTTCATTTGCTAAATCTGAGTGATGAATGCTTGAAGTTACTGAAAAAGGCAGAAAATATCGTAGAGGTCACCATTATCGAAGGATCTCATTTTCAGCTAGCACACGATCAGTTGGCCTGGCAGGGGTTACGCCTGAAAGAGAGACTGAAAAGGGCAAAGCCTAACCTATAGCATTTGTAGCTCGCTTCTAATATATATCCTACTATCCTTGATGGCCTTAAACACATAAAAATCTTTGACGCATTATGCTTTGGAAATTCTGAACTATTTCGCCTGTGGTGAATTGAAA
>Ga0209414_1000978_pt1 | contig 13696 bp, 21 predicted proteins | sample LakVidmifraction_4_FD_181154 | JGI IMG/M metagenome (GOLD analysis project Ga0209414, IMG submission 181154) | Hypersaline microbial communities from Lake Vida, Antarctica - Brine Hole Two &gt;0.2 micron (SPAdes) (version 2) | ecosystem: Environmental > Aquatic > Non-marine Saline and Alkaline >... | reverse complement strand
GCGAGCAATAGATACATCGACTACGTCTGAAAGGTTGTTAGAGCCTAGCATGTCACCTCCACCTGCAGGAGTACTCCAAGCTGGGATATTTCCGTCAGATACAAGTGACTGACCAACCGTACCAATACCAAGATTTACAGGAACACCAGCACTGTTTACGTAAAAAACATCACCTTCAGTGTATGAGCCACCAGCAAAAGCTTCTAAAAAAGCTTTTTCTGCTGAAGTAAATGATGTGTATACAACTACTGGCGTTATTGACATATTTTATATTTTAAACCCCTTATCAGGGAACTGCTTCTCATGAGCAATTCTGATTCTGTTAATGTAAATCTCAAGGTCTGACTCTACTTTGTTTCGTTCTTTTACAGTACTATCTAACTTTTGTTTCTCAAGTTTTGCTTCTGATTTAAGCTCTTTAAGCATTTTCTCAGCCTTGTCCACATTTTGTTTACAATGTACTTGTTTAGCTTCTGTCTCATCAGACACAAGTTTGGCATCTAAAAGAATTTCCTTATAAGCTTCTTCTGCTTCTTCTCTTTTAATTTTAAGTACTTCAATATCGTCTATATATTCCGTTTTAAGAGCCTCTTTCTCTGTAAGTGAAGCAATGCTCGTGTTTAAGATTTTAATCTCTTCCTGAGCCGTGTATACCCATTCATTTTGACGTTTGAGTTCCTTCATAGACTCTTTCTTCTGAATCTTTAGAATATCTACTTCTTTTTCTGCTCTTCTAACAGAATTAACAGAATCTCGCTCTGTTTGTCTTAAAGCTTCTTGTTCACCTTGAATTGCAGCGAAAATAGAGTCAGAGGCAACTTGATTTAGTATCAATTCTTGCTTTGAATCCTCTACTTCTTTCTCAACCGTTTTCTTCTCAGAATAAATACTGGTTAATCCAGTACTAGCTTCAATGATTTCTCTACGGAGAGAAGCGAGCAGAATCTTTTGATTTTTTACTTCTGTCGCTGTATCCATGTCTTATTAAGTTAAGTTTAGACGGAACCTGTTACAGCAGATACTGCTACAGAACTTCCTGTTAGTGTACCAGTTCCTTTGACTGAGATTTTTACAGAGTCTGCCAATAGAGGAGATATTACAATCCAGTATGAACCAGATGTATCGAAGACATATTCAGAAGCGTCAACAGATACTACACCTCCTGAGGCTGTTTCTGTAATCTGAGTTCCGTATGTGACTCCTGCATCAATAGATGACTCGATTTTAACTTCAAGTGACGTAAGGCTTCCTTTGGTAAACTGAACCAGAACTCCTAAGTAATTCTGTCGGTCAAATCCAATTTCTGCTCCTGCAACATAACCAGCAGTCAAAATTGCAGCACTTCTTACTTGGTGTCGTGATTTTGAGTAGGGCATCATAATAATAATAATTTATTACTGGTTCTTTTAATGTACAACTGTTCCTAAAGAATAAACTGTGTATGTAGTTGCTGATGTCAAAACAAGCATAAATCGCTTTGAGTTGTTTTGAGCAATAGTCATTACTCCTGAAAGAGTTGCTCCAGTATTTGTTGTTAGAGTAATAGTCTCAGCAGCGTCGGCTGTGTTTCTTATAGTGAACTCAAAACTTGCTCCTACCGTTGGCTTATTTAGTGCAGCGATAAGATTTGCAGCAGTCGGAACCGTGTCAGCTCTTCCTGCTCCGTTCGGGTCTCGAAGAACAAGGCCTCCAAGAAGCTGTTCTGCTGTATATGAGAAAACACCTACTGTTGTAACTGTTGAAACGGCTTTGTTTTCAATTACTACTCCTTCTCTTAGTTCAAGTGAACTCAATCGTGTTACTCCGTTTTGATTAGACATAATATTTTAGTTATAACTTCTGTTCTTTTATCCAGAACTTCTTTATTTGTAATGTTGATGGGTATGAACCCTGATTCCAGAAGCATTTTGTTCTTTTCTAACTTCTGTGGGTGTCCATTGATTTCTATAGCGTAGTTATCTATTAGGAAGTCAACTTCTGAACCATTTAGCTTAACTTTAGCCTGAAAGGGTATTTTTGCGTTCTTTAGTTCTTCTGCAAATACTCTCTCGGCCTTTGTTGTGTGTTTCTTTTTGAGAAAACCTCTCATAATCTTGATGTTACGACCTCGTGAGAGGAGAGATAATAACCTAGTCTATTGAGGTAGTTTTTAGAGATACTACCAAACTCTCTCGTTAGGCGTTTAGACCAGTTGAGAAAACGTGTCCTCGAACATCATTGAATCCGTAAGCAAAGTCCATTCCTGCTGAATAGTTAATCTCCTTTGTTCCGTAGTCAATGTGTTGTGCATCAAGAACCAAGTCCATTCCTTGCTTCAGTTGGAAACCAAACTTATCAGTTACCATACTTTCATCGAAGAAATCAAACGCTGTATCTGAAGTCAGGTACGGGTTTGCTGCAATTTTAAAGTTAGTACCAATACTAGCTTCTCGGTTAGCAGTTCCTGGTTGGTCGCCTTTTGACATAGTCGCTAGAACCTCCATTGCTCGGTGATGAACAGATGAGTTCTTTCGACAAAGAAGAGTACTAAGGTTGATGTCTAGTTCTTCTCCAACTCCTCCCTTGATTGCTTGTGCAGTTTTAAGTGCAGCCTTCCAAGCATCGTAGTCAAAGTCCATGTTTACTGTTGCTCCGTCAGTTAATTGGTTAGCCCAGTCAGAGCCTCCGTCTTCTCGTGTGTGAGAAGTAGAGTTTGGTGCATCACCATCTCCTCCTGCGTTAGTAACTGCATAACTCAACTTTCCAGTACTATCAGAGTATGAAGTACTTGTCATGTTGTTGATTGGGTTTGCAAGAACTTGTTCTCGGAAACGCATCGCATCATTCTTCAGTTCTTTTACAAGACCTTCTAGCTTTCGAGCCTTTAGCCCATATCGCCACATTGGTCGAGTGATTCTTAGCATACCTGAGAAGAAAGACTGTGTATAAGTCTTATCGAACCCTTGGTGTGGCGAATCTGCTGGAATTTGTCCGTTTTCTGCAATCTTTGAGAAAGTCTTTACAGAAGTTACAGAACTATCCTTCACAATATAGTCATCAACTGATTCTACATTGTAAAAATCTTTGTGGTATTCGACTGTGTCAGCAGGTGACTTTAGCCAGATATCTTGAATAGATAAATCTGTAAGGTCAGATGCTGCTTGTAAGTCAAATGGTACTTGAGTAGACATATAATTTTATATTACTAATTATTATTAAGCTGCTACTTGTCCAAGGCGTAGAGCGATTCGACCAATCAGCTTTGTACCGCCGACTGCTCCAGAAATCCGAAGAGCGACAAATACTGCGTTTACATCTGTTGAGTGAGTTCCAGTGTTGTTTACTGTACCTCCGTCAGTCAAAAGATGTGCCTTGTTAAGTTGGTTCACTGCGGTTGCGTTTGTACAGTCTACTTCTACCATCATTCCATCGTAAATAGCGAATCCGTTTACTTCTGGGTTTGCTGCTGGTGTTGTGACTGTCTCTGCGATGATGCACTCAAGTGATGTTACATCACCAACTGAAGCAGTCATCTCTTTGATTTCTCCAGTTGTAGTGTCTCGGTATCCAAGGAATCCATTTGAGTATGCTGTTGAAGCATCTGCAACGTATGGGAACTTTGGTACAGCCACTGGTGTGGATAGTACTTTGAACATAAAGTTAAATTATTATTTTTTATCTGGGTACAAAGACTTGATTTCGCTTAATCGTGTTTGGATTTGTTCTCGTGAGAGTGAAGGATACTTTTCTTGCATCTTATCCACTTCTGCCTCGAAATCTGCGTTACCAGCAGTTGCTCCTTGTGAGCCTCCACCTTTAGTCAATGCAACCTTTCTACTAATTTCAGCTCGTGCTTGAGCTTTAGCCTTTTCAGCTTTCGCTTCTGGGTTTAAACTTTCTCTCACACGTTCTAAGAGTTTCCGATAACCAACGGCATCGGTTGGAGTCTTATAGAGTTCAAACTCTGCTCGCACCTTTGCCCATTCATCATCTTCGTCATACTCTGGGTGTTTCTCAAGAAATTCAGATACTGCGGTATTGGCAATATCCTTTGCAGATTCACCAGCGAGTTTATTCCTTTCAGACTGTAGTTCTTGTTGTGTAACAATGCCCTTCTGCTTTGCCCACGACTCAAACTTCTTTTGGTCTGCTGGTGATAATTCTTCATCTGGTTCTGAACGTTTAACATTTTCTCGTTTAAAAGTTTCAAGTGCATCAGTCGCAGCTTTCGCTGTTTCTACTGCAATCTTAGCTTCATCACGAGTTGCTGATATACCTTTGTTCAAATTCTCGATTTGCTCTGTGAGCTTGGCAATGGTTTGAACTTCAGCTTCTGCCTTTTGTTCTTCTGCTGTTTTTTCTGTTGACATAGATTCTAGTTGTTTGTTAACTACTTTTTATTTTACAAGGAGAGCGACCTCCCCGAACAAATCACCTAAAACTCCCTCATACGATTGAGGGCTGAACTCTACACTCGTTTCTAGCAAAAACAAATATAGGGTTCAACCTCCAACCAGAGTAAGTCCGTATTGAATAGTACTACCTTCTAATTAAATAGTACCACTCAAGGTGTCAAGTTTCAACTGTTTATAAATTCTCTACTACTTCAAATGCTTCGCACCACACGTTGTATGCACTCACTTCGCTTAGTTTTTGATTCTTTTCTTGTTCCGTTTTCTCTTCTCCTGTCAGACCAAATTTATAGTCTGTGTTAAACACAATATCCTTTACTGCCTTGATATTCTCTTCTGTTTCTGGCGTTAGGTTCATAACGAAGTGTTCATGGTACAAATCGTTTATTTCTTTTTGCAGGTAAGCTTGTTTCTCTGGAGAAACTACAAAGTTATTACTCTCTAAGTCCTTCTTCCATACCTCATGTCCTGCTTCATTTGTTTCCTTATCCACATACTTACCCACAATGCCTATTCTTTCCTTTTCTGTCATTTGAATACTTTGTGCTAATTCAGATACAAATCTGGTTCTCAACCGAGACTGTCTTCCATTAAGAGGAATCGTATGGAGCCAAGAAGCTAAACCAGTAAGGTAATCTTTTCTCATTCTAAATGCAGGAATTTTCTTGTTCTTGCTCATATATTTTTACTTAACTTTAAACTCTGGAATTGGCTGGTTCAGCTTTTGAAAGTAGCCAATTATATAACCTCGTACTCTATCGCAGTGCTTCCTTACTGCTTCGTATGAGTCTGAACTTGAGATAACACATGACCGTCTATCATCTGGCATGTATTCTTCAAAGACAGTATCTCCTCTCGCATCTTTCTTGTAAGCACCAGTTGGTCGGCCATCTTCATCAAGGTCTGAAACTGGTCGTCTTGACCGTACATTATCTGAAAGTCTAGCTGGAACTAAGAGACTAAATCTAAATCCAGGACGGTCTCCCATTGGCAGTAATTCTACTCCAAAGTCTTCTCCTAGCATCTCATTAACAATCAAAGACAGCTTAGGGTCGATGTGTTTACGAGCCTCAGAAGCTAGTTTTACGTCTTCTTCATTAGCCTCTTCTTTAAACTTATTGATTCCTCCAGTCTTCATGTTTTCTACATCTCTAGTCAGACTTGAAACTGTGTCAGTTAGACTCTCCATTCCTTGTGAGATTCCCTTCAAAAGCTCCATTAAGTCTGGCTCTGCATTCTTTTTTTCTTCTGTTTTTGGTACTCCTTTTGTCATAAATTTATTTTTTACTGTTCTTGAATAAAAAGGCTCTTGGGTCGTGTTTAGTCTTGGCTCTAAACCACAACTTCCAAGCCTCGTTTCTCGCTATTGCCATAGTAAGCTCATCTATTGGCAACTCGACCCTGCGATTTGCGTATCCCTGTGACTTTTCTTGGTCAGTCAGCTTTAACTGAACGTCATAGGGAATGTAATTGGTCTGCTTCTCGTGTCTTGCTGAAAGACTCTGTCTAAGTTCTTCGTTTGCCGTAAAATACATGAACATATAAATGTCCAGATAATTAAACGTAGCTAAAGTCTTTTTACCTTTATCATCAACAAACTGCATCTGGATTTTAGTCGCCTCAGTGTCCCCACTTTCTTGATTCACTTCAAAAATTGGAAAAAACTCTAAGACGACTCCTTCTTTAGACCGAATCTTCCAGTATTTCTTTGCTATTCCTCCCTTCTCTAGTTTTTCTTTATCGCTATTGCTTGTTGCCATAATTTAGATTTGTTTATCTGCGTATTTATTGATTCTCTTCAGGAGTAAGTTCAAACCTTCTTTCATTCCCTGAGTTCTGATAGTTTGTTTAGCATAAGCAAAAGCGTTCTCACCTTCTACTCTGGCAGTTGCTGATTCTGTGACTATTTCATCAATCAAATGCTCTATGGTTCCTTGATTCATGCTAAGAATCTCTCGGCATTTACTTTGTAGGAACTTATCTTGTCTAGGGTCTGACATATCTTTTTTTATTTAGCTCCAGTACTTCCAAATGCTTGAGATAACCTTTGTCCCATTCCCATTTTTCCTGAGCCATCTAGTTCTGACTTTGGTACAACCGTTTCAAGTTCTGGACTCTGGACTCCCTGTTGTTCCGCACCCTGTTGTTCTTGTTCTTGTCCTTCCTCAGCTCCTTCTTCTTTTTCTTTTAAGCCAGCAATCTTTCCTTGATTGTCCATGATTTCAATCCATTCATCTGGCAACCATTTTCTAGGGTCTTTATTGAACGCTAGTAGCATTTGTTTAACAGCTCGACCAATCTTGGCTGGGTCTCCTTGCATAATTAAAGGAATCAACATATTAGCCATTCTCAATGTATCTGCTTTCTCAAGTTCTTCTGACTGAATGAGAATACTGGTAGCATTTACAATTACATCTCCTTCAAACGCTAAATGTTCTGGCTTTATGTGGAAGAAGTTCTTCTCATCAGATTCAATAAATTGACCTGACTCGTTTTGAGCCACGTTAACCTGAGCTTCTCTATGTTGTTTCTTATAGAAGATTTCTTTGTCACCTTCGCCTTCGTTTTCGATAAAATAGAACTCTGGGTCTGCTCCAACTTCTGTTAGATAGTTCTGAATATCCTCTGGGTCATCTAGTTGCTCTACATGGTAGCCTGTATATACCTGCTTAATCAAGTCAATACGGTTTCTAAACTCCCATTCAAGTGCATACTGAATAGATTTAAGTGGAAGCCTTAGTCTCTTGAGTCCTGCTTCTCGACTTACACCAGCTTCAAATGCTGTACCTTTACCATCTGAGTCATCACCTTCGAGTTGCTTGGTAATACCAGTACGAGAATCTTCTTTCGATTCTAACCAAGTAATCTTATCTATACCTGAACTGTTTCCCTGTGGAATCTCCAACCAAGAAATGTTCTTAGGGTCTAGCGTTCTATGTAGCGTACCTGGCTTGTACTTCAAGTTCTCATCTTCTGGGTCTTCTGAACCTGAATAGAATCCTGACGGAGAAATAGTTGCTAACAACTGCCTCATATCCATATTCATAATACGGTCAATCAAGCTTTCATCACGTTCCATAGCCTCGACAACTCCAATACCGTAAATACTTTCTGCGTTTCTCAAGTTCCAATAGCCATAAACACAAGATAGTCTTTTGTGGTCTTGTGGTAAAGGCTCATGAACAACCATAACTCCGTTAATCTCAACAATGAACCAGTCGTCAAACTGATTCTCATAGAAGTACACCTCTGTCATTCCTTTCTTACTCTGTTTTCCACTATTTCCAGTACTTGCACTTGAACCTGAACTTGAACTCCCTTGTATGACTTCTCTTGTATCTCCACCTTCATGCACAAGTTTCATGTTTGGGTACTCTTTCTCTGGGAACATTTTCTTTAAATCATCAATATGGTGAACCTCACGCCAAAGCCAGTCTCGTGTTGAGAAAAAATCTTCTGGTACAGTCTGTTCATCTAACCAAGCGTTATGGTTGTTCATGTTCATGTACTGAATATCATCAACCTTTGTCATTTCTTTAGTCTCGTATTTTTTAGTCTCTTTTCCAGTTTTTTCATCAGTCTCAATAGTCTCTAAAAAGCGAGCATCATGCTTCAAACAACGGTAATAGGTTCGACCAACGAACCAACCTCTCTTAGCTGAGTTAAAAATAGATAGCTTCAACTGCCCTAGTGAGTTTGTTTTCTTCCAAGAGGCATTAGCAAGTCCCTTTAAAAGTTCTTTGCTAGCTGAAAACTTTGGATTGTTTTCTTCAAGACCTACCTCTGGATTTCTATCAATAAGAATACCTAACGCAGACTGCACTTTACCGAACGCATTGTTAATAGAAACTGGAGTCTGTTCTGGGTCTAGTTCTGAAGCTGGAATTTCTGCGTTTCTGTTAAAGTACTGCTTATCCCATTTCTTCATTTGTTCGTCTATGTCCAGTCCTCCAACACTTCTTCGAGAATTTATAAGTTCATTTTTTCTAAACTTGTACTGGTTGTACACTTCTTTTTCATCACCTGTTGGTAAATATCCTTTCTTGCCAATCTTTTCTTCTGCCTTTGGTTTTAAGTTTTTTTGTGCCATATATTTATATATTTATCATACCATAGTTTTGAGCTTGTAAACCCTTATACTGTGGATATTATCTGTTAATACCTCTAATTGCGTATCTTCTTTTTCTATCTTTAAGCATGCTATGTGCTTTCTCTTCTCCAAAGTCTTTCTTTAATCCTTTAAGTTCTATGTATTCTCTTAATTTTTGTTGAGCAACTGTCTCTGGTTTCTTCATACGTGGTTGCCATTTGATACCCTGATAGGCTAGTCCTAAAGCAATCACTCTATCGTCTTTGTTTGAACCTTCAGCTCCATATCCTTGATGACCTGTTTGAGATGTCCGAACAAATGTTTGCATCTCTTTAAGAGCGTCTTCTGAATTAACGTGTATGTACTCTTCACGAACCGCTTCTTCTAAATCATTTACCAAGATAGGCTTCGTTGTTCCTGTTGTTCTCCAGCCGAGCATTTCTTTTCTTTCCTTACTTCTCTTATCAAATACTTCTCGCTTATAAATATTGTAATACTTTGTCTTGATATGGTCGATGAGTGAAATACCTGAAGAGTTAATTTCTGGCACTACTAAAGCATTGTTGTACCATTTTCCTATTTCTATAACATACGCTCCAAGTTGGTCTGGCGGTATGTTAGGCGTGGCGTATTCAGCAGCCTGATTCCCTGTTGAAGCGTTTAATACTTGTATAACGGCATTGTCCTGTCCCAATCCTTCTGAGCTGTCTACGCCGACTACATACCTGAATCCCTGCATAGGTTCTTCCCACACTAAACAGTCTTGCCACTTTCTCATGTCTGGCGGTATTGCATCATGCTTTGCGATATCAGTTTGAGAGAATACTCCAAGACCACTTGAGATAAATGCCTCGATTGCATTAAACGGATACTCTTGTCTGACGAGCTTCTTGTGCCTTCTGACTTTACTTAAATAAAAGTTAAGTTGACCTTTAGTTAGATTATATTTCTCTGGTGCATCTGCCATTAGTTCATATTGCACAGCCAAGACTCTGTACTCTTCGACCAAGTCTTCCATAGTCCTATCAGTTGGAAGTGTATATTCTTTATCCCACAACCAGTTATAAAAAAACTTCTCGTACTCAGAGTTATCTTCGTTCCACTCCTGAAAAGCATAGTTCGCCATTCCATTGGCAGTCGTTTCGTAAGTAATCATGCCGTCTTTAGGGACAGACTCCAGTGTTGCAGCGAGCTTTTGTTCTGAATTAGTAATAAAAGCTAACTCTGATATGTGAAGATTATGGACAGTTTCTCCACGAGTATCAATCGTGACGTATATCTTTGAGCCAATATCTGGAAAATACAACTCGTTTCTGTTCTCAATAGATACTCTTGGCTTAAATCTTGGGTCATCTGGCAAGTTTTCATAGGCTCGCTTAATAATCTCAAATAGCTTAATCACCTTTTGTTTCTCGTGAGCAATTATAGCTGTGTTTACGTTCTTGTTATAAATAGTTTCATCGAGCAAATCTATCAAACCCAAAGTCGAGAATCCCAACTGCCTAGCTTTGAGTATATAGTTTCGCTTCTTTCGCTTCCTTAAATAGTCTTCTTGAGCCTCATTAAGAGGCATAGGAATCAGTCTAGAGTCCTTTGTCTGTATAAAGTACAGGTTGTGCATACGCCATATCTTGTCTGCTATTTTGGCTTCTGTCTCTTTATCACTAATCATAATCTATTATCATCTCTCCCATTATCATGCTGGATATCCTGATGAAAGCCAATCCTGTTATTAGTTTTTTTGTTCGGTAGTAATTCAATAAACTCAATCTCTGATTCCTTCTCAAGTCTTAATGCCTGAGTAATGTTCTTTGCTGAAACAACCTTTTGAATAAGATATTTTTTGTTCATATATTAAATTAGTTGGTGGACTAGGGGAGAATTGAACTCCCGTCCTGTCATTTTATACTCTACATACTTCTAAGCGATGAATGAACTTGTAGTAGTCTCCACAGCTACAGGGTTTTGTTCGTACTTTTTTTGGGGTGTTGTTCTATCTTATATAACAAAAACTATGTAGATAGAATCCATAGCTCCCGTCACACCTATGCTAACTGGTATGAAGTATTTAGTCCAAGCACTCCGAGGAACGCTTGATATGGACTAGCGATTGATTCTTTTGCAAGTATCGTTTGAGTTTAAGGTACTCCTACCTCATCAGTATGTAGTTTTCAAATAACAGTCGAAGCCTGTCTAGCCCAATTTCTGACCGCAATGCCGTATTCTTCTTTAACAAATCCTCTCGAACATTCTAGTCAGAACTCCGAGAACCATAGCATTGGAGGCTGATTCTCGGAGGCCTAATTAGATAGTTGGTTGCCTTGTATAAAGCATTATACCTCCATCTACAGCCTCTTGGCAACACCCAGCATGTTAGTAACTGGTATGAATCTTAATAAGTTTTAGGATACCAGTGCGTTAATGTTTTCTATAATCATAGCCTTTGAGATACCTTCTGTTGACACAACGACTTCGTGACCTCCATGAGTACAACCTTCTCCACTTCTTGAATCTGGGCAAGGCATTTGTGAGTCTGCGAGCATTAAGACTATGCCTGAAGCTCCAGTCTTTTCTCTTATATACGCCAATATCTCGTCTACCATTTCTCTCTTAAACTTGCTGTCTTCTTCTCTTAATTCTTCCATATTTATTTAGTATTATTTATTTCTTCCATTAACTCAAGAGCTTTCTCTTCAAATTTATTTACTGCAAAAATCTGAGCGTCTGTAAACAGCTCCATGATTTCTTCTGTGTCGACTCCATACTCTTCAGCCAATACGTTAATAACAAACAGGTCTGCATAACTAGACCTCCCTACGCTCATAGCTTTTGTAAGACTAAACTCCTCTCCAGTTTGTTCGCAAATCTTCTCTGCCATTTTTATACTTTGTTCTACCGCAGAATCTGCTTTTAATGACATCTTTTGGTACATCTCGTCAAATGTTTTCTTCATATATATATTATTTATTATTAACCCTTTCTTTCTTGGTGGTCTGAATACTTGCCTTTTTCTAATGCCTTCCTGTTATCCATCAGCAATACATTTTCGGTGAAGTCTGAGTCATTAACAAATGTCTTGTCCTCAACCTGCTCTCTGGTAGTTCGCCTTAAACTGATTTCGACAAAGTCCTGTTTACCTGAAGTCATGCCAATCATTCCAACGAGTTTTATCAGTGTGTCTGAACAGTTCTTATCTTCCATTTCTAAAAAGAAACAGCTTAGTACCTTTGTTGCCCTAGCTAATTCCTCTTCTAAATCTTTTGGTAACTTGTTTGAATCCATACTATTTATTATTTAAGCTTTTACTATCATCTGACTTGCCAAGCTTATAAGCTCTTTTTCTGTTACCAGAAACTCCGTATACTTTCCATCTTCAGAGGTTACTTTGTCATCTCGCAAAGCTTTTACTTTCTCTGTATATGAGTCTCTTGCATACTTCGTTGGGAGTGCCTCTAATATCTCTGTGAACTTCATCTCTGCCCTTCTTGATTTAAATGTTTTCATATCCTACTATGCTATGTTATTGGTTATGCTTATATAATGCCTTATAATAGGCAAAAAAGCAATAAGAGTTATCCCCAACAAGCTTTACTCGCATTCCATGGTGAAAGGCCATCTCTCTCGTATAAATATCTTGTGAATAGAATGTTACCGAGTGTGTCTTCAATGTCCATACCGAGGCTTTTAGAGCGTTCTGAGTGGTATCTCTTGTTGACTTGGAAGAGTCCTGTATCGTCTTCATCAACCATTCCCCGAACAAAGTCATCTGTCCCTGCATAGTATTGCCTAGTAGTTGACTCACATCTGGCAATCTCAAGAAATATTACTGGTAACTCTTTAAGTATTTCTTGCTGGATTCTTTGAGTGTCCCAGTCTGACCTGTCTATTTTGATTCTTACTTCTCTTGGAGCTGGCTCTTCATATTCAGCCAGAGCTGTGTTCAGCACCACGATAGGCTGACTTGCATTTTGATAATACTCCAAGCATAAACCTCCTAGTACCATTCCTATTAGCAAAGTCTTGGTTGCTGTCTTTGCTGTTGACATAAATGATTTCTCTACATACTTCTTTGCTTTGTTGTTACGTTTCATATTTATTGGTCTTAATGTATAAACGACAAAGGAGAGCTATTAAGCCCTCCTTACTTTTATTATCCCTTATACAATGCTTTTTGCAATAAGCGATTGTGGATAACTTCTATTATCTATTGGTCATAGTCACCGTTATTTTGTTTCTTTGTGAACGTACTTACAAACTGGGGTCACGTACTGGTTTATTTTCTCGTTATATCTTTTTGGGTGTTGCACTTGTACAGTGCCGTCATCAAACGATAATCGCTCGCCTTCTACTCCACAAACTTGGCATGTGATTTCATCTTCTCTGATTACTAATGTTTTCATATAACTGAGTTAAATTAGTGGTTACCTTCTGGCACTCCACATTCTCTTAATAGCTGTCCTCTCTCTTCTCCTCTGACGTAACCTGCGTTATCTAAAGCTGTATGTACTGCACTTAAGATAGCACTTCTTTCACTTCGGTCATGTGCTTCTGCTGCTGTTCGTACTAGTGATGTTATAAATGCTCTTAGTTCTGTTGTCATATCCTACTATGTTTTATTTATTAACTTAATCTTATAATGCCTTATACAAGGAATAAAAGCAATAAGGATATCCCCATATTTAACGTTAAGACATAAAACTGCAGTTTGACTAATATTTGAGTTGTTCTATGTCTGGCCTTAGCTTTGCATTTCTGGCCTCTATGTCTCTAACAACATCAGCAGGTGTCATGTTTAAGTTTACGTTCACGCTCTCTGTTCTCTCACTCCAACCTTCATTGAGTTGCTTCCAGAGTTTCATACGAGGAGCGTCACCATGCCTGATAGTCTTCTGGGTAAAACTGAAGTCAATGTCTTTCCTGAATTTCATAATATGCGACTTGTTGGATATAGCATTACTCTCCTCAAAGAAGTTTGGTTCTTTCTCCCACTTAGCTGGCTGGTTCTCACCCACTCCAAACTCTCTACAGAAGTCTCCCTTTCTTTTGAGAGAAACCATCTTCATAAATATAGGGTCGCTTGTATCGTAGCCCATTCTTTCTAAGTCAGCAGGGTTCATCATTCTAACCATAGCTGGGATACTGACCCACTCTAAATACATAGCTCTGTCTATCTGGCCTTTTATAGCAAGTAATTTAGGGTTCTTTGTTGTAGCCT
>Ga0209414_1000977_pt1 | contig 13711 bp, 13 predicted proteins | sample LakVidmifraction_4_FD_181154 | JGI IMG/M metagenome (GOLD analysis project Ga0209414, IMG submission 181154) | Hypersaline microbial communities from Lake Vida, Antarctica - Brine Hole Two &gt;0.2 micron (SPAdes) (version 2) | ecosystem: Environmental > Aquatic > Non-marine Saline and Alkaline >... | reverse complement strand
ACTTCCATCAAAAGACTACGGCATAAAGCCAACGCTTCTTCCTACGCTTATTTATTCCGTTTCCTTTTGAGCGAAGATTTTATCTTCCGTTTGGGTTTAGCTTAAATATTGTTTAATCTAAAATTTAAGTATTATGAAAACAAAAGCAGTTAAAACCAGAAAGAGCGGTAAAGCTAATGCAACCGTTAAAAAAGAAGTCAAAGAGAAATTGACCCAGAGTTCAATTGGTCTTCGAATTCAAAATCTGAATATAGAGAAAGTTATTCCCGACCCGATGCAACCCAGAAAGACTTTTAATGAATTACTTCTACAGGAGCTTTCCGAAAGTATCAAAAAACACGGAGTACTTCAACCCATCACAGTACGAAAATCCGGAAGTGAACATATCATCGTTATGGGAGAACGTCGCTATCGTGCCAGTAAGTTGGCAGATAAGAAGACCATACCGTGTATCGTGAGGAATTATGAAAACAATGACATCTTGGAAATTCAAATTATCGAAAATTTACAAAGACAGGATGTTGAACCGACAGAAGAAGCAGATGCAATCGCTCATTTAAGTGAAAAATACTCGGCTACGGAAATTGCGAAGCGATTGGGTAGAGGTAATAATTTTATAAGACAACGCTTAAAATTGGCTGGACTAATCGAAGGCTTCAAGAATTTTGTTCGTAATGGGGAAATGACAATTTCTCTTGGTGTAGGCGTTGCGCTTTTCGAGCCAGAAGAACAGCAAATGATGTTGGAAACGATGGGCGAAGATTTCAGTGCCCATCAGATAAATAGGATGATTAAGGATCAGACTTATGATTTGGATAAAGCGCCTTTTGATGTAGAAGACAAAAAACTTATAGCGAAAGCTGGGGCTTGTAACGAGTGTCCGTTCAATGCGGCAAATCAAGGTAATTTGTTTGGGGATGGTAAAATGGTCTGTACAAAATCGGCTTGCTACGAGACAAAGAAAAGTAAGTCGTTCTTGAACTTGATTGAAAAGTCAAAGAAAGAGAATACGCTGCTGATTCCTGAAATACGAAGTATTGGGCAGAGGAAGAAAGTAATCAGATGGTCATTTCCCAACTGGCAAAGAATGGTTTGAAGGTCTATCTACTGGACGATGTTGAGATTATTGAATTGCCTATTAAGCCTACTTTGGAATCTATTAAAGTAGAATATCGTAATTACGATTATACGGAAGATGAGCTGAATGAAGAACTAAAGGAAGCTATTGAGACCTATACATTAGAATTGGAAAAATACAATTCAGCTGAAGACAATGGGTTTGTCAATGGCATAGTGTTCCACCCAGAATCTTACAGACACAAAGAAGTGTTTATGAAGATTGTTGAAGCATCTGAAAGTGAAGTATGTTCCGTACCATTATCAAATAGAAAAATGGACGATTGTACCCCAGATGAACAAATTATCAAAATCAAGGAAAGGGAAATTCGTAAGCAACAAATCGAGAACAGTAAGCAATTTGTGGAAGTTGTTGAAATGATACGAGAGACCAAATACATTGAGTCAAAGAAAACACTTTCTATAGATGAAATGGTAGCCTTCTCAATATCGCTCTACGAAAACAATGTGGATTATATGAGCCAACAAAAATACTTTTCAGGATTTTTAGGCGATACTTCTAAAATGACCCGAATTGTGATGGTTGAGAATTTCAAAAAGAAATTCAAGAAAGAAATCTTTCATAAGTTGATACGGTATATGCTCACTAAACAAGTTCATTTTGGCGAAAGTAATCACGTTAATAATTTGACTAACATTTCATTCTATAATGCAATGCAAGGGTGTTTTAAAACCAAGATTGCGGATATCGAGAAGGAATATGCCGAAAAAAGAAACAAGCGTGAAGAACGTTTGAAAGAGCGGATAGAAATTCTTGAAAAGGAAATTCAGGAATTGAACGATTAGCTTTTGTTGTTTGAAGAAGGGTCAGCATTCGTGCTGGCTCTTCTTTTTTATTCTAAATTACAATAAATGTCGCTTATTTACAACAAAAAACTTATATTTGTCGTAAATAAGCGACACTATGAGTTCAAAAAAAGCGTTAATACTTCCTAAATATCAAAAAATATTTGATGGGATAGGGGAAAATATCAAGCTTGCACGAAAGCGCAGAAAGCTTACCACAGAGCAGCTTGCTGAACGTGCAGGAATTCATCGTGCCACGTTGCATCGTGTTGAGAAAGGCGACCCAGCTGTTGCAATAGGCATTTATTTTAACGTTCTTAAAGTGTTAAATCTTGAAAGTGATTTTTCGAAAATAGCACTAGATGATGAATTCGGTCGTAAACTTCAAGATTTAGATTTACTATAGGCTATGGCACAGGGAAAATTTGATATTTATGTTTATGCCGACTGGATAGGGTTAAATGGTCCAGTACAGATAGGTGTCCTATCGGCACATTTTGCGAAAGCGAAAAAAGCTTTCAGTTTTGAGTATAATAAAGAATGGTTAGAAAAGGATTTGTACCAATTGCTCGATCCAGATATTGTGTTTTATTCAGGACCTCAATATCCCGCAGACAAAGAAAACTTTGGGATATTTTTGGATAGTATGCCCGACACTTGGGGTAAAACCTTGATGAAACGTCGCGAAGCCCAAGATGCAAGAGCCCGTGATGAAAAGGCAAGAACTTTATACGAAATAGATTATTTGCTTGGTGTTTTTGATGAGAGTCGTATGGGTGCGCTGCGCTTCAAGACTGACCCTAATGGTCCGTTTTTAGATAATGACGACCAAAACCCCACGCCACCTTGGTCATCTCTTGGCGATTTACAAGAAGCTGTTAACCAATTGGAAAGTGATACACAAAACGACGCCATACGGCAATGGATAGCTGTACTTATAGCACCAGGTTCTTCTTTGGGTGGCGCGCGCCCAAAAGCGAATATTTTAGATAAGGATAAAGAATTGTGGATTGCCAAATTTCCTTCAAAAGCTGATACTGTAGATAAAGCCGCTTGGGAATTTCTGACCTGTAAACTTGCGACTAGCTGTGGTATTGAAATGGCAGAATCAAAAATTGAAATGATTGCTGGTCAATATCACACATTTCTTACTAAAAGATTTGATCGTATAAATGGTGGTCGTATTCATTTTGCATCTGCAATGACGATGACTGGTAATACTGAAGAATCCTTAAAAACTATATCGCCAAGTTATTTGGATATTGTAGATGTGATTGAGAATTACGGAATTAATGTAGAAGCAAATTTGCATCAATTATGGCGTAGGATTATTTTCAATATTGCCGTGTCAAATACTGACGACCATCTACGCAACCACGGTTTTATTCTCAATGAAAAAGGATGGGAACTTTCCCCAGCATATGATTTAAATCCATCAATAGAAAAAGATGGCTTAGCGCTCAATATCGATATGGATGATAATGCGCTTGATTTCAAACTTGCAAAAAGTGTTGGGGAATTTTTCCGCTTAAGCGAAAACGAAATGGACGCCATTATTGAGGAAGTTATAAATGTGGTCAAGGACTGGAAAGCGGTCGCAAAACAAATAGGCATATCAAACAAGGAACAACTCTTAATGAAATCAGCTTTTAAAACTGAAATTTAGAATGGATTACAAAGAAAGCGAGGGCATCAAGAACTTACAGGTAACTATAAATCAATTTAAAGCACTTGATCGAGAATGGCCAAAGAAAGCTAAAGATGCTAGCAAACTGTGGGATGCCTCATTATTGTTCTGTAAAATTGTTTTAGGATCAAAAGCTTCCAAACGTCTATTTGCAAGAAAAGATTTTGAAAGATTTAAAGACCAATATGAACAACAAAACGCTGTAGTAATTGACAGTGATTCTTTATTTGAGCGATTCTGGTTGCGTGAGGTATTGAGTGTTGTTCACATTCCTGATGCTGTTCGGGTAGTGACTAATGATTATGAAAAGTATTGTAATCATCATAATGAAATTCTTTTTCTAAAATATATTTATCGGAATAATTCAGATCAAACTATTGCAGATATTGAATTTGAAAAACAAATACTGAAATTTGAAGAAGTAAACAGCATAAAAATTTCACGAAAGTGGATAGTTGATACACATTGGATAAAGCCATCAAAAGATAAAGACATTCTCAAAATAGGGAATGTTGATTATTTGTTCAATCTATTGGAAAATTGGGATGTCTTTGCCTTTTTGTACGCATTCAAATTAGAAACGTATCGGCGACAAGAAAAAGGTTTTGAGATTAATGCTAAAAAGTTAAAATTCATAATCAATGCCCATAAAATTTATTTTCCCCTAACACCATCGCTCTTTGATTTTGAGCAAAATAAAATATTCATTAAAAACAATAAGGACTATTTATTCCGAACCACGCAGAATGAAATTGACTACTGGCACGATTTAAAGGATGAAATAAGTGGACACTATTGGGAAGCATTAGTACAAAATGGTAGTTTTCCAAGCGATGAAGAGAGAGTGCTGTGTTTTATTGATGTTATGTTAAAAGGTGCGCATTGGCCAGATGTTCAGGTTTACATTTCAGACGGTTCCAAAAAATCTTTATTATCTGCGTCAATAAATCTTATAAAACAAGAAAAAGATATTAAAGGGATTGAAAATGAGTTTGCAAAATGTTATTTAGATCAACGATTAGGTTCACAATATGGTTTTAAATCAAATCAATCGCTACCAGATGATTCATTTGAGAGTACTGACAACGTTATGGAATTATATCGGCAATTTCAAAATATTTCAAGCAAGAACCAAAACAATATATTCTATGACCAAGAGTCAAGAAACGAATTGGCTTTCTTAATCAGGCTAGTGGTTCTTTTAGATAAGGAATATGACACCATAGATGTAAATGGAACATCAAAACAGGTGCATTATCATAATATTAAACAATTACTTCGTCTAGGCCTAAAAAAACCATACTTAGTTTGGGAAGTAGTATGTTTTGTGCAACAAAATAGGCCAGAGGTTATTCCTCATTTATTAATTGAAGCAGATTTGGCGCCTTTGGGTTTTCATTTGTTGAATACTATTAAAACTGAGATTTCAAATAAAAAAATAAAGCAAATACTAAGAAAAGAAATCTTAGAAGAAGGGTTGCAGTTGTTATTAAACTCTTATTTACGAAAACAGGAAAAAGGCAAAGCAAAAACAGCACAATTAATTTTTCAGGTCTTTCAAGAAATCACAAAGGAAAAAGGAGATTCAGTAAGTCGCATTCGATTGGCCGAGGAACGTCGCTTATTACTTAAAGAAAGAGAAGATATAGAGCGACAACTTCTGAGTATTATTGAAAATTGTGAGATGAACGGTGGTTTTGTAGGTGGAGGTTCAAACCAATCATTGCTCTTCCATGTCCTTGACGAATTGGTCAGTGTGATTGGCCAGCTTCAAATAGAATCAAAATATCTTAATGGTGTTATTAGCTTGCCGTACGTTCAGTTAGATGTACTGAGTTGGTTATGCAAATTCCTGATCTACACAGATTATAAACTACCCGAAAATTTACTTCCCGACCTTAAATCAAAAATTTCTTCAAGTTTTATCTCTTTTTATATAGAGAAAATGGAACAAATTACAGTGATGCGAAAGAGTTTTGATTCTTCAGAATTAATAGAGGCATTACCGAGTTGGCCAAATCAAAATGAAGAACTTGAAAGAATTGATTGGTTATCACTAACTCTTGTTGTGTATGAATCTGGAAGTTTAAGTGAATTTTTAAATCCAAGGTTTAAGCTAAAGAACACTAAGGATGAATATTACAAAGAGAACAACTTTCAGGGCAATAAAATCAGAACACATCTCTTTGTGTTACTGACTATATTAAAGGCCATACAAAATCAAAAAAGCTATCTAAAAAAGGAATTCACTATTGAAGTGAAAAAAGAAGTTGAAAGTACTGTCGTTAACATTTTGAAAAAATATGGACAAGAGAAATCAGCTATTAACCTAAACATTCTGGATCAACGATTCGACAGACAGCATTTCAGAACAATAGAAAGCGAAATATTGCCTTTTATTATTGCAATGGGTGACGTGTTTGAAGATAAATCGGCACTTTTTAGCCAATTATTAAAAACAGGCAACGTTGTTCAACTGCTATATATTTTCTCGCATTCCCAAACTGAAGGCATAAAAACATCTTCAATTAGCAGGATTAAAGAAATTGATATAATAAAATTTACCGATGAACAATCCTGGCTTCCGGAAATTACATATGTAACAACTGAATTATCAAAAATTTCAGAATTGCAGACTGAAGCAAGGAAATCTTTAAAAAATTGGCAAGAACGAACCAGCAAGCGAAAAGTGGAAAGGGAAACCGTTAAGGATATTTTTGAAGCACAGTTAATGCAGGCTTATTATGCTAATGACGAGTCAGGAATTCAGTCTATAGAGGAACCTGAGTCTGGTTATGGCATTCACAACGAATTTAAATCATCAGATCACAAGCGATTTTTTATTGGTTTAATACGTTATAAGGATAAACCTGAGGATGCTTACCAGATTTTTGATAGCCTAATAAAAAGCTATCCAAAATACGCCACATTTGCGCTCAATCGTTTTGGGGCAAAAGTAAATCTTGCACTCAAAAATAAAAACAAGGAACAGTTCAAGGAAGCTATAAAAGAATGGTTCGCCTATGAAAAAGTCTGCCCATTATCAGTTTTACAAACTGTAATCGATAAAACAAATTATAATAAACTTACGGTTTACTTCAATCTTGATGATAGCAATTCGTTTAATGAATTGTATGAGAAACTAACAGAAGTTAACAGATTGTCGCCTGATATGGTGGAATTAAGAGCACAAATGCTTGTTAAAAATGAATTTATTAATGGAGCAAGAGCACTGGTCGAAAATGCCTTATCATTCCATAGCGCTCTAAATGTAGATGCTTTTCAGTTTCTGAAAGATTTAGAAAGCAAAATTTCTAAATCAAATTCACTTGAAGAAATAAAAGAACTGATTGGGGACATACATCAAAGTGCTAAAAATTCAATGAGTTCTATCAAACCCTTGAAGTATGAAGAAGACTTTGGTAAACTAATGGCAAACCAAATTGTAATAGCTTCAAAAAGATTTCTAGCAAATCCTAAAGCCTATAATCCAAATGCGGACGAAGATGATTACAGTTCTATAATTAAAGAAATTCTTGAAAATAAACTTTCCACTTTCAACTATCACATAAAGGACCAAACTAAGGGTGGTAAATCTGCAAATGGAAAAAAGGCGGGTGAACGCGATTTGGTTATCTGCGATGATTCTGGTGAATTATCGATCATAGAAGCTTTCAAGCATTCAACAAAGACAGTAGTCCAAAAACATTTAACCAAGATATTTAATTACACGCATATGCGAAATGTGTTTTTTATATTGGCTTATGACTTTAAACCTTCAGATACATTTAAAAACCGTTGGATATATTATAAATCTAAGACCCTTAAAAAACTCAAATACCCAACAGGTTATGAGATAGACGAAAATACCATTTGGGATGCAACCGATGATTTTAATGTGAAAAATTCAGCTATTAGGGTATGTAGAAGTACCCATAAAAGTGGGACCGATATCTACCATATTATGTTGAATGTGAATTACTTTATTGATAAATAGTAATCTTGAAAATGAAATTCAAGAATTGAATGGTTAGCTTTTTTTATTCAAAATACTTCTTCAATATACTACGCTACTATTAAGAGAGAGGGTTCAATCAATATAAGCGCAAAGATAAACTCGTAAAATACTTCCATCAAAAGACTACGGCATAAAGCCAACGCTTCTTCCTACGCTTATTTATTCCGTTTCCTTTTGAGCGAAGATTTTATCTTCCGTTTGGGTTTAGCTTAAATATTGTTTAATCTAAATTCAAATATTATGTATTTACAAAATTTACAACAAGATGAAATCTTCGTTTCCAATGAAATGAAGTCTTTGAGAAGTATAACTCAAATGGAATCCAGAAGAGGGCTTGAAAACGCCATAATTTCCAATGGTAAAATTGTCAACGTAGTCTCGAACAGCTACGGACATATTCCAAATCAATTGTTCTTCAAGAAAGCTGAAGAAATGTTGACCGATGCAAAATTGAACTATCATAAGAGAACAATCAACAGAAATGACAGGTCTTTTATAACCGACTTTATCATCGACGACAAAAGTCAATTTTCGGTCAAGAATGAAGAAGACTTGATATTACCGATGCTTCGGTTCAAGAATTCTTATGACGGTAGCGAGAAAACTTCCGGTCATTTTGGGTTTTATAGAAAAGTATGTTCTAATGGACTACATATTTCCCAAGCGGAAATTGAGTTTTCAATAAAGCATAGTAAGAATAATACCGACCTTATAATGCCAAGGTTGAACAATTTATTCGATAAATTTCTGGACAATGAATTCTATACCATTATCAAGAAGTTTGACCAAATGAAGGAATACAAGATTATCGACACCAAAGAGTTTGTAAAAGCAATTCTTGACAAAACAAAACTCTTCAAATACGAGTGTAGCGATAAGAATAGCGAGCCATCAAAAAAATCAAGAGAAGTCTTGGAAATCTTGAATTACGAAGCACTTTTACTAAACGAAGAACCGAATCTATGGTTGGGTTATAATGCATTCAATGCAGTATTGCACCATACATTGAAAAAGAGTTTTAGCCAACAGGAAAAGTTGGATAAGAAGCTATTCAATGAAATATATGAAATGGCTTAAGCTATAAAAGGTTTATCCAGTACCTGCTTAAACTGGATTTTTCTATTTATTCATTTTTAAGCATCACACCCATTCAGCCCATTCCCCTACATTCCGCAGAAAAAGCTTCATTTCGGTAAAAGCGCTTTATTACAAAAGTCTTGGACACAACTCCAAAGATTCCGATTTCCATTCCGTCCCTCCTGCCAGAAAAAGGCAGGAAACTTCATTCCCAATCTACACCTTTAAAGTCAAGTCCGCTTTAAATACCATTTCAAACGATAATTTTAGTTGGTATTTTAAAAAAGGCAAAACTAACCATTTCAAATATTTACCACTTTATCTACATAGTGGCAATAATTAGATTTCAAATATTCGTCACTTTTTTGTATTTTTGGCAAAGATTTGATGTATATATTATGCCAAAGATTATAGAAAACCAGATTATAGAAGCATTTAAGGAGCGAAGTTCCTTCGATAGGGACGAGCTATATCACTTTTATCTGGACTTTGAACCGGACCTAAAAGAGAGCACCTTTAGTTGGAGAATTTATGACCTGAAGAAAAAGGACATCATCAAAACCATTGGGCGAGGATTGTATGTTATATCCTATAAACCCAAGTATAAACCTGTTCTAACGGAAAATGTACTGAAAATAGCCCGTAAAACTACCGAGAGATTCGAGGATATTACATATTGCATTTGGGAAAGCCAATGGCTAAACGAGTTTACCCAACACCAAACATCCAATCAAATAATAGTCGTAGAAGTGGAAAAGGAATTTACAGAGTCACTTTACTATTTTCTAAACGATTCAATACGAATGGATTTTTTCTTGAATCCCGATGAAAAGGAAATCGAGTTCTATATTTCTGAAAGTAATATACCAGTCGTCATAAAGCGACTCGTCACAAGAGCCCCAATAAGTAAAATAAAAGACAAAAAAACAGTTGTTCCCATCGCGACACTTGAAAAAATAATGGTAGACCTATTTGCAGATGAAAATCTGTTCCATTTTTATCAAGGTTCTGAACTCATATACATTTTTGAAAGGATACTAAACCGCTATAATATTAATCTTACAAAGCTGTTCAGCTACGCAAAAAGACGTAAAAAAGAACAAGAAATCAAACAATTTATTAGCAAACACATTCCAAATTTTTTAGAGGACATCCAATATGATTGAAAAAATAAGTTTCACAAAGGAATGGTTGGATAGTTTCCGAGCAAAAAAAGAGCACAAATCCATTAACGTGACCATTCTGGAAAAAATGGTACACGCATTTTCCTTGTTAGAACATTTGAAATTAGCTGGCCTTGATTTTGTATTCAAAGGCGGGACGTCGCTAGTTCTATTACTTGAGAAAGACAATCGATTTTCAATCGATATTGATATTATTTCCAGCGTAGAGCGTGAATCGTTAGAAAAAATTCTTGATACCGTAGTGGCTAACTCGCATTTTAAAAAGCATATTTTGAACGAGAATCGAAGCTACAAGGAAGGCGTACCCAAGGCGCATTACACTTTTGAATTCGATTCGGTCTATAACCCGAATGTTCCAGGAACAATTTTGCTGGATATACTTTTTGACAGTCCGCATTATCCTGAACTTAAAGAATCTGCCATAGAAGTATCTTGGCTTTCGGTCGATGGAACTATAACGACGATTACGACACCATCGGTAAATTCCATCTGTGGCGATAAGCTTACTGCTTTTGCACCAGAAACTATAGGTATTCCATATTACAAGACAGACCAACTATTTGCAATGGAAATTTGTAAGCAGTTATTCGATTTAGGTAAGCTGTTTGAAAATATTACAGATATGGCAATTTTGAAGGCTAGCTTTTCCGCTTTTGCGAAAGCAGAACTGTCCTATCGAAGTTCCGATGAAGGGTTCAACAAAAGAAACATTACAGAAACAGATGTGCTCTGGGATTCTATAAATACTTGTGCCATTATTGCAAAAAGGGAACGTAATACAACAAAAGAAACAAAGAAGAAATTTGGGGATTTAAACCGTGGTATTCGCAGTTTTGGCAGTGCATTTCTAATGACCGGACATTTCAGAATAGAAGAGGCAATGGCAGCTTCGGCCAGAGTTGCTTATTTGAATGCAATCCTTTTACAAGCTGAAGTAGCCGAAATACAATATTACAAGGGACAAAACATAAACGAGCTTACTATTGAAAAAGCAGATTGGGTATACTTGAACAAATTAAAACGCCAACCAGATAAGTCTATATTCTTTTATTGGTATAAGGCGGTTGAATTACTATAAATATGAAAAAGAGACTTTCTGTTAAAACCAAAATGATTGAATTCAGAAACCCATACTATATAGAACCACCAGGTGCTTTACGTGAAATATTAGCACATCCAGTTAACGAATCCGAAGCTATTGAACTCGCGGTATTTCAAGAGCATCGTTATGCATTCTTCTATTGGAACAAATGGATGCGGAAAAATGAAGGTGCTAATCCACCTTGTTTAGTTTCTTTAGATTGGTATCAGGATTTATGTTTTCCAGAAGATATTGAAAAAAGAATGGCTTGATCAATTGGACTTAACAAGCGATGCAGATGTTTCCATTTTCTCTTGGGCAAAACTTTCTGGCCTCAATGACGGTCATATTTTATGTGCCGCCTATCTCAATTTGATTGGGGATATCTACGTGCATTGCAGGCGAGGGCCCTTTCCAGATTCTTGGAAGGATGAAGAACTTGTAGACACTTATGGGAACAAACATACAGTCAAAAAGTTCAAAACTTATAAAGGCTTACAGGATGCACTATTGAATTCTTCAGAAACATCCGTATTTTTTGATATCGACTTGGATTTCTTTTCGGTAAAGAACGGTTTAAGTGACGGTTCTTTTGATTTTACTTATCTACAGGAAGAAGAAATACGAGAAATGTTGGACAAGGAAAATCCATTGATTCATTGGATTTTTCAACGACTAAAAGGAATTACCATTGCTACAGAACCCGAACATTGTGGTGGTCTTTTAAGAAGCAATAAGTTTCTTGATTTAATTAGCGATATCTATTTCAATCCAGAATTGTTTGCGCCTAAATGTAATTGGAAATGGAAACCTAAATATTGAATTGAATCGATATCCGTATTGTTTTCAGCCTATTCCCCCTGCATTCCGCAGAAAAAGCTTCATTGCGATAAATGCGCTTCATACAAAAGTCTTGGACACAACTTCAAAGTTTCCGATTTCCATTCCTCTTGCCCGCTCACTCCCGAGAAAGGTCGGGAAGCAGTCAAACTCCCTTCCAATCTATAGCTTTGAAGTCGATTCCGCTTTAAATCCTACATCACAAGGGTAATCAGATTTCATAACCCGTTCAGCACTTTCCCCTACATTTCGCGAAAAGCTACATTCCGGAAAAAGAGCTTCACTACTAAGGTCTTGAACACAATCCCCAATTTCGACTTTCCATTTCGTTAACCCGGTCCGCTGCGCTGGAACGGGACACTTCATTCCCTAGCCAAAATCGTGAATAGCATCCGCTTAATCGGAATTCCATTTAATGACTTGGTGCCACTTCCTATGTTTTTATAATTCACAAAAACCTTTAGACCTACATCCGCACCCTCGTTGTTATACCCTTTTTTTGACAGCAAAATACCAACATTCGGAAGTTGAACGGACTGCATAAACCGTTTCGCTACGCTTCTCTTTTTATAAGTCCTTATCAATTCCAAATATTGAAAATGTATCAGCAACAAAAAAAGGTAACAGCGAGGGCGCTATGGGAAGTAAATCTAAAATGAATCTTATGAAATCTTACAAAAAAATCAAAAAGGAAGCGGCACCAAAAAAAACAAAAAAGGAAAACGCTCAAGATATAATAAGTAAATCCCTTCAAAAAAATATAACAATAAACTGTCTGAATAGTTCAGATAGCAATTTTAATTAATTCTTAAATATTTTATTATGAGCACTTTAAAAAACAAAGTACAGTTGATTGGAAACGTGGGGAATGCCCCCGAAACCAAGACCCTAGAGAGCGGCAAGAAAGTCGCAAACTTTTCACTTGCAACCAATGAGTTTTATAAAAATTCAGATGGCGAAAAAGTGCAGAACACCCAATGGCACAATATTGTTGCTTGGGGTAAGATTGCCGAAATCGTTGAGAAATACGTGGGCAAGGGCAAGGAAGTTGCCATAGAGGGCAAATTGACCTCCCGTTCCTATGAAACCGAAGCAGGGGAGAAACGATACGTTACCGAAGTGGTAGCCGATGAAATCCTGTTACTTGGAACCAAGGACAACGGAAACGCTGAATAACAGCGGTAAAATTTAAGAGGGTGACACTGTAGAAAGTTACACCCTCTTTACAGTATAAATCTTTAAAAGAAAATAAAAATGGAAGCTAAAGTTAACGAAATAAAAATTAGTTACAAGGAAAAAATCAAGACACTAAAATCTGAAGCTATCAATAGTTCATCAGATGCAGCAAAATTACTTTTTGAACATTGGAACACAGATACTATAGGACTAAACGAATCCTTTAAAGTATTGCTATTGAACAATTCCAATAAAACAAAAGGAGTTTTTCAATTATCCACAGGGGGGATTACAGGAACGGTAGTTGATATTCGAATATTATTCGCCATCATTTTAAAATCGTTGTCAGTGGGTATTATTTTAGCGCACAATCATCCTAGCGGGAAATTAAAACCAAGTGAAGCCGATAAACAAATCACAAATAATATAAAGGAAGCAGCAGCCTTTTTTGATGTGAAAGTGTTAGATCATTTAATCATTACTCCCGATGGTAGTTTCTATAGTTTTTCCGACAATGGTATATTATAATCTAATCTAAAATTTCAAATGATGATCTATATTAACTATAACGACCTAAATGAAGAAACCAAAGAACGCTTGTTTCAAAATTCTAAAAAAGATGTTGAGAAACAATTTGGAGGTGCTATTCGAAGTTATGCAAAGAAGCATTATATAAATTATAATACAATGCTGGAGGAAGAAGCCACACGAAATTTGTACAACTA
>Ga0209414_1000976_pt1 | contig 13712 bp, 18 predicted proteins | sample LakVidmifraction_4_FD_181154 | JGI IMG/M metagenome (GOLD analysis project Ga0209414, IMG submission 181154) | Hypersaline microbial communities from Lake Vida, Antarctica - Brine Hole Two &gt;0.2 micron (SPAdes) (version 2) | ecosystem: Environmental > Aquatic > Non-marine Saline and Alkaline >... | reverse complement strand
TGGTAGCGGGGTCGTCACTAATAATGAATGAATTAACCATGTATTTCATACATGGCTATTAACATTGAACAGCTTCGCAGTTCTAGGACTACGACTGTGTCCTGCATAGCCGAAGGCGACGCATGGAAGTAGTCTAATTTTATTAGCCACGTATGCAATGCGGGGTTAGTTATAATAACACAATACGACCCTGAAGGGGTCGAACAAATATAAATTACCCACTCATTTTGAGAAAGAACCAACATTTAAGTCCAAACTTATATTTCACTTTTCTTTTAGTAGCTGGGCCAAAAAAGAGAATATCATTTGCTGATTTTATTGATGCAAGTGAGTGTTTTTACTCCAACCGTAAAACTAAGGGCACTACATTGCCGTTCCCGATTGAACTAGTCAATGAATATAGGCTTTTATGATGATTTATATGACGAAATATAACGAATTCAGGAAAAAAATGTTAAAGATGGGCTAATATAAAATTAAAAGCATTTGGATAATTTACAGTAAAAACATCAAACAGGAAGCCCTTACTTATTAATGATAGTTACAAAGGGCGAACCATGGTTCGCCCTTTTTCTTGATTTTTACAGAAGATCAACTTAAAAAATTTATAGATTTATCGAAAATGATCTGACATTTGGTAAGGGTTTTAATATTCTCTCGACAGGATGGTGTTAGTCACCAATCTGTTAAGGATATAAATATGCCGAACAAACGAGATTCTAATAAGATTCAGTTAGGCTTTTGGGTGGATAAAGAGCTAAAGCAGAGATTAGTTGAAGACGCCGCAAAGCAGAATATATCATTAAGTGAGTTTGTTATAAATATTCTACATAATGAACTTAAAAATAGTGATAAAAAATAAATTTTATTGGATGTCGAGGGGTGTTAGTCACCCTTGTTTGTTTTAGTTGCGAGGATTGATATGAAACCGGAAGAGAATAATATAATGACCCAAATAACCTTGGCATTACCAGAAGCTTTGGTTGCGGATTTGATATTGGAAGCAGAGAAAAGGAACTATGGGCATGGAATGGATGCATTACAGGAGTTGATAAATAAAAGCATTCATTCATATCTAGGAGAACGAGTTGGTAAATATGAGATTGAAAGAATAAAAAAAACAAAGTGAATTTTTTATAAATGAATTGAATAATATGACGTTTTGTTTTCTTTGTTAATAATTTTATTGATAATTTTTTAGCTTATGGTATTCTTTAATCTTGTAAATTTATATAAGGAGTTTTTGTGAAAAAGATTTTTGTTATTGGGTGTGTGTTAGTTGTTGGAAAGAAAATGGGATTTGCAAGAGAATGACGAAGATATTACTGTTGGGTTTAACAAATATTCATTTATGATGCAAGTGTTGCAATCTTGTAGGCTTGTATTATTATGCAGGTGTACAGAATATTTTGAAATTGTTAAAACGAAAAAAATAGATTCTTTGGGTGTGACAAAAAGTTTTTTTTTGTATCAAGAAATTATTCAAGGATTTACAACGGAAGAAGCTTTAGTTGTTTTTTCTAGTTCTCCACAAAATGCTACAGCACGAGAGAAAGGGCTTCTAATTGCTCAGGAGGTTAACTCTCATGTTTTAGATAGAGGTGGTATTATTTTGTTTTTTGTTAAGAAGTGGACGCCATAAGATGGAAAAAAAATATAGAAATATAATTTGTAGTTTTTCAATTTTTATAGTAGTAGTTTTAATATATGTGATTGCATTTGGTTTTTATGCTATGAATACTGCATTTACTGTAACAGGCTTTGTTTCTGGACTTTCTGATGTAACTCACTTGATCAATAAGCATGTTGATGAAAATATAAAGTTACCCGAAAATATAACAGAGTTAGATACAGATTTAGATTTGTTAATAGATCCATTCTCCAAGAAATATCTTATTTATACTCCTCAAAATATTCAGTCCACAAATAGGTTGCCTATTTTATGTCAACCTGTGTATCAAAGAAACGTTTTGTGGCCTTTTGGAGGGTATTATAGAATATATATATTTTATGATCAAGTAGCACAGTCTAATTATGAAATTAAGTATACTTGGTTAGCAACAATAAATTTTAAATATAAAATTTTATTACTAGTGATTCTGGCAATAATTTTAAGTATTGTTTTGAATGCAGTATTTCTGCTATTCAGGAAAAAATTTTGATAAGGCATATAGAACTAGAGATGAAGTCAGAACTTACACTTTTGGTACAGGAAGAATGATTCTTGCACCTGAGCTAATGAGAATTAAGAAAAGGTGGAACCGTGCCTAAAACAAACGTAACAGACACAATACTAGCAGGACAAAATTATGCATACGATGATATTTTTGAAAATATAGCGGAGACAGAACTTGATGTTGAAGCTCTTGAATCTGGAGGTCATTCTCTTGATGTGATTTATGTGTTAGATAATTCAGATTTGTGTACAAAAACTTTAGTTGTACCTTATCAAGTTGGAGCTGTCGAATTAGATATTAGAGAAACTGCACAACCTGAAAATAGAGTTGGATATAATGATCCTCAACACAATCCAAGTAATGCTCGAAACAAAGTACTGATTTGGGGAAATGGTAACAAAACAATAAGTTTTGACCTGAAAAAGCCCCTAATGTTGAAGACACTGTTTATGTTAGATTTGAACACCATGCCTATGGGCAAACTTACAAATATTATGATTATATTGTTTCTGACAGCCAAGGTTGCACATTCAGTTGCGAAGACGATAATGATGACAAAGATATTGAAATATTTTATGGTTACGATTTAGATGGAGATGGCTTTTTAAACAGTGGAGATTATATTGCTGGTTCTTATGAAGTTTATGGAGTGACAAGAAAAGATTATACAGAGTCTTGTAATAATTTTGACAATATTTATATTCCTGTTATTACGAAAATGGGTGGTCAATTACAAAGGAAGTTTCGATATGGTGCATTTGAAATACCAGAACCAGAGAAAGATGATTTTAGACCTACTAGTATTTCAAATGTTACTAATGATGCAAGTAGCTTTACACATAATTTTGGTGCTAATTTTACTGGTACAGGTTTTCTAACCTTCTTGGATAGAATGTATTTTGCTGCAGATGTTACACTGCCCAAATATTTTTATGCGGATGACTCTGCATCATCTGAGTTAATTAGAAATCATGGTGATTTTGAAAATGGTTTAAACAACTTTATTAACAAGACTAATCTAGTTAATTACGCAACTATTTCTGCTGCCTATTATTCCTCCACAGGAGGTGTTTTAAGAACAGTGGAATTATCTTTGAATGGAACATTATTTGAGTTCGGACCAATTGGTTCTGTTGCGTTAGGAGGAATTTATATTAATTCAAGCAAACCCTATAATAGTGAGGGAAATATATACTTACAAATAGAAAAAATAGGTACAAGTTTTAAGATATATGATACTGCGACAGTTGATGTAACATTGCATGATGTTTTTGATTTCAACTATTTTAATTCTAATCATGCTTGGGCTGATGCATCTCGATCTGGAGCAATGATTCAAAGTGGGTTTTCGAAAACTTCTATGACTAGAGGACAAATTGGACTCGTTGAGGCTGTAATAGATGGAAATGTTGATATAAATGAAAGAGTGATTAATCCATGAAAAAGACAAAGAATAAATTAATAATCATTGCAGTTTTGGTTTTGATAATAATAATTGCAGTAGTATATTTGAGGTATAATGCCTCTGAAAATAGTCGATTTGTCAAATATACGTACAAGACGTTGCTTAATATTCCAGAAACAGGATTAAAAGCAAATGACGAAAAGCTTGAAAAGATAATTAAATATGCTAACAAGCTTGAAAAAAAAGGAGATTTAGAAAGCATTCGTTTGTGTTTTGCGATTAAAGAAGCATTAGCTATTACTTTGTTTTGTGAGATGAGAAAAAATGAGCTTTATGTTTTAAAATACAACCTCGATAGCACACCTTTTTATCCGGCAGGTTTTGATCTAGCTGTATTAATTAAACTCTGGGAACAAATTAAATTTAATGAGCAGATGCTTGTTACTAGGATTCCAGTTGAACAAGATAGTGTATTGCAATTTTGCCTTTCCAATAATATTAGCTATAGAGATATACTAAATGGATATAATTTCCGAACAAAGATAGCATATGAAAAAGATATTAAATTAAGTGCTTTTCATGATAACACATATGATTATGAATTAAACAGAACGATGCGAACATCGGACGAGCAGTTAGTGCAAACGTTAGTAATGATACAATATTTTAGAGATCTAGATGATGGGTTGGATGTTTATATTGAACTTGGTTTCCAAGATGATTTTAATCTTTTCAAAGAAAAGCTTAAAGAAAAAACAAATGTTGAAAGGAGGCGTCTAGACGATGGTATGAAAGAAATTGTTTTTAAAACATATGGCATAAGGTCGTTATACTACGATATCTCTAAGTTTAACGGTCGGTTAACTCTTGGTTTAGAACCGTATATAGATGATTTAAGTTGTTTGCCAGAAGAATTTAGAGATATCTTTATAAAAAAAAGACGACAAGAAGAAGAGCGTAAGCTAATTTTAAATGCAGACAAAATATCGTTAAAACTGGATGAAGCTTTAAATTTTACATATCGGGACTCTGACTGGTTGTCAAATCTTTATGTATACAGTTCTACAGGTTATATAAATAGTGTGGAAATTCCAAGAGAAGTTGTTAACACACTTGTTCGAATGAATAAAATGAGCTTAGGTTTAAGAGATTTTGAATCTAGCATAAATGTATCAAACATGTTTATAACATTGACTCATAAACCAGTATATTTAAAGACTATAGATAATGCTGTAAATATACTCAGACCCTCTACCCCAGAATGGTTTAATGAACTTAGCTTTAAGAATATCTATTTGGAAGGAAATAACTTTACAAATCTATCATACTTAGGTTTATCAATGTTTATCTGCGATAATACTGATTATGTATTTACAATTAATAAAGATGGAAATTCTATGTTTCTGAACAATGATTCTCTAAGAATAAAGAATGAAAACATTTACATTGTTGCTCCTGTAGCATTAAAGAAGAGTGATTTAAAGAAAGATTAGCAGATAGCAATTTATAATAACAACTCTGATTCTTCTGATTTAATTAGAACTGATGGTAATTTTAAAACAGGATTAAATGAGTTTATTGCAAATACCAATCTAGTAACTTATGCAATTATTGATTCTGCGTATAATTCAGCTGCTGGTGGTGTTACAAGAACTGTAAGTTTATCACTTGTTGGAGCGTCTTTTGCCTTTGGAGCAACTGGAGAAGTAGGATTGGGTGGGGTTACTATAAATTCTTCTCCTTCACAACCATATAATGGTTCAGGAACTATAGAATTACAGGTTGAAAAAATTGGTTCTAATTACAAAATACATAGTGCAGCTAATATTGATCTGATTATGCATGATCTTTTCGACTTCAACTATTTTAATCCTAATCATGCTTGGACTGATGCTTCAAGGTCTGGAGCAATGATTCAAAATGGCTTTGACAAAACAGGTAGCATTGAAGATGTAGGACAAATAGCTTTGGTTGAAATTGAAATTGAAGGAAGTGTTAATACAGATGAAAGGATTATAACACCATGATAAAGAAAAATATAAAGTTAGTTTTATTTCTTTTAGCCGCAATACTTATCTGTGGATTATATCTTATATTTAAGAGCACAGAACACTCAAGGTTTGCAGAAAAGGCATATAAAATACTTATCAATGTTCCCGAAACAGGATTGGAAGCAAACAAAAAACAGTTAGAAGACATAATCAAGTATGCAGATAAGTTGGAAAAAAAAGGTGATTTGGAAAGTATAAGGCTGTGCTTTGCATTAAGAGAGACTGTGATGTTGACCTTGTTTTCTGAAAAACAAAAAGCAGAAAAAATACATTTTGGTTATAATTTGCCGACTAATAATCCAGTATCAATAGGCTTTAACAAAGATCTGTTTCTTAATTTATGCGAAATGAATCATTTCAATGAAACTGAATTGATAGAGAGATTACCAGTAGATAATAACAGTATAATATCCAATCTTTATGCAGCCAATATATCTGTTCCGGATATTTTAAGTTATACAGATTCTACTAATAAAATTTTGTTTATAAATAGTTTAGATTCCATATTTCAAGACGATTTATATGAAAGATTTACTGACTTACAGCAAGAACTTAGTATTTTAACCTTAAATCCAGTAATGAAAACATCAGACGAGCAGTTTGTACAAAGTCTTAGTATGATACAAAACTTTCGAGACCTTTATATACATGCTGAAGTTTACAGAAGATATGGCTTTATATGGGAGTATAAAAAATTAGAGAGCAAAATAGATGAAATAATACAAGAGCGTGGAATAGTAAAGCGGGTGGATACTTTTCGTCCAGAAAAATCTTCCAAAATATAAAATATGCTTGAATGGTACAATGATGAGTCTAAGTTTCAAAGACGGGTGCTGTTATGTTTAGAACCATGTATGAAAGATTTTAGTTTTTTGCCGGAACTAGAAGAAAAATTTCTAGAGAAGCAGAGAAAATGGCGTGAAGAGAAAAAAACAAATGAATAGACGATATATAAATTTATTTACCTCTGAACAGGAAAATCGGGAACGAACAGCAGGTCAATATGATAAAGATTTTAAGATTGTAGTGGGTTTAGATCAAAATAAAGATGGTGTTTTATCACATGATGAACAGTTTGACATGGATTTTAATATAAGAACAATCGGAAAAGAAGAATATGAGTATTGTAGAAATAAGTATCAGGAGTGGAAATTAGATTTAGTTGCTTTGGGATTAAGAGATGCCGCAGACTTCTTGGACATATTTCTAGATTCAGACTTAGTTCCTAGCTATCAAACCAAACTTCCAGATACTGTTCCGTTTTCAGGAAACTATGATCAGCGTAATGCACTAGGATGCAATGCTTTATCTTATACTCTGGGTGATATTAGTCACTATTGCTGGAATGAGAATTCAGGTATTAGCCAAAGAATAAGTCAAGATATTGATTTTTGGGATGAAATTATTAAACAGTCAATTATTGACGCAGATATTGAAGATTGGTATGCTGATCCAGAAAACAATTCAATTACACAAAAAGTTTTTAGTGTTAATACATCAGATGTGCTGATTGAATTTAAGACCTCGACAAACTTTAAGAACTCTTTAGGTAAAGCTATTGGAAATATGACTGTTAATATCTATGCAATACGTTCTGCAAGTATTCCCAAAATTGTTGGTCTTACGTTCTGGGGAAATATAACCGATTTATATGACTTTAGAACGCATGTTAGTGATGATGATAATGGATATGCTTCAAGGATTCAAACATGCTACGATGATGTCAACCGAACAGCAGGTGAGATTTACGAGGTAACTGTTGAAATAGAAAAAGTATTTGTCTATCCAACTCCTGTTAACTGCGATGACTTGACTACTTTATGGCAGGATTATTTGTTATATATTGATTAGAAAGGGAATTATATGAAATGCTATTTTACAAAAATATCTATTTTAATGCTGTTTGTAATTGCAGTATTATGTCATGCTGATTCACATAGGTTAGAATTATCTATAGAAGCCAATGGTCTTGTAAAAACAATACAAGATTATTGTAATGGGTATAAACCAGAGGAGTTTAATACATTAGAAACAATATTAAACGTCAAAGATGATGATTTGAGAAAACAAAAAGAAGCATCTTATATTAAATCACTAGCAACTCAAGATGATCTGAAATTATTTTTTGAGCAAGCTTCAGTAAGCATTTTGTTTAATAAAGGCCTATCTCCTAAAGACAAAGAAAATATTTTAGAAAGTTTTCATTTGTTATATGAAAAACTACTTACAGAGACTAAAGTTGGAATAGTGAACATTGAACTGGCAAATTCCGTTGGTAAGTTCATTGTTGCTATGAGCTTGTCTATCAATGGAGAAGCTTCTTTAAACATAGACAGGGACATAGGTAATGATTCTTTAGAGTTAGACTGTTTTACATCCGATAAATATTTTGAAATATTAAGAGATTGTGAAGAACTGAATAATATTGTAAATATTCTTCCTGCTACAAATACATATCAGCAGGTAATGCAAATAAGTAACTTAGAATGTGAAGCACAGACAAACCAATTAACATTGTTTAATATTTTTATAAGAAAAATGAAAAAAGAGAATTCATATACAGATAGGAAATTTAATATGTTACATCGATGCAGATTTTCTATGGATATTATAGTTTTGTGTCGCTATCATGTATTACTGGAAATATCAGAATATTGGCAGAAGATAAAACACACACATGGACAGTCTTCAAAGTACAAATTTGATTTATTTAATGATAGAATTAACAATAATCTATCATATACAGACAGAGAATTTCTGTATTTTTATTATAAACAATCGACAAACTCAGTAGAGAATGCTTACAACATTTTGACTGATTTAGATTCCATCAAACCTGATTCAGGAAACTATATGTTGGAACAGTACATAAGGAAACCGTATAATGAATAAAGTGAAGAGAGAAATATTCTGGTTGTTTTTAGTAATTATTGCACTGTTAATGTTATATGGTTATAGTGCAGCACAGTATTATGCACATGTTAGAGGGTGGCAAGCTGCTCTTGTCTCAAATATGGGGGAACTAAGACAAATTCTCAGGGAGTATAAAATAGAAAATGAGTCTATACCAGTAACTTTAGATGAATTAAATATAGTAGGCGATAGCATTCTAAGAGATCCTTTTACAGGTAAAGATTTAATATATACACCGGAACACTATAGTGCTACAAACCTAGTTCCTTTAATCTATCAGGAAGATTATTATCGAACTCAATTATGGCCATTTGGTAAATACAAAAAATATGCTATTATGAGTAACCTTGGAGTTATTCGCCCAGTTTATAAAAAAGATGAAGAAAAATGAGAATTAACATAGTTGTAATATCTATTTATTTTATGTTTACAATATTAGGTCATGCTGATTCTAAGTTAGAGCGACTAATACATACTAATGGGTTAGTAAGAACAATACAGAATTATTGTCATGACTATAATGCTGAAGAGTTTAATACATATAAGACAATATCAGAAATCAGAGACAGTTCTGTTAAAAAAGTAAAAGAACAGGCGTATATTAAATCACTGGCGACTGCAGATGAATTAAATATATTATTTAGAGAGATTGCAATTAACATTTTGTTTAGAGACAATCTTACAATAGAAGACAAATATAATATATTATCAAGTTTTGGTTCTTTATATGCTAAATTCTTAACAGAAACTGATGTTGGTATAGTAAACCTTGAGCTTGCAAATACTATTTCTCAATTTATATCTGCAATGTATTTCTCAATAAATTATAAAGCTACGAATATTGAAGCTGAAACAGCATTAAATTATCTTGATACAATATATTATCTTAAGCCTGACAAATATCATAGTATTCTAAACAGTTGCATGGAATTGAATAGTATTATTAGCCTTAATGATACAACTAATACATATCAACAAATAATGAAGATTATAAATTATGAGGATTGTCTCTTTCAAGAACATGAAGCCACATTTATTGAAACAATAATGAAAAAAGCTTCAAAAGAGAATGGTGAATCAAGTCGCAAGTTTACTCAATTTAATAGATACAGATTTGCATGGAATACTATTAATTCATTTCATTATCAGACATTGTATAATATTTCTGGATATTGGCAAGATATTAAGCTTATTCCAGAGAAAACGGCATCAGACAAATTTAAAGAATTGAATGACAAAATAGATAATGAGTTTTCTTATAACGAAAAAGAGTTCTTATATGTTTATTATGATTGTAAAACAAATAAAATGCAAAATACTTTAAGGGTATTATCTGAATTAAACACATTACGTTCAAACAGAGGGAACCTCATGCTAAGAAAATATTTAAAGAGTACTACTAATGAATAAACCTTATATAAAAATAATCATTCTGATAATTCTGACAATACTTGTGTATGTTTGCTTTGCGATTCGGCATTATATTTATGTTGAAACGACTCAAACTTCTCTTGTTTCAAATATGGGAGAACTAAGACAGGTTGTTTGGAAGTATAAATTAGAAAGCAATTCTATCCCTACAACTTTAGATGAATTAAATATAGCAGGCGATAGTATTCTAAAGGATCCGTTTACTGGTGAAGAATTAATATATGTACCGGAATGCTATAGTGAAACAAATCTAGTTCCTTTGATTTATCAAAAAAACTATTATCGCACACAGTTGTGGCCGTTTGGCAAATACAAAAAATATGCTATTATGAGTAACCTTGGAGTTATTCGCCCTATTTATCAAGATGATGAAAAGAGTACTGAATAATGGGAACGGATGTTGTATAAATCGTGTTAGAAAAGCAAATGAAAACAAAAACAGTTGTAATATCTTATACTGCCACAGGTGGAGGCGATTCTATTTTTCAGGAAGACAGTGATGTGTATACGATTGATCTTGGCAGTACAATTATTGATTTTTATAACATTTATGAATATGTTTATTTTACTTTAGACATGGGTGTTGCAAATCTGGAATATTTTGATTATGATGGAGATTATCAATATAATATTTCAGTTGAAGCTACAGAGGAAAAGATGGGAACCTGTTCTGATTCTGTTGACGTGCCGGTTGATATTAGATATAGTCATGGTTCTTGGAGTATTACGTCAATGCTGAATCCTTCAAATGTAATCAATATTTTAAATTCAACTAATGCGTCTGTTGGTATAGAGTTTAATCATAGCGAATGTGCAAATTATGACCTTAATGGAACATTGGATATTACAGCTGATGGGAATACGGACATTTTTACATTAGACTACATATCTCGGGAAATTGATGTTGAGGAGTCTCCTTATTCAACCAGCGAAGATTTCTCTGTCATAAGATGTAGCGAAGAACGTAATGATATTCTTGTTGATATATATTTTTATGGTAGTGAATCTTTGTGGGACTGGCAGGCACTCACTACTTATGCACTTGTTGTTTCAAACCTTACAGATAGTATTAGCATGTATGATGGGTTTGAAGATGCAGACAATGACGGCACAAATAACGTTAATGACCTTGACAATGCGGGCCCGTTTATGCCAATCTTAGTTAAAACTCATGAGTCGGCAACTAGTGCCTTCTTTAAATTTGAGTTTGATGAAAGTAAGGTAAAAGTTTGGACAGAAGACAGTAATGCAATGATAACAAGAACAAATTCATATATTCCGAATGGCAACCTTATTCAGGCCTATCATAATTACTCTTACAATGATTTATTCGCTGATGGAGCAGAACGAACTTTTTATGTTCAAGGGCTTGCAGCTGGAAAACATGATATTGATGTTGTTTATGTTTTAGATGGAGAAGATTTTTGGACAGAGGATATGAGTGTTAGTTTTGTGAGCATAGAGCAAATTTATATTTGTGATCCAGAAGATGAAGATCTTGTTACGCTTGAGAGCTCTCAAGTTTTATTAGATGAACAGCCAATAAAAATAAAGACTATATTATTTCCATATTTAGAATATGATTTAACGTTTGTTTGTGATCTCTTGAACAATTTAACTATGTGATCTCTTGAACAATTTAACTATTAGAAAGTTTAATATTGATTCTAACGGAACAAAAGTCAATTATAGTTCTACATCATTAGGTATTGATGATGAAAACACAGAAAGTCAAGACAATGGGGTAATCATAACAACAATTACTAACACTGATAATATTTATTCTAGCTTAATATCGAGTTCCGAGGATTCATTGTTTGAAAGTTGTTCTGCCGACAGCACAAGTGCTTTAACAGGTACCAGTAATCGAGGCGACAGTGATACGTTTGATAACAATATATCTGCAATTCAACGTGGGCTCGCAAGAGGTTCTGGAAACTCTATTACCAATCCTCCTGAAAGTGCTATTTCAAAAAGCTTTATTCAGTCAGCAGGCGTTTCCTATGTTGATGTTGCTATTGGCGGTATATAAAGGAAAAATTTGCAAATCAATATTGTCTTGTAGGAATGGGAGAAGGACCCCCTCCGTTCTCGTTCCTCGAACACCTCCCCTAAACAGGGCAGGAGCTAATACATCCTCATCGTCATTAAAAAGTACTTTCTAACTTTGTCACCCAAAAAGGCAAAAAAACAAAAACGATTCCCTAGTTTTATAGGCAATTACACTACGTTTCATTGCTGTCGACACACGACCAAAAATACCTTTAAATTCCCACAAGTGATTCTCAATTATTAGAAAATGAGAAAAAACGACATGATTATACCATAATTATTCTTTTTTTACACTTTTACAAAAATTAGTTTCACATCACAAAGACTTATCAATAGAGCATCTTATATCTAATGGTATAAAAAAAGAATAAACAAAATACACTCTTGGCACGATATAAGCTACATTATATGTCGAATTGTTGTATATTAAAATAGTTTACAAAATTAAACATTGGAAAACATCTGGAGGCTTGGGAGGCTATATTAGCCACCAATTTGAAAACGCAGCTTCGACCTGCGTACGGACAAGGAATCATAACATGAAAGGACGTCCGTTGATGAACCAAAAAAGTATAGATGACGATTCGAGGCACATGTACGGCTTACGGGTGGGTGCAGTATATAAGGAAACACCCTAGATTGATAAAATAAACGGAGCTTATACCTGCCCACAGCAGTGTTTTTCGTAGCTCTCAGAGCGGAGAAATAAGAAAGACTGTGTACTGTATATACTATGTACGATACACTTTTCGTAGACAATAAAACAGGTCTGAAAAAAAAGAGAAAAACTTTTGACAGAACCAAATTAAACAAGGAAAAAATATGAAAAAATTCAAATATCAAATGATAACAAAGTGCAAAGCGCAATCCCTCCTAACTGGCCTTTTATTGGCCGTTGTAGTCCCATACGGGACGTTGTTTGCAGCAGGCCTGGAGCCAGTTAATCTGGGTTCAACAGCTCGCTTCGCAATTCTGGCCGGAGCCGAAGTAACTTCTACTGGATCAGGTGTAATTCATGGGGACGTCGGGGCGTATCCGATTGCCGGTTCTGGCATTGGCATACCAGCCCCTCAAGTAATAGGGACGATCTATACGTCTTCTGCCGGCGGACCGGCAGGCTCGGTAGTCGATCCCGCCCGACTAATCGCAGCCAAGGGCGATTTGACCGTCGCATACAATGACGCCGCAGGGCGAACACCTGCACCGACTGGGTCTTTTCTGAATCCCGGTGGTGGAAATATAGGCGGTCTGAACCTTGTTCCGGGCCTATACAAATTCACGAGTCAGGCTTTGATCTCCGGAACGGACGTCACGCTCACGGGTGGTCCGAATGATGTCTGGATCTTCCAGATAGCATCCGATCTACTGCTGGAAAGTGGGATAAAAGTAATCCTTGCTGGCGGTGCACAGGCAAGAAATATCTTCTGGCAAGTCGGCACTTCAGCGGTTCTACAAACTGGGTCTACATTTAAGGGGACCATCATGGCGGATCAAGCCATCACGATGATGACTGGAAGCACAACGGACGGCAGAGCATTGGCTCGCATTGCCGGTGTCACCTTCAACGGCGTAGGCGGCAGTCTGCCAGCCGTAGAGGCACCGGCCTTTACCGATATCTCAAAAGCGACCTCCAACTCCACGACAGTTGTACTGAGCACTACGCCATATTTTCTTCTGACGTTG
>Ga0209414_1000975_pt1 | contig 13728 bp, 15 predicted proteins | sample LakVidmifraction_4_FD_181154 | JGI IMG/M metagenome (GOLD analysis project Ga0209414, IMG submission 181154) | Hypersaline microbial communities from Lake Vida, Antarctica - Brine Hole Two &gt;0.2 micron (SPAdes) (version 2) | ecosystem: Environmental > Aquatic > Non-marine Saline and Alkaline >... | reverse complement strand
AGTGTCAATTACCTAAAATAGTCACGTTACCTTAGTGAATTATTCAAATTGTTTTGAAATAAAAAGCCTTCCTGACATAAAATTTGATATATTTGATATGGCAAATGTTTAATTGTATGCTTTCAAATTTTAAAAAGGTTAAACAAATGCATAAATTAAAGTACATACTAATTAAGTTACTAAGAAAAAACCAGGCAATTTGTCTGGTTTTTCTCATATAGGTGTTAGTATTACAAATTAATTTTTCTTGACATTAAAATGCTTCCGTAAAAATTAAAATGTAATAAATTCCGGTTATGATAAACACAACACCTGCAATAATGCGCATTGCTTTTTCAATTTTTGTAATTCTGGCGTAAAAAGGACCAATGCTATTTGCTGTAAATGCCAATAAATAAGTAAACAGCAATACTGGCAATCCTGTTCCGAAAGCAAAAATTACAGGTAAATACAATCCGTCAATGCTTGAAATGGTCATTGGTATTAGCATTCCAAAATACAAAGCGCCACTGTATGGACAAAAGGCCAAGGCAAAAACGGCTCCAATTAAAAAGGAACCCAATAACCCTTTGTCTTGGAATTTTTCAGACAATTTATCCGTAAAATTTATTTTATTGAAGTAATTAAGCCGAATAACATTCAACATAATTAATCCAATAATAACAAGCAGCGGACCTAAATATTTTTCACCATTCTGGTTGAAAAATCGTGCAATATGAAATTTGCTTGCGCCAAAAAACAAGATTAAACCAATGGTTGTATAAGTGAATGCCCTGCCGAGCGAATATAAAATCCCGCTTAAAAAAACTTTCTTTTTGCTTGCAATATTTTTAGAAATATAAGCGGTAGCGGTAATGTTGGTTGCAAGTGGACACGGACTAATGGCGGTCATAAGTCCAAGCACAAATGCAGACAATATGGGAATATGATTATTTTCTAACAGCGATTGCAAAAAATCCATTTATAAACTTTTAAGCTGGATTTTTAAGGTTTCTTTTAGTTCTGAAGAAAATGCCTCTTTGTCGTTCCCTTTCATAAAAGCAAAATTGGTTAAATCAATATGATTTTCTTTGCCGTCTTTTATCACATTTAAAAACAGGGCCGTTCCTGAAGCCTCAAAATTTTCTGCCATTTGCTCATTTTCTTTTTTATCGACATTTACAATTTTAAAGGTGATTTTACCGGTTTTTACTTCATTGGCAAAATAAGTATCCAAAGTGTATTTTGTATTTGCTTCAATTGCTTTACAAGTCATACACCTGTTTGTTGAGTGAAAATCAATCACTTCAATGCTGTTTTCTTTTGCTTGCTTGGTTGCAGTTTTATTTTGTGCATTTCCTGTACAGGAAAATAAAAACAGACTAATAATAATTACTGATAAAATGCTAAAGTTTTTCATTTTTATAGATTTAATGGTTATAAAATTAGGTTAAATAAATATCCGGAAATAATAATACATAGGGTAATCACTCCAAAGAAAATTCCTATTAATTTAAGGGTCATCACTTTTTTAAGAAGCGTAGCTTCAGGAATAGATAGTCCAACAGTTGCCATCATAAAAGCAATGGCTGTTCCCAAAGGAATCCCTTTCGCAACAAAAACCTGAATAACAGGAACAATGCCGGCTGCATTGGCATACATAGGAACTGCAAAAATAACCGCCATTGGAACTGTCCACCAGGCGCCACTGCCCAAATATTTGGCAAAGAAATTTTCAGGAACATAGCCGTGCATTGCAGCACCAATACCAACACCAATAATAATATACAACAAAACACCTTTTACAATATCCCAAGCGTTTTTGGTTATTTCCGGCAAACGCTGTTTAAATGTTCTTTTTTCTTCTTCATATTCAGCATTTGACTGTTGGGCATTTGCCAAAACGTTTTTCACCCAGTCCGTCAAAAGCGGTTCTAATTTGAATTTTCCCAATAACCAACCGCCTATAGTTCCCAACAAAATGCCTGAAATGGCATAGATTAAGGTAACTTTTACGCCAAACATTCCAAGAAACATAGCAATGGCAACCTCATTTACCAAAGGTGAAGTAATGAGAAAAGAAAAAGTGACGCCTAAAGGAATTCCGCCATTAACAAAACCTATAAAAAGAGGAACAGATGAACATGAGCAAAATGGTGTAATCGCCCCAAATATAGAAGCAAAGAAATATTCCAGTCCATATAGTTTTTTGCGGTTGAGGTAGTCTTTTAGTTTTTCAATAGGAAAGTACGTATTTACGATACCCATTAAAAAAACAATCACAAATAGCAGGATTAAAATCTTGATGGTATCATAAACAAAAAAATTGAGAGATTTGCCTAAATGTGTTTCTGCTCCAATGCTAAACACGCTGTAAATTAACCAATCTGCCAATTTTTGTACCCAATCAAACATACTCAGTTTATTTAACAACAATTACTGTCAGAACAACCACAATCAGAGGCATCTGAATCCTTTTTTGGTGAACTTTCCATTAATAGTGAAGTAATTTCTGCTTTTGAAGGAACGCGTCCTTTTATTTTAATCTCATTATTTATCACTACGGCAGGTGTAGACATCACATTGTATTTCATAATTTCCATAATATCTTCCACTTTTTCAATAGTGGCATCAATATTATTTTCGGAAACCACGTCTTGAACAACAGCGGTGGTTTGTTTGCATTTAGGACAACCTGTCCCCAGAATTTTTATGGATATACTCATTGTTTAAATTTTAATATGTTTATCGCAAATAAGCGATCAATTAGTTAAAAAAACAGCATTCAAATAATATTTTGGGCGTTACCGCTGAAAAAGCGGTCGGGCTTTCGGCACTCGCTTTTTTTGCTGAAACAAGCAAAAAATAGCTCAAACAAATGCCTCAATCCCTAACGCGGGTCGCGACCAAAAAGAAAATTAAATTCATTCAAATTAATAGATATAAATTTATAGAACTTAATGAAAAACATCATTCAAAAAAACTTTGAAACAGTGCTTTTGCTGTTTTCCAGTTTTCTGTATTGATACAATATTTTATTTTTGGCGGATTTAATTCACCTTGAATTAAACCTGCACTTTTTAATTCTTTTAAATGTTGGGAAATGGTTGATTGTGCCAGTGGAAATAGGTCCACCAAATCACCCGTAAAACAACAAGATTGATTTTCTAAATGCTTTAGAATTGCAATTCGTGTTGGATGGCATAACGCTTTGGCGAAACGAGCCAATTGTTCGGCATCATCTTTAATGACTATGTTTTCAATAGTTTTTTTCATAACCAATCGTAAATGTACGATTGGTTATAAGGTTAAAGGATGATAGATGTCATTTTCATGTATTTTTTAGTTAAAATATTTCTTTTTCAGCCAAAAAGAAACTCTCACCAATATAATTAAGGCAGGCACTTCAACCAAAGGACCAACGACACCTGCAAATGCCTGTCCGGAGTTTAATCCGAAAACTGCAATGGCGACAGCAATCGCCAATTCAAAATTGTTTCCTGCGGCAGTAAAGGCAACTGCGGCTGTTTTATCATAAGTGGCGCCCATTGCTTTGGTAACGAAGAAACCAATAAGAAACATAATCGTAAAATAGATGAGCAGCGGTATGGCGATTATCAGTACATCCATTGGTATTTGAACAATCAATTCGCCTTTTAAGGAGAACATCACCACAATGGTAAACAGCAAAGCAATTAATGTTAATGGAGATATGGTTGGAATAAATTTTTTGTTGTACCAATTTTCACCTTTCAGTTTTACTAAAATAAACCGACTGAACATACCCAAAACAAATGGAATTCCTAAATAAATAGCCACACTTTCTGCAATAGTTGCAATGGAGATATCAACAATGGCGCCTTCAAAACCAAAATAGGGTGGAAGTACAGTTATAAATAACCATGCATAAAAACTGTAGGCAAATACCTGAAAAATACTGTTTAAGGCCACCAAACCTGCTCCATATTCACTGCTGCCTTCGGCCAAATCATTCCAAACCAAAACCATGGCAATACAACGTGCCAGGCCAATTAATATTAATCCGACCATATATTCCGGGTAATCCTGTAAAAATGTAATGGCTAGGATAAACATCAATACGGGTCCGATTACCCAGTTTAAGATTAAGGAAATTGATAGAATTTTTACGTTTGTAAATATTTTTGGCAGCAGTGCGTAATTCACTTTTGCCAAAGGCGGATACATCATTACAATTAAACCAATGGCAATGGGAATATTAGTGGTGCCGCTGCTATAAGAATTGATAAGAACTGGAAATGAAGGAACAAAATAGCCAATTCCTACGCCAAAAGCCATGGCAATAAATATCCATAAGGTTAAATAACTGTCGAGGAAGCTTAATTTTTTCATAATTTAATGTTGAATTGTTTAATCGTTGAATTGCTTAACTGTATAACTGTTTTGATTCGGCTTCGCTCAGCAACCCTTGTTTATCTAATTGTTTAATCGTTTAACCGTGTAACTGTTTAACTATTTACTTTTATTAACTTTAATCTCTTTTTTCTTTTCGTTATTGCCTATTGCCTATTGCCTATTGCCTATTGCCTATTGCCTTTTTTTCCTTTTCTCTATTCTTTAATTGACTAATTTTTGAAAAAACATACAGCATTTCAGCTGCAATTTGGTTACTTCTTTCATGATATTTTTCTGCCTGTTGCGGTGTGTTGTCAAATTCTTTCGGGTCATCATATTTCACGGGAATGCGTTTTTCAGCTCCGGGGATAAACGGACAATTGGCGTCGGCATGGGAACAGGTCATTATCGCTGTAAATTCATTTTTCGGATTGAAGGGATGGTCAAAAGTTTTTGAAAATCCAATAATAGGATGTTCATTTTCGGCGTATTTAATGGAATATACAGGGTTTTTACCTTCTGATAAGGTTAAAATTTCAAAACCTGCCTGCTCCAATGTTTTTGCAGCCATTGGAAATAACGCCGTGGCTTCTGTTCCGCCCGAGTAGCAATAAACATTTTTTATATGGTAAAAATGCGCTGCTGCCTGTGCCCAAACTTGCGATAAATGACTTCTGCGCGCATTGTGCGTGCAAATAAAATTAAGATTTGCATTATAGTTTGAAGTAACTTTAGATTGTATAAAATCTATTAACGGCTGCAACACTATTTTGCGTTCGTTGGAAATAGCTTTTGGTTTTAAGGAAGTAATAGTGTTTTTAAGTTTTTTATAGAGCATTGTTAAGTTACTTTATTGATTAACAACAACCATTACCGGGTTCACAGTTGCTGGGTTTGCGAGCAAATACGGTGATACTGAAGATTCCTGTATCAGAATTTTTAAACGAAGCAAGCGCTTCTTCATCCAAATAATTTTTTAAAATATCATCGGGAATGAAGATAGATTTCTCTTTCTGAATTTTGATGTCTACAAAACCACTATCCTCAATCAGATCTAAGTAAGTTTCTTTTTGAATGGCCCCGGATACGCATCCGGCGTACATTTCTGCTGCTTGCGTAATTATGGAGGGTAAATCTCCAATCAAAACGACATCTGAAATGCTGAAATGTCCGCCTGGTTTTAGTACCCTAAGTATTTCTTGAAATACCCCTTTTTTATTGGGGACTAAATTAAGTACACAATTACTGACCACTACATCCACCACATTAGAAGTAATTGGCAGTTTTTCAATATCTCCCGGCCTGAATTCCACATTATTAAGTCCTCTATTTTCGGCATTTTTACGCGCTTTTTCAATCATAATTGGGGTGAAATCAACGCCAATAACTTTTCCCTTTTCACCTGTTTGAGCCCGGGCAACAAAGCAATCATTACCGGCACCGCTCCCTAAATCCAATACGGTATCGCCTACTTTAATTAAGGCGAATTCTGTTGGAAGTCCGCAGCCCAAACCTAGATCGGCCTCTGCATGATACCCTTCTATGGTTTGATAACTATCGCTCATAATATTGTAAACCTCGGTGGAACATCCTCCTGCACCACAGCAAGAAGCCCTGTTTTCATTTTGGTCTTGCAATGCAATTTCACTGTACTTTTGTTTTACCAAATCTTTTAATTCTTTATCTGTTTGCATCTTAAATTGTTTTTATTGTAAAATAATACGAATATTAAATAAAGTATTTTTTTTAACAACATTGGTCTTTTAGGTTGATATCCTGATTTAAAAATGTCGTAAAAAGCTGTTTGGTTTCTTGCCAAACTTCCTCATTTATGCAATAGCATACGCTGGTGCCTTCAACATTTCCTTTGATCAATCCTAAATTTTTAAGTTCTTTCAGGTGCTGTGAAATTGTAGGTTGCGCCAATCCGATTTCCTCAACCAAATCGCCGCAAATACAAGCGTCCAATTTAAACAGTTGTTGTAAAATAGCCACTCTGGCTGGGTGCGCAAAGGCTTTTGCAATGGTTGCTATTTGATTTTGTTCTGCAGAAAATATTTCAGATTTTGTGGTTCCCATATTGCTTAATTAGTTTATTGCAATATTATGATTAAATAAGAAATGAGCAAATAAAAAGTATTATTTTTTTTAATTTTTAATTATTGCCATCACCGAAGGAACATAATGTTTCATGAAATGTAACTAAATAAAGTAAATAGGTAAAATTGCACGTATATTTTTTTGTTTTTTCGGGCAATTAATTTATTTAAAATAAATCATAAAAAAAAATGACAGCCATTTCTGACTGTCATTTTTCACATTAACTAACCAAAAAGTTATTATTCTTTAGCTTCTTGCATTTCTTCAGTTTTTGCCCCCATTCTGTTAAGCGTATATAATGGACCAAATTTTAATTTTAAACCGGCAATTTTTCTGTTGTCATCCGAAGAAAGTCCTTCGTTTTCTACAGTATTTTTTCTGCTGTCAAGAGCTTCATACATTAATTTGATTTCATCCCAATCTTCACGAGAATAGCTATCTTTATTGCTATCCGCAGTATCTACGAATTGTTGATAAACGGCAAGAATATTGTCTTTGTTTACCCAAGCAAAATTCATGTCATCGCCAATTTTTCCTTCACCAAACAACGTATTTCTCAATAATTGTTTCGAGTTGGCCATGGCTTCGGCTTGCATATCTGCTTCCATTTGCATTCTTAATGCTTCGTATTTTGCTTTACTTGCATCAATTCTTTCTTGTGCTTTTTCTCTTTCTTTTAAATTTTCTAAAGCCAAATCAGCTTCAACAACTCTTATTTGATAAGAATCATCAATTGCCTGCCAGTTTGCTTTAGCTTCTGTTGTTTCAATATTTCCTATTGAATCTACATATACTACGTATGTATCTACCGATTTTTCAGCTGCGGTTACCTTTTCATCTTTACAAGATGTAAATGCTAAGGAGATTATTGCTACTCCTAAAAATAAATTTCTTTTTTTCATTTTGTTCGTTTTATAAATTAATTGATAATGATTTATTATTACGGAACAAAATTAGATATAAAGGTTAGGGAGTTTGTTACATAATTATATAAATAACTTACATGATTCATACATTTTTTTATTGAAATTATTTAAGGTTTACTAATTTAAGGACCTGTAAGCCTTTATAATCTTACAATTATTCAATAAAATTCCTTTTGAATTATATGTTTTATTTTTCAAAGCAGTTTTAAGACATATTACATTCAAAATAGTATTCAAGTTCAGGAAATTAGTAAAATTAATCGCAAAAAGAAGTTATTTCTATTTTGTACATTCGTTAAAAAAATTAGCCAAATGATTCAATCCTACAAGCAACAACCGAAATTACAGGAAACTTATGACACCATCATCATAGGATCAGGAATGGGAGGGCTTGCAACAGCTGCTATCCTGTCAAAAGAAGGTCAAAGGGTATTGGTGCTGGAACGACATTATACGGCAGGTGGTTTTACCCATGTTTTTAAACGCAAAGGCTACGAATGGGATGTGGGAATCCATTATATAGGAGAGGTACAGCGGGAAAACAGCATATTGAGAAAACTGTTTGATTATGTGACCGATGGCGAACTGAAATGGGCTGACATAGGGGAAGTGTATGACCGTATAGTCATAGGCGATCAGCACTTTGATTTTGTAAAAGGAGTTAAAAACTTCAAGAAACAACTGATTTCCTATTTCCCAGAGGAAGAGCAGGCCATCAATAAATACGTCGATTTGGTTTTTAAGGCTGTAAAAACAAGTAAAAATTATTACATCAGCAAGGCCATTTCACCAATATTAGATTCATTGGTAGGCAGGTTTATGAAAAAACCGTTTTACAAATTTGCGGATAAAACGACAGATGAGGTTCTCCGTTCTTTGACGAATAATGAAACCTTGATAAAAGTACTCTCCGGTCAATATGGTGATTACGGATTACCTCCAAAGAAGAGTAGTTTCTATATGCACGCATCAGTGGCAAGACATTATTTTGATGGAGGAAATTTCCCTATTGGAGGTTCTTCGCAAATTGTGAAAACAGTGGACCCGGTAATAGCCGCTTCTGGTGGAACAATTTTAATAAATGCGGAAGTTAAAGAAGTGATCATTGAAAAGAATACTGCTAAAGGAGTTCGGATGAAAGACGGAAAAATTGTTCGAGCCAAAAACATCGTAAGCAATGCAGGAATAATGACCACCTACCATAAACTGTTGCCATCTGCAACGGTTGAAAAACACCGATTGAAAGAACAGTTGCAAAAAGTGAAACAATCGGTGGCACATGTAAGTTTATACATCGGTTTGGAGGGTTCTCCGGAGGAACTTCATATTCCAAAAACAAATTATTGGATTTATCCGGCTGAAGGTGATCATGATACTTGTGTTAAAAAATATTTAAATGATTTGTCACAACCATTTCCGGTGGTGTATCTTTCTTTTCCGTCAGCCAAGGACCCCGAATGGTCAAATCGATATCCAGGGAAAAGCACCATTGATATTATTACCTTAATTCCTTACGAAACATTCGAGAAGTGGTCTGATACATCTTGGAAAAAAAGAGGAGATGAATATGAAGCGATCAAAGAGGAAATCGCCCAGCGTTTATTAAAAGAGCTATACAAACAACTTCCTCAAGTGGAAGGGAAAGTGAATTGTTATGAACTTTCTACACCGCTTACAACGCAACATTTTGTCAATTATGAAAAAGGGGAAATTTATGGATTGGACCACAGTCCGGCCAGATTTAGACAATCCTTTTTAAAGCCCCGGACACCGATAAAAAACTTTTATCTTACAGGTCAGGATATCGTAACGGCAGGTGTAGGAGGCGCCTTGTTTTCAGGAGTGTTGACTGCAATGGCCATCACTGGTAAAAATGTATTAAAAAAGGTTTAGCGAAAGCTAAACCTTTTTTAATTAAGTCAAGATGATTTTGGTTTTTGTAGGTTTACGTCATAATTACATTTTGCAAAATAGCCCAAACATTTTTTGCCAATATTTTTTGTCCTTCAACTGTTGGGTGAATGCCATCTGCTTGGTTTAATGCTGGAATACCACCAACATCTTTCAATAAAAAAGGAATTAAGTGAAGTTGATTCTTTTCGGCTAATTCAGGAAAAATAGTTTTAAACTCAGTAATATAATCTTGTCCCATATTTGGAGGAAGTTGCATTCCTGCCAATATAATTTTAGTCCTTGGATTTTTTTCTAGCACAGCATCAATAATTGCTTGTAAATTTTCTCTTGTTTCATTTAATGGAACGCCGCGTAAACCATCATTAGCGCCTAATTCCAGTACAAAAACATCAATTTTTTGATTCAGCACCCAGTTTATTCTACTTTTTCCGCCTGCGGTTGTTTCGCCACTCAATCCTGAATTAATAACGGTATAATCCAACGAAAGTGAGTCTACTTTAGTTTGAATAATTGCAGGAAAAGCATCATTTACATCGTCTAATCCATAACCAGCGGTTAAACTATTACCAAAAAATAAAATAGTTTTTGTAGCACTGTTTTCTGTGATGTTGCTTTCAGTTTCAATTGGCGCTGATTCAGTTGTCTTTTCCGTTTTAGGGGTGTCTGATCCACATGAGAGAAGGAATAAGAAAAATGAAAAATAACAAAACTTTAAGAAAATCTTTATTCCTCTATCACTTAAATTTAAAATCAATTGATTATTTTTCCGTTTTACCATTTTTAGAAGCATATATAAATATTATGACAAAGATATTAAAGATTCATGAACTAGAGAAAACATATACGAGTGGTTCAAAAAAATTAACAGTGTTAAGCAATATCTCTTTTGAAGTTGAAAAGGGAAGTATCTTTTCTATTGTTGGTCCTTCAGGAAGCGGTAAAACTACCTTGCTTGGATTGTGCGCTGGTTTAGATCACCCAAGTTCAGGAAATATAGAATTATGTGGAAGTAATTTACAAGAGTTAGATGAAGATGAACGCGCACAGTTACGCAATAAAGAAGTTGGTTTTATATTTCAGAATTTTCAATTACTACCTACACTTACTGCATTAGAAAATGTAATTGTACCCTTAGAGTTACAAGGTGAAAAAAATGCCGTTAATTTTGGTATGGAATTGTTAGAAAAAGTAGGTTTGGCAGATCGTTCGCATCATTATCCATCACAATTATCAGGTGGTGAGCAGCAACGTGTAGCGTTAGCCAGAGCCTTTTCTAACAAACCTTCTATTTTATTTGCCGATGAACCTACGGGTAATTTAGATGAAGAAACGGGCGAAAAGGTAATTCAATTGCTTTTTCAATTGAATAAAGAAGCCGGAACTACCTTAGTTATCATTACCCACGATTTAGAGTTGGCAAATAGAACACAACAAATATTGAGATTAAAAGGAGGTAAAATAATGTCTAATGAAAGAACAATAGCAGTTTAATGAGCAATTTACCCACAAAAGCTTCGGGACAATGGCTATTTAAAATGGCTTGGAGAGATGGAAAGGCAAGTATTTCTAGATTAATGCTATTTATGGCATCTATTATTCTGGGTATTGCTGCTGTTGTTTCCATTCAATTGTTTAGTGAGAATTTAAAACAAAACATTAAAAATCAGTCGAAAGCTTTAATGGGCGCTGATTTTATTATAGACAGCAGACAGCTTCCTTCTGAAAAAGTGCAAGCTATTATAGATTCTTTAAATGTGGCCGCTTCAGAAGTTAATTTTGTTTCAATGGCTGCATTTCCAAAAAATGATGGAACAAAATTGGTGAAAGTTCGTGCGATAGAAGGTGATTTCCCGTTTTATGGAACCTTAGATACCGAACCAGTTAGCGCTGCTTCACAGTATCAAGAATTGGGTGGGGCATTGGTAGATGCTACTTTAATGCTACAGTACAATTTAAAACCGGGAGATTCTATTAAATTAGGAAAGCTAACATTTCCTATAATTGGAGCATTAAAATCTGTTCCTGGCAGCACGGCTGTTTCCGCTTCAGTAGCACCTCCTGTACTTATTCCTTTTCGCTTTATAGACGACACAGAATTGTTACAATTAGGAAGTAGAAAAGAATACCAATACTTTTTTATAGCCCCACCTAAAATGGATTTGGAGTTATTAAATAAAAATTTAGATCCTGTTTTAGATGACGAAAATGCTGATTTAGATACACATACAAGTACTAGTGAACGTTTAGGTAGAAGGTATGAAAATGTGAGTAAATTTTTAAATTTGGCGGCATTTATTGCGCTTTTATTGGGTTGTGTAGGAATAGCAAGTTCTGTTCATATTTATATTAAAGAAAAATTGAAAAATGTAGCGGTGCTGAAATGTATAGGAGCTACAAGAAAACAAACGTTTTTAATCTATTTGATTCAAATTACTGGAATTGGGTTGATTGGAGGCGTTTTAGGTTCCGCCATTGGAATTGGATTGCAATATGCCTTTCCTTATATTTTACAAGGATTTTTACCTTTTGATGTTCAAATTTCTATCACAGCCCAGCCATTGATAATGGGAATAACCTTGGGTATTTTAATGTCGGTGTTATTTGCGTTACTGCCGTTGTTAGGCACTTGGTATGTTTCTCCACTGGAAGTGTTGAGAGGAACAGATGAAAATTTGGTAAAACCAAGAAAAGCACGACTTTTCACTTTAGCGGCGATCTTACTTTTTATATTTTTATTTTCATTCTGGTTGTTAAAAGATGCCTTATTTGGATTGGTGTTTACCGTTGGTATTTTAATTACATTCTCCATTATGGCAGGAATTGCAAGCTTTTTTATGAAAGCCATTAAAAAATATTTCCCAACCAATTGGGGTTTTACGGAGCGTCAAAGTTTGTTAAACTTATTTCGACCAAACAATCAGACAATGGTACTGATTTTAGCCATAGGCATAGGTACTTTTTTAATTAGTACGTTATACTTTACCAAAGACATTCTATTAGCTAAAACATCCATTGAGAATAATTCAAAAAATGCAAATATCATTTTATTGGATGTGCAAAACGAACAAAAAGAAGCGGTGGTCAATACAGTGCTTGCAAAAGGTTTGGAGGTTATGGATAATATTCCTATTGTAACGATGCGAATGCATCGCATTAAAGGAAAATTGGTGAATGATATTCGTAAAGACACCGCTTCAACTATGAATCAATGGATTTTAAATCACGAGTTTAGAGTAACATATCGCGATTCATTACTAGCTTCAGAAGAACTTTTAGAAGGAACTTGGACCAAAGAAATAGGGCAGGGTGAACCTATTTTAATTTCTATATCAGATAATATTGCTGAAGATACAGATTTAGAAATAGGGGATCAACTAATTTTTAATGTACAAGGAGTTTTAATGGAAACTACCGTTGGAAGTATTCGAAAAGTAGATTGGGGACGACTGCAACTTAATTTCTCTGTGGTATTTCCAACAGGTGTTTTAGAAAATGCGCCACAGTTTAATGTGTTAACAACCTATGTGCCAAATGAAGCCAGTTCAGCCGACTTGCAACGAGATTTAGTAAAGAAATTCCCAAACATTTCGGTATTAGATTTACGACAGGTTTACACTTTAATTGAAGACATTTTAGATAAAATCTCATGGATTATTAATTTTATGGCTTTCTTTAGTATGCTTACAGGAATTATTGTTTTAATCGGTTCGGTTAGAAACAGTAAATATCAGCGAATTAAAGAAAGCGTGTTGTTAAGAACATTAGGAGCGAAGAGCAAACAAATAATACGAATTACGGCACTTGAATATATTTATTTAGGACTGTTAGGAAGTCTTGTAGGTATTCTATTGTCTTTAATTAGTAGTCAATTATTAGCAACAATGCTATTTAAAGAACCTTTTGTTCCGTCCGTTGTTCCTTTTTTAATATTTCTACCGGGAATTACAGCATTGGTTTTGTTAATTGGTTTAAGCAATATTAGAAGTGTTTTAAAAAGCCCACCATTAGAAGTATTAAGAAAAGAGGTTTAGTGAATTGAATTTTCGTCTATTGTATTTATCACATGTTGAATTTCGTCTTTCCAATATGCCAGTTTTTGGATTTCTGTAAGAAGAAATAGATATACCAACGTTTGGAAAGATATCTAATGGCTGTATACACTTTTGGTTCAGTATAATCCTTTTTTATTTGCAAATCGTATGAGCAATCGTATGCAATTTCGAAAATAAAGGTAAGTATTTCATTTTAATTAAGTAGTTAATTTTGTAGCGTGATCCAGAATTGAACTGGAGACCTCCGGGTTATGAACTTGAACAAAACCCTTATTTTACGCTATATTTGGCTTATTATTGCCTAAATCGTTTACGGAATTGTTTACGGTAAATTAAACAATATTTATTCTAGTAAATATCATATTATTTATTGAATTACTTAT
>Ga0209414_1000974_pt1 | contig 13731 bp, 8 predicted proteins | sample LakVidmifraction_4_FD_181154 | JGI IMG/M metagenome (GOLD analysis project Ga0209414, IMG submission 181154) | Hypersaline microbial communities from Lake Vida, Antarctica - Brine Hole Two &gt;0.2 micron (SPAdes) (version 2) | ecosystem: Environmental > Aquatic > Non-marine Saline and Alkaline >... | reverse complement strand
TTTGGATTTGGTTATCACCTGTGGCAATTTGGCTTTGGGCATTTTCACCTTCGGCATTTTGTGCTGCTTGTGTTTCATTGGTTATAGGTTTTTGTTCTATTATAACATTTCCAACTGTATCAAATTGAACTTTATTATCCAATAATTCAGTTTGTTGATTTTTTAGATTTCTTAATTTTTCATCAATCTTTTCTGATATAGCAGGGTTATCTATATCTTTTTTTTGAGCTATTAATAATTTTTGTGCTGTACTGTTTGCTACAAATAATTCCCTTTGAGGTCTGCTTAACTCCCTGCCTATAATTTTTTCTGCTTTACCTAATTCACTTAATGAAACTTGTGCTGTATTTAAAAGGGATACCTTATTATCAAATTCCGCTTTATCATACAACCCATTATCAAACCCTATTTTTATGGCATCCAAAGCCTCATCTTTATAAACTGCTGCATTATATATAACTGATGCAGGTGCTATATTTCTTTCTGCCTGTACATCTTTATGCGCTCCTAATCCACCAATAACAGAAGTTCCAATAGCTGTCTGTATCGCTGTATTCTTAGCGTTTTCAATTGCTTTCTCATAATTTATATTGGGGTCGCCAAATACAAACCTTGCCCCACTTTCAAATAGGCTTGTAGCAGTTTCCTCCAAAGTTTCTTTACTTACATTTGAAAAATATTTAGTGCCATAATCAATGAAAGAGTTTTTGGCTTTTTTCAAAAGGTCGTTAGCTAATTTATCAGTTAATTCTTCTGTTCCTATTTTTGTGGCTAATTCAGAAAAAGCACTTTTTACACCAGGGATACTTATAAGTTTGCTTTCAGGGAATATTTTTTCACTTGCCGCATTTGAAAGGGCTATCAATCCTGCATAAGTCATTCTGCCTGTATTGCTATCTGTAAATTCAAAGGCATCCTTATATGCAGCATCATAGCTTGTTAATGCACCACTACTCCAAAATCCTGTATTAGCAGCCGCAACCTTACTCAATCCTGCCATACGACCTAATCCACCAGTAGCTACCTGTAACATACCTTGTCCTATTACCTGACCTGTAGTATTTGAAATATTCTGTGCTGTTTTTGCAGATGCGGTTAATTGGAAGTCGTCTGTATCTGCTATCGTAGTGGGGAATAATTCTTGGGCTTTCTTTTCGGATAAAACGGTTACATCATCCCTTAACCCAACTAAATCACCCAATGATTTACCGGAACTAACGAAGACTTCTTTTATAGCCTTAATCGGTTCTCCAAAGAAACTATAATCCTTAACCCCTACACCATCTTCTGCATCAGATATAGCATCTTTTACCACCTGACTATTAATATCGTAGCCTTGTGCTTTTAAATGCTCTTTTAAAGTTATTCCATCATACCCTGCATCACCATATCCTTTTATATTGCCACTTTGTATAGCATTAAATTCGTTTATATCTGAAATGACAGATTGCTTCAATAAAACAGGATATTCTTTTTGCAAAACTTCTGGTGACTTATATTCCCTCTTTCTTTGTTCAATATCGTTCTGTAACTGTTCTGCCATCCCTTTATATGACAACTTATCTTCTTCGGTAAGAGAACCGTTTTTTGATTTTTCAGATACCACTTCTAATAAATCACTCAATGCTGCTTGCTTATAAACTATATCACCCTGAATATAATTGTTCAGTCTTTTTTCTACTGCTGCATTAACGGAATTAAGGTTTTGCGTTTCTTCTTTTTCATCTCTAAATAATCCACCAATCTGATTTATTACATCCAATGCACCCAATGAATTTCGTATAGTTCTTTTATATTGAGCCTCATTTATTTGACCTATCTCTTTACCGTAAACAAAATTACCCGTTGTTTTAACTTTCTGCTCATAAGTTAAAGTAGGGTCTTTGGCAATCCGTTCAATTATATCTTCCCCAATCGTAGCTTTTAGAGTATTAGATACTATATCGTTTTTTGCTTTTATTGGATTATAATAAGCACGCTGACTGGCAAGCAAAGAAACATCAATATACCCTTCATCATCTTGTTCAAGAACCCTCTCTTTGCCGTTTATAATTACTTTGTTTAAGGAGTTGAACTCGTTTTGTGTCTTTTGGTCGTAAGCTGTTTGTATTTTATTGATGTAAGCACTTGCTGTTTGTGGAGAAGTAAATACCGATTCAAAATTATCATCTAACCCTAAATCTGCATTTGCACTTACTATTAAGTTATTTAATTCTACTGCTTTTTTATCCTTAACCGAATCAAATTCAATCATTAATCCCCTACCATCTTTTCCTTGTGTATATGCCGCTATAGCCTCTACTGGCTTCCCTGTGGCTGTTGCTATTAATTGTAAATCTTCCGGTAACGGAGTTTTGGCTAATAGCCTTTGTTGTAAGGTATTTCTATACCCTTTTTTATCAACTATGTTATCAGGTATATCGGTATCTACGACTTCAATATTCCCTAAAATTTTACTTGGTGTAAATACAGTATTTTTTTGAGTTTCTTTTGTAAACTGTATTGTAGGGTCTAATTGATTTTCAGTAAAATCTTCCGATACGCTAACTATTGGTGTTGTTTCTTCTGATTTTAATTGGGGATTGCCATTCAATTGAGAACGAATACCACCAACTTCTGCACCTACTAATCCAGTTGCGGTATTTTTGTTTGAATCTAAAGGAGATTGAACTTTTTTTTTTGAGTTGTAAGCATCAATTATACCCTGCATCTGTTGTAGGGAAAATCCTTTGCTTCTTGCGTTATCTAATAACTTCTGTAGTTCTTCGTCCATTTATTTTAATCCGTTTTGCTTTAAAAACTCTTGATACTGTTTATCTGAAACTGCTTTACCGCCTGGTTCGGCTGCATCAACTTTTACATCTCCATATTTAAAATACTGCCTTTTAACCGCTTCTTTCCCTGCATCGTTTTTATTAACCTCATTGTAATAGTCTTTTGTAATATCATCAGGGATTATGCTTATTGCCGCTTCTTTTATATCTCCATATTTAAAATACTGCCTTTTAACCGCTTCTTTCCCTGCATCGTTTTTATTAACCTCATTGTAATAGTCTTTTGTAATATCATCAGGGATTATGCTTATTGCCGCTTCTTTTTTATCTTTTAATCCTGTTATTTTAATAACCCCATTTTGGATTGAAATTTTTGCGGTAGCCATATCGGTAATTCCATCGCCTACCTGTATGGTTAATTTAGCCTGTTGCTCTGGTGTTAGTTCAGTGAAGTTTTTTACCTTGCCGTCAGTACCAATAGTTTCAATTAATTCCTGTGTTTTTAAAATAGGATAATCTGATAGTTCTTCTTTTGTTGCTGTACCTGTTCCTATCTTAGCCATTATGTATGGTAGTTTTGCTCTGTAATTATCCCCTTGCTGCTGTATTCTTTCACGTTTTGTTTGACCTGCCTGTTGCATAGCTTCTAAAGTAATTCTATCTTTTGCACCTGTGTTAGTTACCGTTACCGTTCTTTTTTCTGAGGGCGCATTTGCTATCATGGTAGCTTTTGCAATTTCTTCACCACTTATCCCGTCTTCAAAATTTATTGGTGTGAAGTCTGCTAAATCAAACGCCCCGTTATCAAAATTAAGTACTCCACCGTTTTTATCAGTAAAATCGCCTCTCAATACCCTCTCTTTCATATTGGCAGCTTTTGCATTGTAATTCAGTATTAAATTTGACACGCCAGATGTTGCAGGGTTTGCTACTAACTTAGTTATATCTATCTTATCATCTGTTTTAAATTTAGGGTCGTCTTTTATCTTATTAAAAACGTCCCCCATAGCCGACCATCCATTTTCATTAACGCTTTGCTGTAAAAAACTTTCAAGCATTTTATCATCCTTTTCCTGTTGGCTTAACCCTTGTAATTCTGGACTATCAGGATTTAATAATGGCTTTATAGCCATATTAGCTAAAGTAGCTTGTGCATTTACAGCCCCAAAATCAGGTACTTCCTGCGCTATCTGAATGTTATTGTTATCTCCTATTTCATATATTTCATTTTTTAGTACGGGAGTTGTTGGAAGTTTGTTCATCTCCATTGTAAATTGAGGCAATGTTAATGGTTTATTAATATCGGTATCGTCAATCCTTTTATCCAATGCTCTTTTATACAAAATCTTTTGTTCTGCTGGTATGGATGCTTCTTGAATTTTTTTGTCAATAGCATCATATTTAATCCCATTTGCAATTGCGGCATCTATTGTATCAATAGGCTTTTTTATTGCAGATAAATAATCAACTCTTGATATTAACTTTTCTCTTGGATTATTTGGACTATTTTCGGAAGCATAGGCTTTTGCCGTTTGAATAACCCCGTTATAGACATCTAATATTTTTTCTCTATTAGCACCCCTCAATTTACTTAAATCTAAAGCACTTAATTTCGCAATTTCGTCTATTTTTTCATCTGCATCCTTTTGTCTTTGGTCGAATAAACTTTTATTGTATAAAAAAGTATATTGAGCCAACTGTTGCATTGGTCGCCAGTCTATATTCAAACCAATCTCCCCTGCTCCACCTAAAGCGGCATCCCCACGATATGAAGCTGCATTGGTTATCTCGTTTATTGTAGCCATCCTTTTACTTTTTTATTGTCCTTATTTCGTATACCCTGTTCCGTTCCAATTTCCTACATTACCTGTTCCGAAACCAGAATTACCTTGTACACGACCTGCATTTACTGCATCAATTTCTGCTTGTGTTGCACCTACATTATTTTGGTTTTTATACAACTGGCTAACCCCGTAATTACTTATACCCCCAACTACTCCATTAATTCCACTATTTATTGTTTGATTAGCTGCTGCTTTATCTGCTGCTGCTGCCTGTAATAAATCTTTAAGCATATTATCACTACTTACTTGTTCTGCTGCTTTATTATCTGCTACTGTACTTAATGCGTTAGTATATTTGCCCCATAATTCCATGTTACTTGCATGAAACTGGTTGCCTATTTGTAGTTGCCCTTGTATCTTTTGCCCAAACAAAGAGCTAAGGCTATTAGGGTCTGCTCCTAATAATTCAGATGTTCCCAATGCCTGCCCAAAAGATATATCTAATTGGTTCTGGCTAAAATCTCTTGTAGCTGTATCTCCCTGCGCTCTATTTTGGGTAGCATTTAATATATCATATATTTCGTCAGGAGTTTTATACGCCTTGCGTTTAGACTGTGCATCCTTTGCTTTTTTATTTGCTCTACCTTTAGAATACGCTCCGTATCCTATTGTTGCTGCCCCAACGATGATTGCTGCTAATGACATGGCTTGTTATTTAGTTTTTTTAAAACTGAATTATCATATTCTATATAATCCTTTATTAAATTCATTTCTTTTAACTTATCTACATTTCTTTCTTCTGTTGGATTAAGAAAGATATTTAACCACCTCGTATCTTGAATTGCAAACCCAACACGCTTAGTTCCTGATGCTGAAACAAAATAATCGTTCTTTGTAAGATGCTTAACCCCATCTTCTGTAATATCAATCATTTCTCCTTCTATAAACCATACCGGATGCTCATTTTTATGTATCTCCCCTGCTATATAAGTACCTGCCGGAATAAATATTTCTCTCATGTACATACCATTACAAAACGTATGTGTTAAAGGGCAATTAGGGCTATCCCCAAAATAAGCCTGTGGCATCTTGCTTATGTTTTCCTCTATTTTTAAAATAACATCACGCATTGATTTCCCCTCTAACTTACTATACTCAATTAATTCGCTATTAACTTCTGCCGCCTGCCTATAATCAACTGTTATCTCATCTCCTTTAATTATTTCACGTATAGATACTACCATCAAATCATTGCTTGAATTTAATATGAACTTTACGTTTGGATACGGCGAATGATTTATGTATCTGCCTGCCTGTGTTCTTTTATCACCTAATCTTGCCGCAGCAATCAATTTCCCTCCCTCAATATCTACTTTTGCAAACATACCTATACCATCAATCCCTGATTCACCTAAAGAAATGTCTAAAAATTCTAATGGTACATCAATAAGGTCGTTTTCATTTTCAACTACCTGCTTAATTACGTTTTCATCTAAGCCCAGCTCTTCTACAAAATTGTCGTAATCATTACGTATTTCTGCATAGGTTTCGTTGATTGTTTCGGTATTTTTATGTTCTGCTATCATAGATTTTGGTCATACCCTGATTGTTCCGAGAAATTATATTTTATTAAAATCATGTCAAGCTCTCCAAAGCTACTCATTTTATTGATATTTGTGCTGTTATATATCAAATTTGTTGTATTATCCCTGCATAATACAACCCCGACAAAGTACCCCCGTGCAACCGTTCCTGCTACTCTTGGGTCTGTACCATATAAACCTCCCCTACTATTCTTATCAAATAAAAATGAAGCATTCCATTTTCTTTCTGTTTTCTTCCATCTTATCGGAGGTATTTCGCTTTCAAATCCTACCTTATCAGTTATCACTTTTGTTGCAAAGAACATATCTTCACTCTCTATCTCCATTGAGATTGGTACTTTTATTTTTGTCTGGTCTTTGTTCAAAGAAACAGCAATTACCCAATCACACGAAGTACCAAAGAAAGTGTTATAATCGGTATCGCTTAAAGAAATTTTAGGGTGGATATACGGGATACCATTTTGAAATGAAACAAAGGCACAACCGTTACCATCAAACAAGTCTATGTTTGAATATCTTTCAGGTGTAAACCCTGCAAAGGTTAAAAAGTCCTCTGTAACGGGTTGGAATAATATTGTATCATTTGTTTGCCCAAACAATTCTTTTGAGTTATTAGTTCCCCCTTGATTAAGTGCTTTAACTGTAAGGATATAGGCATTGGTATTGAAATTAAATCCTGAAATCATCCTGAATTTTTGAATATCCGTTGCTGCTGTTTTGTTGAAGTTCTCTATAAACTGCCCCCTTGTATCAAAGTATAATCTTGCTTTACCTTCTGATACATCTTTTGCCATGTTAAAATCATGCTTTACTAATGCCGACTTATTTACATCCCAAAACATTACAAAACCATCCCCATAATATACACTTCCAATGTGAGGATATTGGCAACCAAATATACCTGATACCTTTACCTGTCCATCACTAATTAATGAATCTGCCGATGCTGCTCTAACTATACCGTCATTACCTACCCGTAAGAAATCATCTGATATTTGGAATAAGAAGTTATCATGTTCAGCAATCCCTAATCCCACTTTTCCATCATATACTCCCATTGAAACTATATCGCCCTGTTCAGGGGCATCCAATGTTTTTTCAAGAAAACCGAAAATATTAAATCGGGTTGCTGAATTAAAAGATATGTTTCTGCCAAATCTCCTTTCATTTTCAAATCTATTTACGAAGTGTACTTTTCCTCCATCGTTTATCCTATTACCCCAATGATCTGATGGAGAATGATGTTCAAATATCTGGGATGTGTTTTTACCTATCTTTCTGTTAATAAAAAATGTATCGAATGTATTGAATGTGCCTGTATTGGTAACTAAATGACCGTTCTCATCTATTGGTATAGAATAAACTTCGTAGTAAGTAGGTTCTACTGTACAATCTCTTGGTCTTTGTAATTCTATTTTTGCACCTATAATTAAACCATCAAGTTTACCATCATCTTCTATTAATATCTGATTAAAAAAATCTGCTGGTGAATTAGTCTGACCGCTTATTATAACATCATTATAAGGACTTAGTATTTGGTAATTAAGTAGCCCGTATGTTGCTGAATCGAATATTTCGTTATTCCCGTTTGCAATAAATTCTACCCTGTCATTCTTTCTGTATTGATAAGTAGTATTTGTTTCAAAATTATAAGAAGCATTATAATCATTAAGGCTTTGAATTGTTAGTTTTATTTTATTGTCCGGTGTACGGTCTATCTTATCAACTACCCATTGTAATTCAAATCTGTTTACATTTTCTCCCCTTACAATACTTAAACAGCTTGCGCCAATAGGTAACGTAATACCATTGCCCCTGTAATTAATCCTGCAAAAATTCAATGCCCCTTTATCCTGTGTCTTTGGTATATTAATATAATTATCAGGCATTTCTAAACTGCCGTTTAAAATTGTAATTGGATATACGGCACTTATTTTATTGCATGGGTACTTAACGACAATACCAAATGGGTATCTACCACCTGCTTTTAACCCTCTTTTACTGTACTCTGCTGTATCAATATTTAAAAGAGTTGTTGGTAGTAAATCAAGATACGGTGTACCCATAAAGCAGGCTGACAAAAGTACTGTACTTGTTACCGGACTACATGGATTACAGGAATCATCACAAGCCTGATTAAAACAATACCCATTAGTATTAACTACTACTGATGTTATTTGCCTATTCCTTGTGCTTTTATTTCTCAAATAGAATGTAGCTGCTCCGCTTACATCACTTATAGCATATTTAGAACCTGACATAGCTACTCTTATTCCAGCTACGGGATTACTGCTACAGTCTTTTACATAAACATTTACAATTTCATAGAAGTTACTTTTATAAGTTGGGTTATTTATGTCAGTTATTTGAATATCTGTTTGTGTCATTCTATAGCCTCCTGCTATAACTAATGTTTTAACTGATGAAAATGCAGCGCAATTTTGTTCTACAAGAACTTCAATTGTAATATTACCGCTAACACCTCCATACTTAAAGAAGTTGTAAAACCCATTCCAGTCAGTAGTAGCCCTTAATTGTGCATTTTCCCATATTTCTGCAAACTCTACAGGTTTATTATTTGCATCTCTCAAATAACCGCTATACGCAGAAGCCGAATGATTACCGTTTGAGAAATTAGTATAGTTGTCAACAACAACAAGTGTTTGAAAAGTAGAAAAAGCACCGTAACAAGTGTCAATATATATTTCTTTAAAGTCGGAATTTACTAACCCATCTAAATTCGTTGACCCTGTATAAGCATGAATATCAGGTATTGTGCCTATAACTTGTGTAGATGTATCCTGATTGCCTCCTAACCCCGTATCTACTCTATGAGATGTCATTCTTGCAAAACCCCTCGTCCCTTTTGGAACTTTTATCGTTGCTCTTTGTAAAAAGAAATTGCCGTTATCTATTGCTCCAAGAACAATATTCTTTTGTGCGTTATTGCCCATACCGCTTACAATGCCATGTAAGTATGAGTTAGCAAAAAAAGGCTCACATTGTAGCTGTTCCATTTCAGCCCAATATTCTGTTCCCTCAATATAAACAATAAAATTTCTTGCTTTGTTTTTAAAATATTGCAGATATGCCCCTTTTCCATCAGCCCTGCCAAACCATGCAGCATCGGTATTTTCTCTTGCCTCTGGGTCATCCTCTTGTCCTTCTGTTGTACCTCCTATCCTGTAAACAAAACCACCTTTACTTTGTTCCTGGTTATATACTATTGCATAAATAGTAACATCTACAAGTTCAGGTGTGCAAACTGTTAAATTATCACACTCAATAGATATTTCAAATTTTTCTGTTTCTGTTCCGCTTAAAGGGCAATTCCCTTTTTTATAATTATAAAATCCTAAACTGTCTTTTAAACGGATTATACCTTGTGGCTGTATTGGTTCTGGATTATATACCCTGTTTGTATCATCAACTGATATAGGGTTGCATTCCTTATCATTACAAAAAATATAATCAAAAGCGCAATCCGTTTCTGAAAAATTAAGTAATGATGCTAAACTCCTTTCATACCACATTTGAGATTGCGAACTATATGGTTGGTACTTTTCAACTACTTCTACTGATTTCCAAAGTGGGCTTAACCCATCAGTCCAAAGTTCATTATCCCTTCTTACTGCAACTTCAATTCTATCTACCATAGGATTACCAACTGGCAATCTGAATTTTAAACATCGTGGGAATCCTTCTAATATATCGAAACAGGTTTTACTATCCTGATAATAAGTTGTACTTACCCCCATCCATTCACTTACCCTTTCATCATAATAAACAAACCGATAGCATAATTGTACTGCTACATCCAATAGATGATTTGTTAAATCAATGTCTGCTGCATCAAGTGTAACAAATTCAGCTTCAATTTGAGTGCAAGATAACGGCACACACATTTGAGTAAGGGCGCATGGGTCAGGGCAAATATCAAAAAATGGTGTAGTAAAATTATTAGTAGCTATAGATGCTTCAACGTCAAGCATTCCTATTTGTTCATTATCCCCATTTACCCAAATCAATGCTTTACCGTGTCTATGAGCGCAAAGTTGATCGTATTTTAAATAAGCCCTCCATTGTTCAATGCTATGTTTAGGGTCAGCACTTAATTGCAAACACGCACCACTATAAACCACTTCACAAGTGCCATCACCATTTAAGCGAAGTATATAATTAATACCCCCGTCATTTAATACCCATTCGTAAACTTCATTTGTAATTGGGTCACGGAAACTACCTACTCCATAAGGTGTACCGGCAACATCTTCCATTTCGCAAGCCTTATAATTAGAAGGCATTGGAGTAAACTTACCAAGCGTTTTACTACCCGTTAAATTTCTTTCGTGATTAAGTAAATAGTAAGCACTATCCTGTGGCAAGTATTTTAGGCTTGCATCCAAATTCATTTTAATCGGCTTACTAACTTGTTTGTCCTGCATTTACTTTTCCGGTCTATTATGATACTTTTTAACTTCCCTTTTTGTAGCCTTTCTTATATCTAAATCATCGTGTGGTGTGGATATTAAAATACACATCACACCCCATGTTGTAATTACACCTTCATACACAATAATATCTGTTAACCTAAGTTCCATCTGTAATTTGTTCCATCGTAATAGAACGCTAAAGCAATAACCGCACCTGCTGTTGTTGGTAAAATTCCATCCCATCCGTTAATGTATAAACTGCCTGATGGTAATACCAATGTCCTGCTACCTACTCCGTCCTGTGTAACATATAATACTCCTGCTGTATTAGCTATCATATTTGTTATAGCAAGTGTTCTGTTTCCCCCTATTGTAAAGTGTCCTACATTTCCCAATGAAAAATCCCATGTAACGGTAGCTGCATCGGTTAAAGCTACTGGCGTATTTGCGCTGCCATTACCTAATCTTGTAAAATCCAAAACCCCAATATCCCCTTGTTGCCACTGATTAACCCTTGTTATAGTTCCCGTAACTCCATTGAATGTATAATCTTCGCCTACATATTCTGTGTTCTTATTTACGTTAATCATAGCTAATCCAGTAGCCCCTATTAACGAATCATTTTGGTAAGTAAACCCTGATATAATCGGCCCTACTGCATTCAAATCAACTATAAATCTTATTTCGGTATAGTTATTTATAATGTAAGTAATAGTATTATTTACGATATTATTTATCGTTTCATTGATAGTATTATTTATCGTATTCCCTGCACTACCTGATGAACCGGCAACCGCACAGTCAGCCGAAGATGAACTTACAACTGCAATGGTATTGCATACTCCGCTATAGCAATTAAAAGGTATTTCAAAATCAAATCTGGGATTAAGGTTTATAGACTTAATAATATCAGAAAGGCTCATTCTACCAAGTATCTTCTGCATATTTCCCCTTTCAGTAAGATACCTTGTCCAGTACCAAGCCCTTTCGCTTAATGGAACGCTTTTTTTATTCTCTACGCTTCTAAATTTTATTCCGGCTACTACTGCTTCAAATGCAACTTCTGGTATAGCTAACTGTCCGTTTAATTTTGGTATGAAGCCATAATATTCAATATATATTTGTGTGTATCTGAAATTAAAGTCAAATTGTATTAACCCGTCTTCTTCAAATATCTTGTACCCACCTGCATTAGTATCACATACATTACTACATGGGGCATAATGACAGCACCAGGCATCGTAACAGCAATCTTGTATAATAGCAATATTTTCTTCTGTATTTTCAGGGCATCCGCAAGGTTTTAAACTTATGGCTACAATAAATTCTTTTGTTGTAAGATATTCAACCTGTGCGTTATCAATGTTATAATAAGGGGTAGTAATTTCTAAAAAATAATCTCCATTTGGGTAAAGTTTTTTAATTGTAGTCTTATCGTAAAAAGCCGCATTTATAATAACCGTTTCTACATCTTCGGTAACTGTAAGGTCATTACAGATAGAACTATTCTGATTACACTTGGGGCATTTATCCTCACATTCAATTTCTTCTATAGCATTATCTGTGGTTATTTTTGTATTTATTCCAATAGGTATTTTTTCATTCCTACTATTCAAATACCCTACAAATATTTCAGATTTAAAATCAGGTGGTAATGTTGCTGTACGGGTATTAGCGTTTACGGTAAGTAGTTGTGTTCTTTTCCCACGCTTTAAAACCTGTTGTTGCAGCTTTGCTACTTCCCTTGCTCCCCAATGAGAATATACCTGCTGACTATTGCCCTTGTCGGCAAATGTATCTATCATAGCTGCCGCTACTGCTCTTGAAAGCGGTACTAAAGTGGCTTTTGTATCTGGGCAGTTTGCTACCATAATTAATTCGATTTACCATCGTTACTACTATCTTCTTGTCCTATCTTACCCCCATATATTTGTATCAACTTATCTTGTATCATTGCACCTACAACATCATCAACTTCATATAGTCCATCATTTTCAATCCCGCTTGAAGCATACAGTACAGGTAATTTATCTGCGTGTGTTCCTTTTGGAAATATAATTTTATTCCCAACTACTAAATAAGTTTTAGTTAAAGCACTTAACCCATCTTCTACATCACAAAAGATACTTGCTTTATTAGCCGTTGTTTTAACATATTGACATTCGCAAGTCAACCCGCCCAAATTAACCAACCACATCTCGTTAGGTAATCCCCGTAATATTTTTAGGCTTGAAATATCCATCTCATTATTAACAATAGATAATGGTTCAGATTGAGCAAGAATATTTGTTGGAACTTCCCACTCACCATCCTGATTTTTTGTATTACGTGCCTGAACCCACATCATTAACGGATATTGGACTTTAGCTGTTGTTATAAATTCTTCCCTGCTAACTGCCGTTTCATCGGTAGGGTTAGGATATAATTGTTGCCATGCCAAAGATGCTATTTCCAGTAAATTACTCATTATGCCCGTTTAATAAATCCAAATAGTTTTTATACGCAAGTATAGTTTGGTATATAAGCCATGTTACCCCGCAAATAACGCTTGTCCCGCCTAACACAAAAACATGAATAATAATATATTTATAATTCCACTCAAAAGGTATTATCTCTAATAAAAAAGATAAAGGCCATACAATTAAAATGCCGTGAAAATTTCCCAAACACCAGGGACAGGTTATAAGACCATCAAATATTCTGTACCCTTCTTCAACTTTTCTTCTACCGAACTTCCCTATTTTCTCTAAAATCATATCATCCTCTGTTGCTATTTTCCATAGCCATACCCATATTACATTAAGAAACATTATTTTAAGGATAATCGTTATCATTTGCCTCCTGGTAATTGTTGTGTAATAATGTTGTTTTGTTTCATTGACTGTTGAGAAACATTATTTGCGAACATATCGGTCATAAAATACAGTAATAATTCTCTTGCAAATTCCGGCCATTCAGAATTAATACTTGTCGCTGCATTTGCTATTTGGTCATTGTAAGTTGCATCATAAACCGAATTGACTGTACCGGCTATCGGGTATCTTATATACTCCAATTTTGCATTACCTACATCCTTTGGTAAAAACTCTATATTTGCTCCGACTTCTTTTGCTATTGGTTTTTTAGCTGATGGCTT
>Ga0209414_1000973_pt1 | contig 13741 bp, 11 predicted proteins | sample LakVidmifraction_4_FD_181154 | JGI IMG/M metagenome (GOLD analysis project Ga0209414, IMG submission 181154) | Hypersaline microbial communities from Lake Vida, Antarctica - Brine Hole Two &gt;0.2 micron (SPAdes) (version 2) | ecosystem: Environmental > Aquatic > Non-marine Saline and Alkaline >... | reverse complement strand
CTTCTCATAATGAATGAGCACTGTGTGGGAACAGTATCAACAACATATGTGGCATCAGTATCAGAAACTTGAGAACCTACTTCGATATAATCTCCGTCAGTCAGCTCAACCTCAAAGTTATGATCACTCGATTGCACGTTACCGAAGATAGACCCCCGACTATACTTCGATTGCGAGAATCTCCACTGACCCGCACCCCCGTTGATTCGATATACGGTACGTAACGTTACACGATTTGCACCTGTATTATCCCAATTCACTGTAGCCTTAACATGATACCGACCAGTGGCGTTGACAGTCACGCGAGATGTATTAGTGGATGTTGAATGAGTAAATGTTGCATCTTTGTGTAGCTCAGTCCCATTCCAATTTATATAGGTTACTAGGCCAACCGTTCCACCAATGTCTTGCGACGTGCTAATGCCTAAATCACAGAAGTCGGATATGTGGGCTTTTGCTGTTGAGGTTCCACTTGCTAATATATTGCCAACAACGTCTAGTGCTTCGGTTGGCACTAACTTATTTATACCAACTTTTGCATTAGTAAGATCGTGGCTAAGAAGAACCCATGTTTTCTCGGACGGGTCGTATTCCTGAACGACAGCGCCCCTGCTAAGAAGTTGAGTATTGCCGAAGGCATACGCCGCCATTCCTGTATCACCGAAAGTGCCTAAATTAGCTACATATATGGCACTACTCAACCCTCTAATTACTGAAGCGTCGGTAATCTCGTTACCATTAATATCTAGGTTGCCAGTCATTGCTCGAGAACCGTCTAGTTTTAACAGGTCAGTTGTTGGTGCAGGGACAGCTAAGTCAGTTTTAAGGGTGGCCAGCGTATTAACTTCTGGCGCACCTGTTCCCGATGTCTTACGGTAAAAAACCGAAGCGGTTGCAACATCATCCATCTTGGCTAGTGACACCGCTGCATCAGCAATAGTAGTTACTAATGAGCTTGTACCGCTGCTGGTTACATCACCTGTTAGTGTGATGGTCTGATCGCCACTGTTTGTGCCTGATAAATCTAATGCAGTTTTGGCCTGTGTATTACTCAGAACTTCTACCGTTCCAGTTGATGCTGTAACCCTGCCAAGAAACGTATCAGTAGCAATATCAGCCAGCATATCCATGCTAATCGAGTCTGATGCAATTGATTGCAGGGCTGTGTCTGCTGTGCCGCCTTGTGCAGCGGTAGCAAAATCGCCTGAATCGCCCAACGTAGCGTCTGACATAACACCATTAAGCTGAGCTAGCGTAGTCGCTGCAAATTGGCTTAGAGGGTTAGCAACCAACGCATCACCGCCTCCTGTTATCTCTTGCCATGATGAGGTTCCATCACCATCTTCACGCAGGAATTTTGAAGCGCCACTTTCACCCGTTGACAGTATTTCTGTGCCTTGGTGCGCGTGAGATGTTGGGGCGTCACCTGTGTACATGAAACTGCCATCACTCAACGCGGCATTAAGGTTGACCTTAGTATCAGAGATTCCATATCCGGCCATGGTAGTCGGTGTTGAGGTTATAGTTGACCATGCTTGATTGTGGGCTGTTGGTGTCCGTGCGTTACTCAAACGGCTATCGGTTGTATCAATTAAAGTCGCGTCACCTACAATGACGTTTAGTTCAGCAAGGGTGTCTATGTCACCGGCTTGCAGGGCTGTATCGGCTAGTGAACCTTGTGCAGGCGTAGCATAACTACCGAAGTCAGCAATATCAGCTTTAGATATGACTACAGAGCCAGTACGTCCAGCAACTGTTGCAACTTTATCAGTATAGTCTAATTTTAACCAATTAGCAGCATAGACTGTTGTGGATGCTGAACCAACCAGTGCGATGATACGATCATCAACTTTAAACTCTATTCCATCAACCGTACCTTCGACTGATATAATCCATGACTGACCTGACCGAATTGATGTTGGGAATGTTCCAACTGACGCATCCCACGGACCGACTAATACAACTGCTGCATCAAGTTCATTAACACGAGATTCAATGGTATCAAGGTTAACTGCTTGGGTAACTGATATATGAGCGAATTTTGCATCGTATGCTTGTACATTTACACCAATATCAGCATCTTTAAGGATAGTTGCATCCACTGGCTCATAAACACCAGCGTGATTATGATTACCTAGAGCAACTGTTGTACCTGTAGTACCTGTAGGTACATTAGCAATGGGTATGTTCGACCACACAACTGCTGCACTTAAATCGTTTGTTTCGGTGAATGACGTTAGATAACCAGGTACTGTATGATTACCCCACGCAAAGGCAGTGTCAGCATTAGTACCTTGAGCTGATGTTGCGAATGTTGACGAGGGCAAATGCTCATCTGGTACATAATCGCTGAAACCATTGTGAAACGCGCCCCCTGAATAAGCAATATTACTATCAGAAACAGCAGTATCTAGTTGGGCTTTGGTAAACGAGCCTAATATAGTTGCGCTGCCTGTTGAGGTTATTGCGCCTGTCAGGTCTTCAGATACAACAGATGTTTTTATAGAGCCTGAGCTATTCAGCACCCGCCAGCCGCCAGCATGGGTGTATTCCAGTACATCACCTGTAGCCAATACAGCTTTCACGACTAACGTAGTGACCGACCCAGAGCTATTAAATATCTGCACAGACAGCGTGTTTGCAGCACCTTTATTTACGATTGAAATGTGGTCAATATCTCTGACCGTGCTTGCAGCAGCAGCAGCAGCTATTGTCTGAGTGCTTGCCGTTGCAGCTGTAGACTCAGAGAACCCCGTATAATTGGTAGCGTTCTTTACAGACCCAGATACGATTACATCAGCTAGGTCTGTCGCTATTAGTTGTAGTATTTTAGTTGTCGAGTCTAAACGAATCATAATTATCCTTGTGCCGCCGCAAAGGCGAAAATATCGGGTGCATTAACTAAGATAGCATCGGCGATAAGGGCGTTGAATTCAGCAAGGGTGTCTATGTCTGTAGGCTGCAATGCTGATTCAGCTAGTGAACCTTGAGCTAACGTAGCAGCATTTGTAATCCCATAGCCTGCTAGGGTAGTAGGTCTAGCTGTAATAGTTGCCCAAGTATGGGTATGGCTATTATTATTTATTGATACTAGACCAGACCCATCAATAGTAATATCAGCACCACTTTTAATTCCCCCAAGAACGGATACATTCGCTATTGGCAGCGTATAATTTAAAAAAGTTCTAATAGCATCAGGGTCTGTACGCACAGTTATGCCTGCCTGCTCTATCAGGATTAATTCAGGACCTGTTAAGGGTCCAGCAGAGTCATATGTATTAAATTGTCCCATATTATAAACTTTCCAGTAGTGTATCGTTATTAGAATCTAATATATCTATATCCCATGAATCTTGTATTGCTTGTAGTATATTAGCATACCCAATAAGTCTTATTACTTGCCCTAAAAAATAAGGATTCTGTGTCATTGTCCAATTATATTGTTGTCCAAATATTTGCCCTGTAGTTAACCCTGTAACAAATGCAACTTCATCTATATTAAACTCAAACCCATATATAGTGCTACCAATTTTTTCCCCTGCTTGTATAATTAGAGATGTATTTAACCCCCAATTTATATCCTCGGGGTAGTAATTACTAAAACTACCTGATAGGCTTCTCTTTTTAACAGTGAAGTCAGATGGGTACATAGCTCTGTTTGTACTTAGAGCTTCTATAGCTTTATTAGTAGTAGTATAAGAGGTCCAATTAACTTCTGTTGAAAGTTCTATACTTATTCCAGATATATTAGTAGAGGGTTTACCTCCTAATAATACTTCTGTAACTTCTAACCTATTGTAAGTTCTATTAGCACTTCTATTTACTACAGTACCAGGTATAGATTCAACTAGTGATAATTCAATGGCCTCTCCTTGTACTGAAAGACTTAAAGGTTTATCTCTAGACATATTAAAGCCTAAAGTAGTTATAACGCACTTCTCTAGTTTAAATATATTAGGACCATTTTCTACATAAAGGTCAAAAGTTTTATAATCTAAAGCACGATTAAACAGTATATGTAAATCGGATTCTCTGATTGCTGGGAAGGTTAAATTGAAGTTGGCAGGATTAGCTTTATTAATAACAGCTTGTTCAAACATATTAGGTATTTGTATAGTCTTATTGCTATAGGAGAACTCCTCATACGTTTGCGAAAAATCAATACTACTTATATCAATATTGAATTGTTTTCCGCCGAATACCACGTATACGCGAGACTCTCTTTTAAAGCTGAATATTGTCAAGTCTCTAACCTCTAATACCTTATACGAAATAAATTTCGAATTTACCACTTCTTTGCTACAGATTTCTGGAGACTAGTAAGTTTAGTAAACTCTTATAATATATATAATATCAAATACTAACTTAAATGTCAAGAAGTATTTTTCTAAGGGCTAGGCGGGATATGCTGGGAGGGCTAAAGAGTAATATATTCTAAAATATCTGATAATTCTGTTGGGTTCTGTGTCATTCTCCAGTCGTAACTCTGAGTAAATACATCGCCGGTTCCAAGTCTGTTGGTATATGCGCAATTTTGCATATTTAAACTAAAACCATAAGAATCTTGTCCCGCTGTAATTAATAAGCCAGCATTACGATTCCATACGAATAGATCAGATACTTCAGTTTCTAATAAGTATTTAGTGAATGAGCCTGATATTATACGTTTCTTTACTACATATCGTTCAGGGAACATAGAATTATCGCGATCAGTAGTACTAATAGCACCGTTTACGTGTGTGTAGGGAACCCATTCTACCTCGTTCTGTAGTTCCATAGTAATTGTATTAAGAGCATCATTAAGTTCTGTAGAGCCGTTAAGTAATAGTCCTACACTAGTAACTCTATTATATGTTCTATTAATGTCTCTAGGCACAGCAGTTCCCTCCAATGAGAATGCTGGTAATATTTTAGTAGCTTCACCTCTAATAGACAGAGTCAAAGGTTTGAACTTTTCTATAACAAAATTAACATTAGTAATAACAGCAGTTTCTATGTAGTATATGCCGCCTAGTGTGGCCACGTAAATATCGAAGCTACCAACAGTTAAAGCTTTATCAAATAAAATGCGTAAATCATCCTCCCTAATAGCGGGTAGTGTGATTTCGAAACTTGCTGGGTTTGCTTTGTTGATAACAGCTTGATCAAACATATTAGCAGTCTGAATAGACTTTACACTATAGCTGTCTTGTTGAAATGATTGTGAGAAATTTATCTCACTTATGTCTATTTGGTATCTTAAATCTAACGCAACATCTACTATGTATACTGTAGCTTCACGTTTAAAGCTTACGTCACAACCAATAGACATTATAATTCTCCATTAAATGTGGGACGAGGGTAATCCTCGTCCCACCAATACAGTTTATACTGCTGTATAAGTTACAGTTACTTCATTCGCTGATGAGATACAAGTACCTAAAGCTGTGAAGTTAGTTTCTAGTGCAATTACATCATCAATAGAGTGAGTTGGAATTTCAATATGGCAATGAGGCATACTAAAATCAACTGTCGGAGACCCCGCTGTAGCTGTTAAACCACCAACAGAGAAAATCAATCTAAAGTCATGTGTAATTACAGTTCTAAGACCTTTAACATCTTCCCAGAAACCTGAAGAGTCGTTACCTAGGCCATTAGGGTCACGTACTAAGTAATTAGTAAATGTACCAGATACTGAACGAGCACCAGTAACGTGGCCAATAGGTATATTAACAACACCTAATTCTTCTGGTGTAATATACGTAAGGTTATTACTAATAGTAATTGACCCACCTGTTAAGGTAAGATCATAGCTATCTGCAAGTGCTGCTTCCTGTGCAGCAGTATAATCACCGAATTGAAGCTCAGATACTGTTATATCTGTATCGTCTGGGCTATAACCAGAACCAGGTGTATCAATAGTTACTCCTGTAATTACACCGTCAGTTACAGTATAAGAAATTACACCGTCTACTGAACCACCTCCACTAGTATTGTTAAGAGTTACTGTACCCTCTTCGTACCCTGTACCGCCATAAACAATTACTGCATTGGTAACAGCCCCCGCAGCAATATCTACTGTAATATCAGCATTCTTACGTGGAATAACTGTAAGAGCAGTCAGACGATTACGAATAAAGTTACTTGTGTCAGTTACACCTTCATTAATAGTAGCTACTATAGTAGTTGGTTCATCTACAATCTCAGCACCCATTCCTGACCATTCTAGCTGAGCAATACCGTCAATATCAAAGTTAATAGTAGCTTCATTAACAGCTGCTTGTGTAACTTTATATGTAAGCCCCGTAGACTCTAGTACAAAATAAATATTAGCTGTACCAAGTGTAGAAGTGTTAGAAGTTTCAAAGTCAATTACCGACTCAGTAAGTCCTAGAGTAAAATAATCATCAGTACCATTACCCCAACCTTTACCTGAACGAACAGCTTTACCTGCCATAAGTGCCCATAGTACTTCTTCTACTGCATGGACATTAGCCACTGTATCAGCTGGTAAAATTGGTGCGGAGGCACCCGGCACTGATACGAAAGGACGAGTATATGTTGTAAATGACCACTCAGCTGGTGCTAGAGAGTCATTAAACATTCTAGTACCACGTCTACTAACTCCGTCAGTATTTTCCATTTCCGCTAGTGTAATTTCACTAGAGTTGTTTGCTTGTGCGAAGCTGAACCCATCTAGCACTGGGATTTCCCAAATTTCGCTTGTTGCTACGCTTTCAATAAATACTTTTACCGATCTACTGAAATATAGTTTTGAATCACATAATGACATAGCTTTCTCCTATGTATAATCTTGAAAAGACTTGGACGTGAACATTTGTTCTTGCCAGTATTTTCTAGTACCTAACCTCGGTAATAATTTCGCCTACTCCTAATGGATCTAGGGCGCCTTCGTCTGAATCTATCTGTAAGACAGTAATTTGTTGGGTATAGCACGTAGCTCCGCTTTTATCCGTATAAGCTAAACGGCTATTTTCTTCTAGTACAGTTTCAACATCTTCCATTAGGGCGTCTAGTGCTTCTACACTATTTTCCTCGTTCACATAACATCGGAACGTGACTGTCAAGAATCTATCCTTATACCCTCCACTTTGGTACTCTCTTGTCTCAGACCCAGCATTTATGTGACAGGCAGGCCACTGATCTATCTCATCCCAGAACTTAAGACGGGGTTCAACGTTATCCCCTAAGTCTACTCTAAACTCTCCTGTACCATCTATAGTCTTTAAAACTTCTACGTAAGCCCGTACAATGCCCTGCCTATTAGTAGTATAAAGTCTTTCTCTGCCCATTACCAGCTCCTTTTAGTGAAAAATCTAATTCCCAGTCTACCAGCTACAATCTCTCTTATTGATTTATCCACCAAAAATTCAGGATCTTTTTCTTGATTATATAAGCCAGTATTTGTATCAAATACACCATAAGGTTTTGGGTCATAGGTATAATTAATTCTGGTAAAACCCTTTAGGGTTTTATTTACATGTGTAACCTCTACACTTCTAGCAAATTGACCTGACCTATATACTAGGTTAGGTAGTACCATTCTTTTCTGTAAAACATTGTGTAACCTTGCATTAATATCTGCCAGTATAGTAACTAGGTTATTATCATTATAATCAACCTTTCTTCTATTAGAAGTTCTGGCTTGTTTATCTAAAGCTATTTTTGCTCTAGTAATTTTTTGGTCTATACTAAGGTTGCCTTCTTTCTTACTAGGATTAGGCTTAGTATTTTTTGATGTTACCTTTGCTCCCTTAACCTTGTCAAATTCTCTAACTAACCTTCTAAGTATGTCTTTTTTCTTAGCTTCCATAGGACTATCAGAACCTTTAAAACTAGTAAAACCTTTACCAGAAGTTATTTTAGCTATAGCTGCTTCAGCTGATGCTATGAATTTATTTTTCTTAATTATTACTTTGGATTGATCAGCTCTATTAGCTTTAGCAGACTCAATAAAAATCTTCATATTAGTACTATCTTTAGACATTACAGCTCTTAGTGTAGCGGCAACTTTTGTTTTACTACTACCAGCAAATTTTAATAAATCGGGGTCGTCTATCTTTTGTAAGGCTGAATTAACTGCTTGACTTATATTCAGCTCAAACACACCACTATCTTGAGCGTGGCCTGCTTGAAAGAATTTACCTCGTTCATTCCCTAATTTTTTATTTTGGTTTAAGAATATAGTATGAACATCAAAAAAGTATTCGTTTAGAGCTACTTCGTAAGTTCTTTTGACTTTAGAAAAAATGTCAGAATTTTTACTATTAGGAACTTGATATATAGCTACTAAAGAGGAACTAGTAAACCTAGTACTTTTATGCCTAGGTATATTAAAGAATTTCTCATGATTAGTAAGGCTTTTCTGCACCTTAATACTTATTGCTCTAAAAGCTTTTTTAGCTGAAGTATATAATTGTTTTTCTTCTTCTATTGATACCTTTATTGTTCTTTTATGTAGTTCAGTAATAGTCTGTGTAACAATCCTTCTAGCGCTAGTAGCAAACACATGCTCTGATCTATTTGCTACTGCGGTCCTAAAGTTAGGATCTCTTTTGGTCATATCTGTAACCAAATACTCTAGGAATCTTTGCAAATTAGCGCTAGACATACAACTGCTTATATAAATCTAATATACGTTTAATATGGTCAGGAAATCCAACGTTTCTATCTTGACTACTAGTAGTCTTATTAGACATGCTAGCGGTTCCGATACTTCTTCGTTCCTTATATTCTTCTTTATAATAGTACTTAACTAAGTCAAGTACTGCTAATTTTAAATCTGAAGGAACTTCTGTGTACCCACCCATATATACAACTTTAACTGCACCGGGCCCCATGGGCCAAGTACCATAACCTCTACTACCCGTTCTAAAAAGACTATCAGTAGTAGTATCTATATAGAACTCGAACGCTGCTTCTGTAATTGTTACATATGCAGAGGAGTAACTGTTGCGTTCTTCCACACTAGTTACAGAAAGTATAGGGGATTCATTAAGTTGTATAATATTTGTTTCATAGGTTATATTAAATACCTCAGTTTTCGGGGTAGCATAATAATCTACAAAGGTAGTAGCACAATAAGTTTTCACTAGTTGACTTACGGACGTTATTAAAGATTCTATACGATCGTCATTCTTCAGGTCCGTTAGACCCTGAGCTAACTTGTAATCATTTAATGTTATTAAATCAGCCATAAGTCAAATGGTGAAAACTCGGGGGAGGTTGCCCTCCCCGTTGTTATCTATCCTTATACCGCGTACGCGACTTTAACAGAAGCCGTAGCACCTGCAAACAGCTCAGTGAAACCAAGCGATTGAGTAGCTACGATAATACGACGCTGTTTACCAACTTCGTAGTCTTGCTCTACTTTCATACTACGTAGTCTAGGCATAACATAGCTATCTGCATGTACACAGAAAGCTGCGTCAGTAGCACTACCAGCTGCTGGGAATTCATCAGAAACGATTACAGGAGTACCATAAACCGCACCAACCATACCAGTGATCTTAGTAGCTAAAGCTCCAACCTCGTTTAGGTTTTCGAAAGCTACATCACCAAGCAGAGAGTAGTAAACATCTTGATTTACGATATATACTAGGTCTGAAGGGCTTAGGCCATATTTGCCCATATCAGTACGCATGCTTAGTAGCGTAGCTGCATCAACTGCACCTTGTGCTGGAGCTGTTCCAGACCATACAGTAGCATGAGTTGATAGACCATCAATTGCTGAAACATCATTAATAAGCATGTCTTCTACAGCACGAGCATGTGCACGAGCAACACCACTAATAAGCATAGGCATTAAGTTAATAAGTACCTGTTCATCAGTATCGTTGTCGATGTACGAGCTAGAGATCAGACGGAATACGTTCATGATCACTTGTTGCGCTTCATACACACCAGATGTCTTCTGAGGGTTATTTTCCAGGTTACCTGTGAATACTAGATTAGCATCTTCAGTAGCCGTTGTTTGCCATACAGCCTTGTTAGTGTCACCTTGGATAGGTAGCACAGTTGAAGCGCCGTTTACAGGAATATCACGGAAAAGCTGAGCTACTTTCGTATACACAGTAATTTCTTTCTGGATATTATCCTGAATTTCTTGGTCTAGGTCACCAGCATATGTTGTGTATTCAATACCGCCTTTTTGAAGGATGTCTTTAGCATAGTCAGTATCCCAACCTTTATTAGTAAATACACCAAGCATTTCAGCATACATAAGTTCTTTGCCATTTTCTTTAATGAAAGTTTTAGCATCAACATTAGTACCACGGTCTTGGAATGTACCACGAGATTCGCGCATTTTATCAAGTTCAGTTGCTTTTTCTTCCAAGTCAGCTTTAAAGTCAAGTATTACTTTAGCCATATCAGCATCTTTTTCTACTAGCTTAGCTTCCATATCTGCGATCAGTTTTTCAGCCCCAGTTTTAGCTGCTGTCTCAATACGAGTTTTCTCTGCATCTAGGAGAGCTTTATCTTCAGCTGCTTTTTTATCAGCTGCTGCTTTACTAGCTTTTTCCATATCTGCTTCTAACTTAATAGCAGCGGCAGTTTCCTTAGCCACGCCTTTAAGCATTTCTTGAATTTCTTCTTTAGTCATGTCAATTTCCTTTTGAGAGCTATTATGCTCTCCTGCTGGTGTGTCACTAGCTTTATCAGAGGGTTTACCCCCATCCTTAGCCAAAGACTGACTAGCTGGATCTCCACTGTGTTTAAACGTTTTTTTATAGTCCTCATAATCCTTTGTAGAATCGAAAGACTTCGCTAATGAAAAAGTTGCTGCTTGATTACAAGGTATTGATACTACAGAGTTCTCAAGTAATTCAGCTGACTTAATCAGTAATCCGTAAGTTTCTTCTATATAGTCGGCGTCCTTGATCAAGAAACTTACGGAAAAAGCTCCAAGTACACCATCTTTAATTAAATCATAAGTCTTACCAGCAGCTTTGCTGATACGTGCTTTAATTCTAAGACCTTTTGGGGTTGCTTCAATTTCTGTAGCTCTACCAATAGGTTGATTTGAATCGTGGTTAAACAGAATAATAGGGTTATTCTTAAAGTTATCTAAACCCCCATCTATTTCCCAAGCTTTAGAGTCAATAACGTCACCAACTCTGTCTACATCGTTAGTGCTAGCTAAGCCCTCAATATACAGGTCACCATCATCGTCCTCAGCAGCTTTTGTTATTTTGCTTATAAGTTTGAAGGTTTTATTCATCATCAAAATCTTCTAGGACAGAAGTATCAACTTTTACTTCTTCCTCTTTAGACTCTAATTTACACTCTACTTTAGGTTCTGAGGTGTTGCCCATATTCTGTAGTTCTTCCCATAAATCAGGTTGTGCCTGTTTTAAGAAATTAATACACCTAGACCAGTTCCCAAAGTTACGTTTAATTTGAACCCATGTAATGGGGCAACGTTTACGTAGCATTCTATATTCATTAGATGTGAAAATTTTACCTTCCTCTAACATAAATAGTGCTAAATCTCCTGTTAGTACTGTCTTTTGTCTTATACTTGCCATTATTTAATCCTCTTGTGCCGGGGGCTTACCGCCTTCATCTGGGTTAGCCGCACTACCTGCTATGTTAGCTGGAATTCTTAGTTTGTCGCTTTCTTCATCCTCGTCTTTATCGTACCCTAAACCTTTTCTAGCTTCGTTCGGTGTAATAACTCCACCATTAACTAGAGAAGTGTAATACTGAGACTCATCTCTGAGTTCTGGCTGCATGCCAGCGATTTTAGTAACGTCTTCTGTTATTATAAATCCAAAGAATCTTTGAAAGCTGTAATTCATCTTCTTAACTATAGGAAGTACTGCTTCTAAGTAGTAAAGACGCATATTAGGACGTATATTAGCGTTATTTCCTGAATCCATTAACACTGGAGGTATTCCTAACGCTTTAAGTATTATATTCTCATTCTCTGCAATTGCAGGTTGAAAATCTAAGTCTTTAAAATTAACGTTAGTTATTGCATCAACTTCTAATCCACCATCAAGTATAAGGGGGCGTTTACCTCCTGACTCAGGATGGTATCTAGTAGTCCATGAAGCTAATAGTCTTTGTTTGATCTTTTCAGACAAAGTGTTAGGGCTTTTAATTACAAGCCCTGGAACAGCTCCATTTTTAAAGAAGTTGTCCTGAAATTTTCTCATGGAAGACATGAGTTCCATAGTACGTCTAGCTGGCTTTAACCGTGAGACCCCGCGATAGATAGACTCATATGAATTTTCTTTAATATGAATAATATCTTTAGGGCTATAATCTACACCATTTAAACTATATTTTTCTATATAAGTTTTAGTGCTAGAGGTTATCCTTACTTTATTAGCCGGAAGATGGTATAAGTGTACTCCATCATAATATATAAATATATTACCTTCCATAACATAATCCATAATTAAGTTACGTTTGAAAGAGTTAATATCTTGATATAAATTAGGCTCTATATTCAAAAGCCTATAAACAGTTTCTGGCTTACTGCCTAAAGCTATTTTTCTTGTTTTTGTTTCTTCACCTACAGTTGCTGGTATTTCTGCCGCATCGTCAACAATCATGTTAACGCCACGGTTTACAATTTCTAATTCTTCATAGCCCTTAATATAAGACCAGGTACTTTCTCTTGAACCCTCTGTAGTACCTCCTAGGATAGACTGCGAAGGATTTAGCTTTTCTAAGCGCTCCTCTAAATATTCCCTTTCTTCTGTAGGGGATAACTTATTCCAAGGCAATCTCATTTATATCACTATTAAGGAGTTTTGTATTTTCATGGTTGTTTATCTTTTTGGATATTAACCCAACGCTCCTGTTTTGCAGCTGTACCTAGGCTAGGTGATTTACCGTATATACCATGAAGTCTTTCATGGTGATGGAATTTACATAAAGTTACAGCATCTACATAAAGTTCTTTATGGTGTTCTGCAATAAACTCATCTCGCCACTCTAGAACATCTTCACCTGCCTTTCTATTAAGTTTCATCCAACGGTGTAGTAGGGGGCTTAAACTATTATAGTGATGAAACTCTAGTTTTTCATCATCACCACAAATATAACATTCTGTACCTTTATCATATTTGGACTTAGACGCGTCTCTAACGAATTTTACTAAATCCCTCTGTCCTTTATACTCTATTGCCATTTTTATAACCTTTTTTATACTTATGAAACTATTATATCTCATTGAGATTGCTTTGTCAAGTATTATTTTTCTTGGGTATGCTATAGCTAAATACAGCATTGCCACAATCGAATATTCTATTATACCCATGAAGCTTCATATTTTCATACTCAGTTAAATCAGGGTTGAAATTCTCTAATTTATCTTTAAGTTTATGCTTCTGGTAAGCTACTCTAGATTCCAATTTACTACCTTTAAAATACCAATAATTTGGGTCGCTATTATGTGTATGTTCAAAACCTAAAATATTATATAGATTACCTGTATTCCATCTTAAGTCTGAGTAACTAACTATATTGCCTTCTTTTAGTTGTTTCATAGCAGCTTTAAATAACCTAGAAGCTCCTCCTACTACAGACGTATTTAATTTATTACAATATCTAAGTAGTTCCCAGGTATATTTTTTAGAGAATCTAGACTTACAGAAACTCATTACAGCTACTAGTTCATCTTCAAACTTAAGACCAAGGCGTATAGAAGCAAAAGCATTACCTTGTATATGATTATCAGTCATAAACTTAGTATGTTCTTGTGAGGTCACATTTACTATTTCACACT